>Ga0209633_10002696_pt1 | contig 16917 bp, 12 predicted proteins | sample Cruoilmetagenom1_FD_187290 | JGI IMG/M metagenome (GOLD analysis project Ga0209633, IMG submission 187290) | Oil polluted marine microbial communities from Coal Oil Point, Santa Barbara, California, USA - Sample 1 (SPAdes) (version 2) | ecosystem: Environmental > Aquatic > Marine > Oil seeps ... | reverse complement strand
TCATAAAAAACAAGAAACTGAGGAATGTATTTTGGAATTAAGTGGTTAAATATACAGCCAAGGTACTTATCCCCTTCATTCTGGTGGGTGTAGATGCTCTGCTTTTTTTCCCGTTAATCGGGGTTAGGGGTATATATTTTGGAGTAAATGACTATTACTATTATAACTTACAAATAATGATGTTTGATGGCGTCGTAAAAAGTCCGATCTACGGCGTTGCAGGTTTTTAATCAGCACCGAGGCATACCATATGTATGGCCTCGGCACTGATTAAAACACTGCGCCTTGTATATCAGACTTTTTAACTTAGCCATCTATAGCGGTAATCGACCTTTTTACGATTCCATCATGTTTAATCATGCATTAGGAGACAAACTTCCGCCCTCCCAATCAATTTGCCAGGGTAAGCAACATTCCATAAGGAGACCTTGATGAGTCCAGCAAAACAGACAAACGATAAAAAGAGAGAAGATATCAATAAACTCAAACGTGCTTTTGCCTATAATCTTTTTTACAAGCAAGGGTGTACCACCAGGACGGCGAGCTTGAATGATTACTATCTGGCTGTTGCCTATACCCTCCGTGATCGAATGCAGCATCTGTTTGTCAACTCGGTGGAGGCTATATTGGATAGGGATTCGAAAATTGTCTGCTACCTGTCGGCAGAATTCCTGATGGGGCCGCATCTGCATAACAATTTGGTGAATCTTGGCCTCTATGATGATTTTGCGAAGGCCGCAGAGGAAAGTGGCCTGGATCTGAAGGAGCTTATCGACCATGAAGAGGAGCCGGGTCTTGGCAATGGTGGACTGGGGAGACTGGCAGCCTGTTATCTGGATTCGCTCTCCTCGTTGCAGGTACCTGCCATCGGTTATGGCATCCGCTACGAATACGGCATGTTTGACCAGGAGATAGTTGACGGCTGGCAAAAGGAGATCAGCGACCGCTGGCTGCATCCGGGCAATCCCTGGGAAATTAAAAATCCGGATATGGCCTGTGATGTTGGTTTCGGCGGCCACACTGAAGTGTACCATGGAGAGCGTGGCAATCGGCGGATACGCTGGATTCCGGCTCGGGGGATTACCGGTATCCCCTACGATACCCCGGTTCCCGGTTTTAAGGTAAATAACGTTAATCTACTCAGGCTGTGGAGCGCAGAGGCCCATACCTCCTTTGACTTTGAAGAATTCAATACCGGTGACTACTATGGTGCAGTGGAAGATAAAATCAGTGCTGAAACCATCTCCAAGGTGCTTTATCCAAACGATGAACAGTTCCAGGGAAAACAGCTGCGGCTGGAACAGCAGTTTTTTTTCGTCTCCTGTTCTCTGCAGGATATGATCCGTATCCACCTCTTTATCCATGATAACCTGGATAATTTCTTTGAGGACTTCCAGGGCCAGCTTAATGATACTCATCCAGCTGTGGCTGTTCCCGAGCTGATGCGGCTGTTGATGGATGTTCATCTCTACGACTGGGACAAGGCCTGGGATATTACCTGTAAAACTCTGTGCTACACAAACCACACCTTGCTTCCTGAGGCTATGGAAAAGTGGCAGATCGATATGTTTGGTAATCTATTGCCCAGACATCTGGAAATAATCTTTGAGATTAATAGCCGCTTTATGGACGAGGTTCGCTTGAAATACCCCGGTGATGACCAGCGATTAATCCGAATGTCAATCATTGATGAATCCGGGCCCCGCTATGTACGGATGGCAAATCTGGCCTGCGTAGGTTCCAAGGCTATTAACGGGGTGGCAGCCATGCATACCGACCTGCTGCGCAAGCATACCCTTGCAGATTTTAACGACATGTATCCCGGCAAGATCCGTAATGTCACTAACGGGGTTACCCCCAGACGCTGGATTGCGGTGAGCAACCCCCGCCTGACCGGATTGATCACAGAAGCCATTGGCGAGAAATGGCTCACCAGTCTTGATGAGCTTAAACAACTGGAAAAATTGGCGGATGATTCCTCATTCCAGGATGCCTGGCTGAAAGTTAAGGAGGACAATAAGCGGGATTTTTCCAACCAGATCTTGAAGGTACTGGATCTGAAGGTTGACCCAAAGGCAATGTACGACGTCCAGGTTAAAAGAATCCACGAATATAAACGCCAGCACCTCAATGTGCTTCATATCATAACTCTTTACAACCGGATCAAGGCTAATCCGGATATTGAGATTACGCCGCGCCTCTTTATCTTTGGCGGAAAAGCGGCGCCCAGTTATTTTATGGCCAAGCGGATGATTAAATTGATCACTTCTGTTGCCCGGGTAGTAAACAATGATCCCGATCTGCGTGATCGATTGAAGATCTTTTTTATTCCCAACTATAACGTTAAGATCGGACATGCTGTGTACCCGATGACCGACCTGTCCGAGCAGATTTCACAGGCCGGTAAGGAGGCTTCGGGGACCGGCAATATGAAGTTTTCCATGAACGGTGCTTTGACCATCGGTACTCTGGATGGGGCCAATGTGGAGATTCGGGAAGAGGTGGGGGCTGAAAACTTCTTCCTGTTTGGCCTTACTGTCGAAGAAGTCATGGCACTGCAGAGCTCTGGGTATAAGCCCCGAGACTACTATCAAAGTGACCCTGAACTTAAAGGTGCAATTGACCTGATTGCATCGGGCCATTTCTCCCATGGTGACCGTGAACTGTTCCGTCCCATTGTCGATTCACTGCTCTACGATGACCAGTATACGGTTTTTGCTGACTACCGGGCCTATGTCGACTGCCAGGATCTTGTCGGTATCGCTTTCCAGGATAAGCAAAACTGGACCAGGATGTCTATTCTTAACGCAGTGCGTATGGGCAAGTTTTCATCGGATCGTTCAATAATGGACTACAGCAGAAAAATCTGGGATGTGAAGCCTTTTCCCGTTGAATTAAAATGGCAGCGACTGCCTGAGGACGGCGTTCTGTTTAGTCCGGGAAAATCAGCTTAAGCGGATAGAAGTATATGAGAAATGAAAATCAGGCATGTGATTTCACGATTTTTTTGGTGTGCTGGGCGACCTTTCCCGGCTTAAATTGATTCCCTCACTTTACCAGTTGGATAAGGTCGGCACGCTTCATGATGATACCCGTATTATCGGATTTGCCCGGCAACCGGGCGCTGTTTATCCATCGTGACGAAGTTGAACGTTGCTGGATCTGGATCGATTCCATCCAGGATGGTTGGGATTGCTGTAGAGAAGAGCCGAAATTGTACCCGGTCTGTAGCTGGGGGCCGGTTGCATCGGTGGCGCTGTTGGCTCGGGATGAGCGGGCGTGGGAGGAGTGACCATTATTAATTATGAATTGTGAATTATGAATGTAACTTTTAATGATTTTCCTGATAGAAGGAAGCTGGTTGTCAGGTTGGCGGATTTGGTTGGAGAGTTGCTGACTGATGCGATTACTGCTAACGGTCGGGCAAGTCTTGTTGTTTCAGGAGGGTCTACTCCTGTTGCGTTGTTTGAACAGCTGTCAGGGATAGATATTTCCTGGCAGGATGTTGTTATCTCCCTGGTGGATGAGCGCTGGGTAGAACCGACTGAGGGTGACTCCAATGAACTGCTGGTTCGAAGTCGTTTGCTCAAGGATAAGGCTGCCGCCGCTAGTTTTATCGGCATGAAAAATGGGGCTTCAACTGCGAGTGAAGGGGAGGTGGAATGTGAGCGAAATCTTCAAAAAATTCCCCGACCCTTTGATGTGTTGATCCTTGGTATGGGGGGAGATGGTCATACTGCATCCCTGTTCCCCGGTGCCGAAAAACTTGCAGCTGCAACGGACACGAATTCCGGTCGCAGCTGCATGGGGCTTGCTCCATTAATGCCCCTCCATGAACGAATGAGCCTGACCCTGCCTGTAATACTTGATTCCAGGCACCTTTTTTTACATATTGTTGGTGAGGAAAAAAAAAATGTTTTGGAAACAGCGATGGCTGAAGGGTTGGTGGAGGAAATGCCCATCCGTTTTGTTCTGAGGCAGCAATCTACTCCATTAAGTATTTACTGGGCACCCTGAGGTAGGGAGAAAATATCTTTTAGCAGCTAACAGCTAACCCGAATAAATCGAAATTTTAGAATGCTTAGATCTATCGGAGGCCCTTTTCCCCATGTCACATTTTGTCCCACCGGAGGCATTTCCCAGAAAAATTTCAATGGCTACCTGGCCCTCGACAATGTATCCTGCGTTGGTGGATCCTGGATTGTTCCCAGAGATAGTTTAGAGCAGGAAGACTGGCAGGGCATTTCTGGCCTGGCACGTGATGCCGTCGCAAGTGGTCAATAACAGATAAACGTAATGGACCCAGTTATTTTGGGCCGGAAGTAGAGGAGGAGATCATGAGTATCCATCCATTGGCAGGAAAGCCTGCCCCCCAATCTATGCTGGTGAATGTCGCAGAACTCATTTCTGCCTATTATACCCTGCAGCCTGATGCAGCACAGCAGATTGAGCGTGTCGCCTTCGGCACTTCAGGCCACCGGGGTAATTCTCTGCTTCGCAGTTTTAATGAAAATCATATTCTGGCTGTTACCCAGGCTGTCTGTGACTATCGCAGGGAGGCGGGCATCCAGGGAACGCTATTTATGGGCATGGATACCCACGCCCTTTCCTGGCCGGCTCAGCTCACCGCCCTGCAGGTGCTGGCCGCCAATAAGGTGGATGTCTGTATCGCTGCAGATTTTGACTATACACCCACGCCGGTTATCTCCCATGCCATTCTTACCCATAACCGGAGTGGAGATAAACAATGTGACGGCATCGTGATTACTCCCTCCCACAACCCGCCAACAGATGGTGGTTTTAAGTACAATCCCCCCCACGGGGGACCTGCGGATACGGATGTGACTGATGTGATTGAGGCCCGTGCCAATGCGATCCTTGAAGACAATCTCAGCAAGGTGCAGGTGCTGGAACTTGAAGATGCGTTGAACAGTGCAACCGTCCATTATTATGACTATCTGACCCCCTATGTGGAGGATCTGAGTAATGTGGTTGATATGGATATTATAGCCCGGTCCAATATTCGTATCGGTGCCGACGCCATGGGTGGATCAGGTTTGTTATACTACAGGGCCATCAAAAAACGGTATGGTCTTAATATGGAGGTTTTTCACGATAATCTTGACTCGACTTTTTCCTTTATGCACGTCGATAAAGACGGTAAAATCCGGATGGACTGCTCCTCACCCTTTGCCATGGCCGGGCTGGTGGCGCTGAAAGAGGATTTTGAAATTGCCTTTGGCAATGATACCGACTTTGACCGCCACGGGATAGTCACTAAGAGCATGGGGTTGATGAACCCCAACCACTATCTCAGTGTGGCTATTGCCTACCTTTCAGAAAACCGTTCCCTGTGGAGAAAGGATCTGGCCATCGGCAAAACTCTGGTCAGCAGCTCTATCATTGACCGGGTGGCAGCCAGTCTGGACAGGAAGGTGCTGGAGGTCCCGGTGGGGTTTAAGTGGTTTGTAGACGGGTTGTTTCACGGCACAATCTTTTTCGGCGGTGAAGAGAGCGCAGGGGCCAGTTTTCTGCGCATGGACGGAACAGTCTGGAGCACTGATAAGGACGGGATTATCCTCAATCTGCTCGCTGCCGAGATTACCGCAAAAACCGGACGTGATCCCGGAGAACATTATAAGGAACTTACGGATACATTCGGTGCGCCTATTTATGCACGTATAGATTCTCCGGCATCAATTGAACAGAAGGAAATATTAAAAAATCTGGCAGCAGAGGATGTTAAGGAAGAGATGCTTGGTGGTGAACCCATCAAGGCGATCCTGACCAATGCCCCCGGAAATGATGCACCCATCGGCGGTTTGAAAGTTGTGGCTGAGAACGGATGGTTCGCCCTGCGCCCCTCCGGTACTGAAGATATCTACAAGATCTATGCGGAAAGTTTCATCGATGAGGCGCATCTGGCACGTATTCAGGATGAGGCCAACGCGATGGCTGCAAATCTTTTTTGATGGAATCGTAAAAACTCTTCATCCGGAGTCTCGCAGGCTCGTTTACCTACTTCGTTGCTATAAATTTTTTATCATTTCGACGTATTCCAGTGCGCCGGAATGATAGATAATTTATGCTCCTCGGATATGAAGTTTTTTACGACTCCATCCTGCAAAACAGGTTTTATTAAACCATCTATTTAAAAATTCAAAGAAAATTGATTGCTCTGTTGAGAGCACTACCATATGAAACCCTATTCAGTTTCGATCGGACATCGTAATCCCCCGGGTGCCACTGCCGGTGAGGACGGTACTAATTTCTCCATTTTCTCCCGGCATGCAACAGCAGTTCAACTCCTTCTCTACGAGAAACCTGACTCCATAAGCCCTTTTCAGATTATTGATCTTGATCCGGTAGCGAACAGGAACTTTTTCTTCTGGCATGTGTTTGTTGAGGGGATGACCGGCCAGGAAAAAATATCCTATACATGGAAAGTGGATGGCCCCGCTTACGGTGACCCCGGTTATCGGTTTGATCCGTCGATAGAACTGCTCGATCCATGGGCGAGAGCAGTTACAGATGTGATGTGGCAGAGAAAGTATACTCGTGAGTCAAAGGAAGCGAAGAGCACAACATCCATGCGGGCAATGGTCCTGCCTGGAAACAGCTATCATTGGGAAGGAGATAAGCCTCTGAACCAATCCCCGGAGAAGGAGATCATTTATGAACTCCATGTGGGAGGATTCACCCGTCACCCTTCCTCCGGGGTTACCTACCCTGGAACCTTTTCAGGAATTATAGAAAAGGTTCCCTATCTGCAGGATCTTGGGGTGACCGCTGTGGAGCTCCTGCCGGTTATGGCCTTTGATGAGCAGGATCTGCCGGATAAGGCACGGGATCTTGGGCTGCAGAATTACTGGGGTTATGCTACACATTCCTTTTTCAGTCCCCATCCGGGCTACTGTATGAATCCGCTGTCCGGCAGCCATCGCGATGAATTTCGTGATATGGTCAAAGCATTACACAGGGCCGGAATCAGTGTTATCCTTGATGTGGTGTATAATCATACTGCAGAGGGCGGAGAGGATGGCCCGACTATTAACTTCAAGGGATTGATGAATCGAGGGTTTTATCATCTGGAAGAACATGACCCGAGGTTATATAAAAATTACAGCGGCTGTGGCAATACTGTGAATTGCAACCACCCTTTGGTCGGCCGTTTCATCATCGAATCCCTGGAGTACTGGGTTAGAGAATTTCATGTGGACGGCTTCAGGTTTGACCTGGCCTCCATCCTGGCCCGGGGGGAAGATGGTGCACCTATGTACCATGCACCGGTAGTGTGGAATATTGAATTTTCCAATATCCTGGCCAACACCCGTCTCTTTGCCGAGGCATGGGATGCCGGGGGACTCTACCTGGTGGGCGATTTCCCCGGTTTTCGCTGGGCGGAATGGAATGGACGTTATCGTGATCTTGTCCGGCAGTTTATCAAGGGTGATCCAGGGAAGGTTGCTGAACTTGCTACCAGGCTTACCGGCTCCAGCGATCTTTATCAGAGTTCGGGACGTTTTACGACCAACTCCGTCAATTTTATCACCTGTCATGATGGTTTTACCCTGTATGACCTGGTCAGCTATAATGAAAAACATAACCAGGCCAACGGTGAGGATAACCGCGACGGTGACAACCAGAACCACAGCAGGAATTACGGTGTGGAGGGCGCAACCGATGACCCGGACGTCAACGCACTCAGACTGAAGCAGGTCAAAAACTTTATGGCTGTACTGATGCTCAGCCAGGGTGTACCGATGATTCTTGCAGGAGATGAGGTGCTTCGCAGTCAGCGGGGCAATAATAACTGCTACTGCCAGGATAATGCACTGAGCTGGTTTGACTGGAACCTTTTGGAAAAAAACCAGGAGATGTTTTATTTTACAAAAGGTATGATCCAACTGCGAAAACGACACCCCTGCCTTATGCAGCGCCAATATCTCAGTGGTGCAATAACTGATATCGCCAAGATGCAGGACATTGCCTGGCATGGTCTGAAATTAAATAAACCGCAGTGGTCAGACCTCTCATCCCGGGTTCTTGCCTGCACCTTGAGTAGAGTGGAATCGGAGGAAGAAGATCTGCATATTATGTTTAACATGTCGGAAGACAGCCTGTCCATGGAGCTGCCGGTGTTGGAAGAGCGAACATGGCATCTGGCCGTGGACACAGCTCGTTCAATGTCTCTGGATATTATCAACCCGAAACAGCAGCAGGCGACTAAAGAAAATTGTATTCAAGTTTGTTCCCACAGTGTTATTGTCTGCGAGAGCAGATGACCTGTACTTTTCTCTCTCAGAAACGGGAACGAAAAAAAGATAATCCCATAAACATCATATAGCTTGATGGCGAACTAAACCCGGGGAAAAACATCATGAGAAACTACTCACTACCTGTCCTCTTTCTTATTCTGATTCTTGCCGGCTGTGCCAAAAAGGCTCCCGAACCGATCGCTGTCCAAATTCCCAGCCGGCCTGTCAATTATCTCCATGAGGTTAAGCCGATCCTGGATAAACGCTGTGCAGTCTGCCATTCCTGCTATAATTCCCCCTGCCAGCTCAAGCTGAACTCATATGAGGGCGTTGACCGGGGTGGAAGCAAGAAGGCGGTCTACAATGCCACCCGGCTGACCACTATGGATCCGACCCGGTTGTTTATTGATGCCCAGACCACAGAGGAATGGCGGCAAAAAGATTTCCATACTGTCACTGAAAGTAATGCCTCTGATGGTTTCAACAACTCGTTGATGCTCCAGATCCTATCCCATAAGATGAATAACCCGGAGGTCAAAGGGGAGTATTATTCTGAAGCACTGGATGTGACCTGTTCTGCAACCACTATCGAATTGAACGACTATCTGACCAAACACCCGAATAACGGGATGCCTTTCGGCTTCCCGCCGTTGAAGCAGGAGGAGTTTGAGCTGATCGCAGGATGGCTGGCTCAGGGTGCAAAAGGACCGACAGTAGCCGAACAGGAAAAGTTGACCACACCGATGGCAGCCGATGCTGGGGAGATCGGTAAATGGGAGGGTTTTCTCAACAATCCGGATCCCAAATACGCTATGACTGCCCGCTATCTCTACGAACACCTGTTTCTGGCCCATATAAAATTCGGTACCGATACCAACGAATTTTACGAGCTGCTGCGCTCCACAACTCCGCCGGGCACTCCGGTTGATCTGATCGACACGGTCCGTCCCTATGACGATCCCGAGGTGGAGACATTTTACTACCGTTTTCGTAAGATCCATTCAACCATTGTTCATAAGACCCATATGGTCTTTGATTTTGACGATGCCAAGCTCAATCGTTTTAAAGAGTTGTTTATTGAGCCCGACTGGCTGCAGGAGCCGCATCTGAGGGGCTATGATCCGGTGGAAAGTGCTAACCCATTTGCCTCCTTTGAGCAGATCCCACCGCGTTCCCGCTACCAGTTCCTTCTCGATAATGCCCATTATGTGATTATGACCTTTATCCGGGGTCCGGTCTGTCGTGGTCAAATTGCTCTGAATGTTATCCATGACCATTTCTGGGTTATGTTTCAGGATCCCGATCATGATCTGAGTGTTCGTTTTCCTGGTTTTCTTAAACTGCAGAGAGATAACCTTATTATGCCCATTGAAAAGGGCAGTGAATTTCCGATACGCGATCTAATCGGTAACAAGTATCACAAGGCTATCTACAGATATTATAAGGCCAGACAGGAATACTATATGTCCCATAACTATCTGGGCCAGGGTTATGATTCCATCTGGAAGGGAAACAGTGCGGCTGATGCTCCCCTGCTCACCATTTACCGTCACTTTGACAGCGCTTCGGTACACAAGGGAGTTCTCGGAGATCTGCCCGGAACCATGTGGGTTATAGATTATCCACTATTTGAACGGATCTACTATGCGCTGGTGGCCGGTTTTGATGTGTACGGCACTGTAGGGCACCAACTGGCTGTTCGTCTTTATATGGATGGATTGCGCCTGGAGGGAGAGAGTTATTTTCTTGGCTTCATGCCTGCAGAGGGGCGTGGGGAGATGATTGAATCCTGGTATAAAGGCGTAAAGCCAAAAAATATCCGTTACTATGATGCCGGAATGCCAGGAAAAATAGCTTTTAACACAGATGTACCCAGGCAGGGATTTATAGAATACCTGGTCAAAAATCATATCCTTGCCGAGACAGGCATCGATTTTGATCCAGTTAACTACCTGTCAGCCGATGAAAAGTATCCGCCCCTGCCGGATAAATATGAGACTCCGGACGATTACATGCAGGCCTTCAGGGCTGTATCAAAACCGGGAACCAGCTTTTTCTCACTGGTGAATGATTTTAATGCCAATATAGTTTATATCCGTGTTCGCGGTAACAATGGTGAAGATATTGTGATTTCTATGATTATCAACCGCTGGCATGACAATGTGAGCTTTATGTTCGATGAAAAAAAGAGCATGAGGCCGGAGAAAGACCAGGCAGATTTTATCGAGGGGTTCCATGGCTCCTACCCCAACTTCCTTCTTGATATTCATCAAGACGACCTGCCGGATTTTTTCGATATTCTTGTCAATATAGACAAAATTGGTTTGTTTGCAGGACGGCAGCGCTTAGACAAGTATTTTATCAATCGAGCGGATAAAGATTTTTGGGCCCATTATGACTGGTTCCAGGATCGATTCAATAAGGAGCAACCGGTTCATTCAGGTCTCTTTGATCTGAACCGCTACTTCCATAAGGCCTGGTAACCTCGCAATTGTCGGGTCATTTCCTGCCACTATTTTTGATCCCTTGATATATGCGTGATTCTGCTGAGCAGTAACCTTCACATCACTGATAGATAATTTTAAAAACACTTAAAGGAAAAAATGAAAAAACTACTGATATCGGCAGGTGCTCTTGTTGTTCTTGGTATTGCCCTTGTATTTGTACTGGTCGGCAACCTCGATACAATTGTCAAAGGTTCAATAGAAGGGGTAGGCTCAGAATTGCTGGGTACACCGGTAACTGTCGAGGCAGTGCAGATTATACTCAAAAGTGGCAGCGGCACGATTACCGGACTTACCATTGCAAATCCTGCAGGATATTCTGCAGGGAATGCCTTCCAGATGGATATGATAAAGCTGGGCATAAATCTCGGCTCTATAGGAAAACAACCCCTCATTATTGATGAACTTGATATTAAGAGTCCTGTTGTACTGCTTGAGGTGAATGATGACGGAAGTTCCAACCTGCAGGCACTGATGGAAAATATGGAAAATAACAGTGCAAAAGCGGATAAAAAGGCAGTTGAACAACAGTCCGAGACTAAATCTGGGCAGAAAGGTGAACCAACTCGTATTGCTTTCGGTCGTCTTGCTATTACCGGAGTAACTGTCCAGGTCGGTGTGGAAGGTGAACCATCTGAAACCGTGGTCATACCTGATATTGAGAAACAAGATCTTGGCAGGGAGGCAGGTCTTACTCCGGGTGAGATAGGGACAGTCATCGTGGGACAAATTATAGCCGGCAGCCTGGAGAACGCTCTTGAGAAAAAAATAACGGAAAAAATTGAAGAGGTCACCAAAGGATTTTTCAGTGACTTGAAAGATAAACTAACTCCGGAAAAAAATGAATAGATTCTCTTCTGTGACTAATCGCAGAAATCCTGATGAAAAACGGTGATATCATGGAAGTAATGGACAGCAGTAAAATATTTACAAAGAATGTAATTGAGGCTGCTATTAAGGTATCGATCCTGGGGATCATTGTTGTATGGACCTTTCAAATTATAAAGCCATTTATGATTCCGGTTATCTGGGGAATGATTCTGGCAGTTGCAGTCGAGCCTTTTATTGCCAGGGTTGCCAAAATGCTAGGCGGACGAAAGTCGCTTGCTGCAGTGCTGTTTGTGCTTGTAATTATTTCTGCACTCATTATCCCCTCAGTATTTCTTGTTATGTCATCGGTTGAAGCGGTACAGGGTCTGGCTGAGCAGATGCAGAATAAAACACTTGTCATTCCACCACCACCTGAAAAAATTGCCGACTGGCCTCTTGTTGGGAGCAGTGTACATCAGGCCTGGCAGCTCTTCTCATCAAACCTTGAAGCGGCCCTGAAACAGTTTGGCCCGGAGATTAAAGCAGCAGCCGGATCACTTCTTGGCTCCGTCGGCGGTGGAGTTATAGGGGTTTTCATGGTCATTATATCAACTGCTATTTCCGGTGTTTTCCTGGCAAAAGCCGAAAAAAGCGCAGCTGTTGCAGAGAAAATCATTACCCGTGTTGCAGGGGAAAAAGGCGCTGAGATTACAGCCCTGGCTACGGCCACTATCCGTGGAGTGATGCAGGGAGTTGTTGGTGTGGCTGTAATTCAGGCAATTCTCTCTGCTGTCGGTATGATTGTGGTCGGAGTACCCGCTGCCGGATTTTGGGCTGCACTGGTACTGGTCTGTGCCGTCAGTCAGTTGCCGCCGATTCTGGTTCTCGGACCTGTTGCTGCCTATGTCTTTTCTGTCGCTGAAACCACACCTGCTGTTATCTTTCTTGTCTGGGCTCTTTTTGTCAGTGCAAGTGATGGGTTTTTAAAGCCCATGCTTATGGGGCGGGGTGTTGATATTCCCATGCTGGTTATTCTTCTCGGCGCCCTGGGTGGTATGATGATGTTTGGAATTATCGGTCTTTTTGTCGGGGCTGTTGTTCTTGCCATCATGTACACCTTGTTTATGGCATGGCTTGATGAGGTTGATCGAGAAAAGGCTGAACTGGAAGGGGGTAGCTGATAACAATGAATTTTTCTCAACTCGGGATACATTTTATTCTTCTATTTTTATCTTTGTCTTTTGGTGGTTGCGCCATGCTGGGGCCTGATTTTGAGTCTCCTGAAGCCAGGCTTCCTGAAAGCTGGAATAAAGATGGAAACGCAGTCTTTGACGGGCTGTCGGAAAAGGAGAATATTGAGTGGTGGAAACTGTTTGATGACCCCGTTCTCGACAAACTTGTTCAGACCGCCTATAGCCAGAACCTGTCTCTTCGTACCGCGGGCTTGCGTATTCTTGAAGCCCGTGCCCAGCTTGGGTTGGTTAAGGGCAATATCTACCCTCAGGTTCAGGAGATGAATGGTGATATAATGACTATCGGTACCACCGGACCGGCAGCCGATCGTTATTACACTGCAGCTTCCATTGGTTTTGATGTTGGTTGGGAAATGGACTTCTGGGGGAAATTTCGCCGCTCTATTGAATCGGCTGATGCTAATCTTCTGGCAACTGTTTATGATTACGATACTGTTCTTGTCAGCCTCACCGCCGAAGCAGCCCGCACATACACCACTATTCGCACCCTGGAAGAGCGTATTCGTCTGGCGAAAAAAAACAGCTCACTCCAGGAGGATGGCCTGAAGCTGGTGATGCATCAGTTTGAAGCCGGGATCGTAACAGAGCTTGATGTTTACCAGGCAAAAACTCTATTAAGTGCCACTCTTGCAACAATCCCAAACCTGCAGAGTTCACTGCAACAAAGTCGCAACGCGCTTGCCATACTCCTGGGAATGCTCCCTGACGATCTCCAGGGCTTTCTGGATGGAACCGGTAACATACCGACAGTCAACTCAGATATAGCAGTAGGTATTCCGGCAGATCTTCTTCGTCGACGCCCTGATATTCGCCGTGCAGAAATGCAGACTGCGGCCCAGAGTGCTCTGGTAGGTGTTGCTTTGACTGAATTGTATCCGAGCTTTACCCTCTTTGGTTCCCTTGGCTGGAGTGCCAGTGACATCGCAGGAAACAGCCTGGGAGATATTTTTGATGCCAACAGTTTCAGCTACTCTTTTGGCCCGGCTTTTAAGTGGAATCTCTTTAACTACGGGCGAATTAAGAACCAGGTACGGATACAGGATGCGAGACTGGAACAGCTCATAACCATCTATCAGGATGTTGTACTTAATGCAGCCCGGGAAGTTGAAGACAGTATGTCCGGAATTGTCTATGCCAGGAAGGAGGCAGAGTATGTCAGCCAGGGTGTAGAAAGCTCCAAGAGATCAATGGAGCTTTCTCTGCTCCAGTATGAGGAGGGGTATTCGGATTACCAGCGGGTACTTGACTCCACCAGAGCTTTAACCCAGAAACAGGATCAATACGCCCAGCTTCAGGGGAAAATAGCAACCAGCTTTATCAGCCTCTATAAGGCACTTGGCGGCGGCTGGCAGATTCGTCTTGAAAACGATTTTGTTCCTGTAGAGGTAAAAGAGAAAATGCAGGAAAGAACCGACTGGGGTAATTTGTTGAACGCTGATTATTCCGAGGTTGAATAGATATGGCTAATCGCGACAAAAAAGCTACTATTCAAGGATCCGCTTTTAGAAATCTTCTCTTTTTTCTCTTACTCTATCTTGTTGGCAGTCCTTTTCTTGCCCCTTATCCTTCTTTAGCGGTACTTGCCCATGCATCTCTATCGGTTGCTCTGTTGTTTGCTGTCTATACAGTGCAAAAGCAACAGCAGCAGCGTTCTTTTGCCATGGTTCTGCTCCTGCCGCTGTTGGTTCTTTACTGGCTTGGCATATATGACATAGTCAGTTTCAGCCGACTTGGTGCAGATCTGTTTTTTGTATTGTATTTTGGCCTTCTGGTTTATTCCTATGTTCGGCAGATTACACGTTCCCGCAGGGTGACAACAAACCTGCTCTATGCAACCCTTTGCCTCTACCTTATTATCGGACTGTTCTGGGGCGCACTCTACACACTGCTGGCTGAGCTGATCCCAGGTGCCTACGGTGGCACACTGTTAGACAGTGTGCCGGATAAGTCAATCCACGTTTATAACTATTTCAGCATGGTTACCCTGACGACCCTTGGATATGGCGATATTACGCCCCAGACTGCGGGGGCGGCCGCTCTTTGTCAAATGGAGGCTATTGTCGGGCAGTTTTTCTCTGCGGTTCTTGTTGCATGGCTGGTTGGGATGCATATCTCTGATAGACAGGGTCAGAGATCAAAAAAGAAGGTAGATAACTGAACATAGCGGTTTCTTATTCTGGAAAGTTTGTCAAAAAAGAGAAAACGTAAACCACAGAGTCCACAGAGAACACAGAGGAGAAAAAAGAGAATCTTTTCTCTGTGCTCTCTGTGGACTCTGTGGTGAGATAGTGTATCTTTGGTTGGCGGGTGTCGTCCGTATCGGACTTTTTACGACGCCATCAAATGTTTAAATGCTGGAAAATACTATGTCTGAGGAAAAGAACAAAAAACAGGAATCAACTCCTGACGAAGAACCTGCAAAAGAAAGTGAAGCGGGTGAAGAAAAGAAACAACGGGATCCTGTAAAGCTTTGGACCGGAGTTATTTTTGCGATCTGTGTTGCACTCTTTGTCTGGCACTTGCTTAGTGATAAGTACACACCGTACACCAGTAACGGTCGTATTGAAGCTTTTATTGTTCCTGTTGCCCCGCAGGTTTCAGGGATTTTGACCCAGGTGAATATGACCAACAATCAGGTTGTTTTAAGCGACCAGGATTTGGCTGTCATTGACCAGGCTAAGTATGAGTTGGCTGTCCGCCGGGCCAAAGCTGAACTGCAGCAGGCAAGTCAAACTTCTGCTGCAGATATAAGTTCCGTTACCACTGCCCAGGCAAAGGTTGCTGAGGCTGAGGCAAACCTTCGTAATTCTGAAGTCAAAGGCCGGCGTATTATAAAGCTCTCAAAAAAGGGAGCAGCCTCTGTATCACGGGCTGACGATGCCCGCTCTAAGATTGAAGCCGATAAAGCAAAACTTGCCAGTGCACGATCTGAGCTGGAGAAAGCCAAGAGTCTTCTTGGTGCCAGCGGGCAGGATAATGCGCGTATCAGATCAGCTCTTGCTGCACTTGAAACAGCAGAACTCGATCTATACAATACAACTATCAAAGCTCCTGGCGACGGCATCATAACCAACTTAACTGTCGATATTGGTCATTTTGCCAATCCCGGTGCCCCTATTATGACCTTCATTTCTACAAAGGATGTCTGGGTGCAGGCGAATATGCGGGAAAACAGCCTGGGACGCATCAAAAAAGGAGACCCGGTTGACCTTGTACTCGACGCCGCTCCGGGGCGTCTCTTTAAGGGTGAAGTTATAAGTGTAGGATGGGGTGTATCTGACAGTGGGACAAATACTCTTGGAGGATTGGCCACTGTCCAGACCACCCAGGGTTGGCTCAGACAGGCACAGCATTTTCCGGTGCTTATCCGTTTTGTTGATGATGAGGCAAAAGGATATCGCCGGGCCGGCGGCCAGGTCAATGTGATTATTTATACAGGTAACAACTCGATCTTAAACACTCTTGGCGGTCTATGGATTCGCACAGTCAGTATTCTTTCACATATCTACTAAAGCGGGCAAACCCCGCAACCCAAGGCTGTTAGCCTGTTAGGCTGTTAGGGGGAATGAATAGTTTGCCTTTCCTAAAAACCTTCAGCCTAAAAGACTAACAGCCTGTTATTCGATGTTAAACCAATACTTTCAGCACTTTTATTCTCTTGTTTTTTATTTAGCCATCTCAGAACATAAATAAATTCTTACGAGTTTCCATTAAGGAAAGGTAAAATGACCCTGCAGGCAGTACAAACATTTCGGCTGGCATTCGGGGTATGGGCGGCTATTGCTGTTTCATATGGTGTGGCCTGGCAGCTCTCTTTTATGGCCCCTGTTTTTACCATTATCTTCCTGGTGATACCTGTTTGGATAGGCTGGAAAATGTCAATTCAACTGATAGCCCGGCTGACATTCAGTCTGATGCTTGGACTTGTAATCAGTGAAATATTTCTCGACTTTCCTGCGATCTGTATACTGCTGTACGGAGTACTGTTTTTTTATATCTACTATAACGATACACCCTCAGCACCGCCGTTTTCTACATTATTTATGACCCTGGGCATAACTATTGTTCCTATGATGGGGCTGTCGGGGGCCG
>Ga0209633_10002695_pt1 | contig 16919 bp, 15 predicted proteins | sample Cruoilmetagenom1_FD_187290 | JGI IMG/M metagenome (GOLD analysis project Ga0209633, IMG submission 187290) | Oil polluted marine microbial communities from Coal Oil Point, Santa Barbara, California, USA - Sample 1 (SPAdes) (version 2) | ecosystem: Environmental > Aquatic > Marine > Oil seeps ... | reverse complement strand
CGTATTTAATTTTTTTACAAAAATACATACTCTACTGTCTTCTAATAATTTAAATTCCCGTTTTCTTTAATTTATTTACAATTTTTATAAATAAGGTTGACGCTTATGCGAAATTTCGGGAGACAGAATTTTGTCAAATTGTACAACGGGTTGAATTAGAGTTTAGGTTTAGAATCCTAAACTTAAAACATAAGTTAATTTTACTGCTAAATTATCAGAAAATTTCGAATTGCTGTAGGGACCATATCTATAAAAAGAGCTAAGTCCAAAACCTCTAAATAGATGGTTTAAAACAAAACCTGATTCTAAATAACCTTCATTCATTTTTTTAAATTGAACTCCTAAATGTTGATCAGAATTGTCTATAGTACCAATGGCATATCGAGAGATAAAACTTAAACGAGGTCTAAATTTTTCGCTTATTTCAAAGCGATTAAAGTTATAACGTGCTTGAAAGGATACGTATCTATCAGAAATAAATTCATTAAATGCCATCGTTTCAAAGGTGTTTGTGCCTGCAAAATTTATACGCTTTCTCCATGGGTTGTTAAAAGAATAGTTTGGTGTTGCATTGTATAAATGAGTTAAAGGGGCATCACCACTTATATAACCACCTTGAACTAAAAAGCTAGTAGAGCTTTTATTTATAAAATTTATTTGATGTTCTAATTTTAAGTTAAATTGGTTGAAACTGAAATTACCATCTAAGACATTATCAAAACTTTTGGCAAATTGTACTGTAATTTTAGGATACCCTTTTTTAATCGGAAATTTTCCAATAGGTGTATTCATATATTTACTAAAAGGTGTCCATTTCAATGCTAAAGTAGCGATTGCCAAATTAAAGCTTGAATGAATCATGCTATTAGAAATAAATTGATAATTGAATAGCGGATCATATTTTCCGTTTTTTAACGCCACTTTAGTTTCTAAATTTGGGAATATGTCATGTTCTAAATGTACAGTATATGCCCTGTAATTATAGAATTGGCCAATATTTAAATTTCTAGGATTGATTAAAGAAAAAGAAGTTTCATCAAACAAGAAATCTATTTTTGCAGCTTCTTGTATGTCGTCAGTATAGCCTACTCCAAACCAAGAATTGTTGTCTTTACTTAACCGAACATAACCTGCCAAATGGTATTTTGCAACCTTATCCTTAAAACCATAAGCAGCATAACTTTCTAATTTGAATTTTTTAGAAAATTCAGGATTGGTAACACCTCCAAAACCCAATCTAAAACCTTCATGGTTATTAAAATTTATCAACTGACTTAAATCAAAATCAAAATATTTTGTAGGAAAATAACCTTTCAAGATTTTTCTAGCCATATTCAATTTTCTTTCTGCACCTTCACTTTCAGATAAGCTATCTAGTACTTTATATGTATTTAAGCCACGTTTTGTAATAGCGTAAAATCTATAAGAATTCCAATATTCTTCATTTCTATTTGAGGCATTATCGTCAATCCTTATCGTTGAAGCAGAATTAATTACTCTTACAGGTTCATTAATTTTAATTTTAAAATTTTTACTTTTTGAAATTAAATATGTAGCATCAGTCAAGTCTTTTTGTTTTGTATTTACAATAGAATCATTTTCAGGTTCGTTGCCTTCAAATTTAATAGTGCCACCAAAGAGGTTTACATTCTTTTTGTTTTTTCCTTTTAGGAGGGTGATGGTAGTTTCATCAGGAAACCAAATATTTGATTTAGGATAATAAATGAAATTTTGCACGGCTTTTATAGTCACCATACCTCTTATTTCAGCGATAGCTTTTTCTAAAGCATAGCTTTTTGAGTGAATAAACAATAGACCTTCTAAACCTAGTTTTTTTTCATTGTTTTTAGATTTGTAATGAATCATATACGCTGGACCTTGTTTGTTATAAACAGTATCTAGTATTTTATAATCATAATTTTTTAATGCATTTTTCGCTAACGGATTTATATAGTTATTGCCTAATAAAGTGTAAACTTCATCATAAAAAGAAAAGCTTTCAATGTCTAAAGCTATAAATTCATAGATTGGATTTTTAAAGCCAGCCATTCTAGAGGCTAATATAGTTTCTTTTTTATTTTTACCTCTTTGAAATGTGTGTTCTGCAATTTTTTCTGCGATGTATAAATGATGTTTGTCAATTTGTTTTTTAAACTTATAATTAGAAGAATCTAGTCTTTTAAAAACTAGTTTGTTGTTTTTTTTGACAAAGACAGAATCAATGGTCTCTTTGATAGAATCTGGATTGGCAGTAACTAACAGTTTATTGTACATGGTATATTTAAAAGAATTTAATGCTTTTAAACTGTTGTTTTTGTCTCTGTTTTTTATGGTGTTACTAATGATTTTTAAAGCAGGGTTCTCTGTAGCAATCAATACTACTTCTAGTAAATTTTCTGAGCTAAGTTCTAAAAATATTGTAATATGTTTTTTCTGACCTGCTACGCTTATTTTTTGTGTTTTATAACCAATATAAGAAACAGTTAGCTCTGTAGTATTTTTTTTTGAAATGATGTTAAATCTTCCTTTAGTATCTGAATATTCGCCAATACCTGTATTGGTTATAACAGTTGCAAAGGGCAGTGTTTTTTTAGTGTTCTTATCTTTAATAATACCAGATAAATTGGTTTGTCCTATACTTAGAAGCGGAAATAAAAGAAGAATAAAAAAACCAATTATTTTCATATGTTTAAATAGTATCTTTATAGGTAATCTCGATGCCTCGAAATTATTTACTATTAACCTTTGTCTTGGGAGTTAAAAAATTTAGATATAATTGTTCCCATAACTCAAAGAAAGTTAAAAAATAAAAAGTGTCTTGTAAAGCCAGATACTTTTAACAAAAATTTATCAAAATAGTTTTAAATTGTCATAATTTCTATTTCCTTTTTATCAAATAAATCATCAATAGTTTTGATGTATTTATTTGTCAAATCTTGAATATCACTTTCTGTATTTTTAATAAGATCTTCAGAAATATCTAGTTTTTTAATATCATTATTAGCATCTCTTCTAGCATTTCTAATACTCACTTTATCATCTTCAGCCTCAGCTTTAGCTTGTTTTACAAGATCTTTACGACGTTCTTCGGTTAATGCAGGTACATTAATAATTATTGACTCACCGTTATTCATTGGGTTAAAACCTATGTTAGCGAGCATAATACCTCTTTCAATTTCTTGTAGCATGTTTTTTTCCCATGGTTGAACGGTAATTGTTCTTGCATCAGGTGTATTTACATTGGCTACTTGAGCTAAAGGTGTTTGAGAACCATAATAGTCAACCATTACACTTCTTAACATGGCAGGTGATGCTTTACCAGCTCTGATGTTTGCAAATTCTCTTGTTAGATGCTCTAATGCATTTTCCATTTGTTCTTTAGCGGCATCAATTATGAATTGTATTTCTTCGTTCATGATTACTTTATTTTAATAATAAAACCTATATATCAACTTTTGTTCCAATATTTTCACCAGACAATAATTTCAGTAAATTACCTTCTTTATTCATGTCAAAAACTATAATTGGTAATTTATTTTCTTCACTTAAAGTAAAGGCAGTCATATCCATAACTTTTAAACCTTTTGACATTACATCTTTAAAAGTAATATTTTCAAATTTGGTAGCTGTGGTGTCTTTTTCTGGATCAGAAGTGTATATGCCATCAACACGAGTTCCTTTTAGGATAACATCAGCATTTATTTCAATGGCTCTTAAAACTGCGGCAGTATCTGTGGTAAAATATGGATTACCTGTGCCTCCACCAAAAATAACGACTCTTCCTTTTTCTAGGTGACGAACAGCTCTTCTTTTTATAAAAGGTTCAGCTACTTGTTCCATTTTGATAGCGGTAAGAAGACGGGTTTGTAGGTTAGCATCTTCAAGTGCACTTTGCAATGCCAATCCGTTTATTGCAGTAGCTAACATACCCATATAATCGGCTTGAACTCTATCCATACCATTGCTAGCTCCAGCTAAGCCTCTAAAGATATTACCACCGCCAATTACAATGGCAACTTCAATACCTTTATCTATAACTTGTTTAATCTCTTGAGCGTATTCTGCTAATCTTTTTGGGTCGATACCATATTGGCGATCACCCATTAAGGCTTCACCGCTTAATTTTAATAAAATTCTTTTGTAGTGCATATTTTTTTGAAAGTTTGACAAATATACAAATTTCGAGCATAAAAAAATCCTGTCAATTGACAGGATTTTTTATTTTTTACAGATAACTTATCTTATCCTAAAGCAACTCTTTTAAAGTCAACAACAGTTACATCACCTAAAGTGCTAACATATTGAGCAACGCTTTGCTTACTGTCTTTGATAAAAGCTTGGTTTACCAACGTATTGTCTTTAAAGAAACGTTTTAGTTTACCTTTAGCAATGTTATCTAACATAGCTTCTGGTTTACCCTCTTGGCGTAATTGATCTTTTGCAATTTCAATTTCTTTCTCAATAGTAACAGCATCAACACCATCTTCATCTAAAGCAATTGGATTCATTGCTGCAACTTGCATTGCTACATCTTTTGCAACAATATTTGCACCTTCTTTAGCGTCAGATAGACCAACTAATGTTGCAATTTTATTACCAGCATGAATATAAAAACTTACAAAAGGAGCTTCAATTTTATCAAAAGCTTTGATTTCTAGTTTCTCACCAATCACACCAGTTTGTTCTATTAATTTATCGGCAACAGTCATTTCTCCAAAATCAGCAGCTAAAAATTCTTCTTTAGAAGATTGATTTAGTGCAATTTCAGCAAATTTATGAGCAAGATTTATAAAGTCTTCGTTTTTACCAACAAAATCAGTTTCACAACCTAAAACTATAGAAACACCAACAGTGTTACTTTCATTAGTTTTTGCAATTGCAGCACCCTCGGTTGACTCACGATCCGCTCTTTTTGCAGCAACTTTTTGTCCTTTTTTACGTAATATTTCGATAGCCGTATCAAAATTTCCATCAGCTTCTACCAATGCATTTTTACAATCCATCATTCCTGCACCAGTTGCTTTTCTAAGTTTATTTACTTCTGCGGCTGTTATTTTTGCCATAATTATTATCTATTTATCTCGATAAAACGAGCATTTTATTAAATTTATTTTTCTTCTTTAACTGCTTCTTTTGGAGCTTCTGTTTTTGCCTCAGCTTTTATTTTTGTTTCAGCTTTTTTAGCTTCTTTCTGAGCTTCAGCCTTGTCTTTGTCAGACTTTCTGTTTGATAAGCCTTCAGCAATAGCTTTAGTGATATAAGATAAAACTTTATCGATTGATCTTGAAGCATCATCATTAGAAGGAATTACAAAGTCAATTGGTCTAGGGTCAGAATTTGTATCAACCATAGCGAAAATTGGAATACCTAATTTTTTAGCTTCAGCAATAGCAATGTGTTCACGTCTAGTGTCAATTACAAATACAGCACCTGGTAGACGAGTCATATCAGAAATAGAACCTAAGTTTTTCTCTAATTTTTCTCTTTGACGGTCAATTTGTAATTTTTCTCTTTTAGATAAAGCATTAAAACTACCATCTTGTTTAGATCTGTCAATTTGAGCCATTTTTTTAACAGCTTTACGGATAGTTACAAAATTTGTAAGCATACCACCTGGCCATCTTTCAGTAATATAAGGCATGTTTACTTCCTTAGCTTTTTCAGATACAATATCTTTTGCTTGTTTCTTTGTAGCTACAAAAAGTATTTTTCTGCCAGAATTTGCAATTTTTTCAAGAGCTTTAGAAGCATCTTCAATTTTTGCAGCTGTTTTGTACAAATCTATAATATGAACACCGTTACGTTCAGTATAAACATAAGGAGCCATGTTTGGGTTCCATTTTCTTGTCAAGTGACCAAAGTGTACACCTGCGTCTAATAATTCTTTAATTTCTATTTTTGCCATTTGTTTTTGTTTACGTTCCATTGAGTTAGCAATAATTAAGTAGCCTTGCATTGAAGAGTCTTAATTATTTGGATGCTAAACTTAAGCAACAAGTTTAATGATTTATAATTGAGTACTTTGTATGTACTGAAAATTTTATTAACGTTTAGAGAATTGGTATTTTTTACGAGCTTTTTTCTGACCGAATTTTTTACGTTCAACCATTCTCGGATCTCTTGTTAATAATCCTTCAGGTTTTAAGATTGCTCTATAGTCTTCATCTATAGAAACTAAAGCTCTAGTTATACCTAAACGAATTGCTTCAGCTTGACCAGTAACACCCCCTCCGAAAACATTTACAGAAATATCGTAAGTTTTTTCGTTATCAGTTAAAACTAAAGGTTGCTTAACTTTATATTGTAAAGTACCAGTTGTGAAATAATTTTTTAAATCTCTTTTGTTGATTGTAATGTTTCCTTTTCCTTTTGAAACATATACACGGGCAACAGCCGTTTTTCTTCTACCTATTTTGTGTACAATTTCCATTATCTAAGATCATTAAGGTTAATAGTTTTTGGGTTTTGAGCACCTTTATTATGCTCATTTCCAGCAAATACATATAAATTTCTAAATAAAGCACTACCTAATTTATTTTTAGGTAACATGCCTTTTACTGCTTTTTCTACCAAGCGAGCTGGGTCTTTTTGAAACAACTCTGTTGCAGTTAATGATCTTTGTCCTCCAGGGTAACCAGTATGACGGATGTAAGATTTATCTGTCCATTTTTTACCAGTTAAAATAATTTTTTCTGCATTGATAATAATTACATTATCACCACAGTCCACATGAGGAGTGAAGTTAGGTTTGTACTTACCTCTAATTAGCATAGCTATCTTAGAAGATAAACGACCCAATGTTTGTCCGTCCGCATCAACTAAAATCCACTCTTTTTTTACGGTGGTTTTGTTAGCCGAAACTGTTTTGTAACTTAATGTGTTCACACGATTAGTTTTTGTCTATTAATAATTTGTTTTTATCCCCTAAAAAGAGGAGTGCAAATGTACAAACTATTATTTAGATAACAAATAGTGGTTTTGATATATTTTTTGAGGGTAAATTTAACATACTGGCGAGTGAAATTAACAAATTATTAAGATGGGTTTGTACTATCTTGTAAGCTCAAAATGTAACATTTATAGTTTTAATTAGTCTATCTAGTTGTCCAATACCAATTTCAACCTAAAAAATGAAGAATTTACTCCTGCTATTATTCTTAATTAACTACTCATTCGCAAACACACAAGAATCAAAGGATAAGACCACAAAAAGAATTTATACCACCAAATTTTTAGAGCAAGAAAAAGCACCTGTAATTGATGGAGTGTTAGATGATACAAGTTGGGATATTGTTGAATGGGATGGTGATTTTATTGAATGGAGACCAGATGAGAATACGCCACCATATCAAGATACAAAATTTAAAATAATTTATGATGACAAATACCTTTATATAGCTGTTAAATTATTAGATAAAGAACCAGACAGTATTGTAAAACGATTGTCTAGAAGAGATAGTTTTGCTGGTGATTGGATAGAAATTAATTTTGATAGTTATCATGATTTACGAACCGCTTTTTCTTTTAATGTAAACGCAGCTGGTGTAAAAGGAGATGAATTTGTTACCGATAATGGTCAGAATTGGGATCCTAGTTGGAATCCTATTTGGTATACCAAAACAAATATTGATAGCGAAGGTTGGACAGCCGAAATGAAGATTCCATTAAGTCAATTGCGTTTTGGAAATGCCAAGAAACAAGTATGGGGTTTACAATTAAATAGACGAATTTTTAGAAAAGAAGAAAGATCATTATGGCAACGAATTCCACAAGATTCACCTGGCTGGGTTAGTGAATTAGGAGAGTTACATGGTTTACTAAACTTAAAACCACAAAAACAGTTAGAAATACAACCGTTTACAGTTGCAAAATATGATACATATCCGTCAGAAGCTGGCAATCCTTTTCGTGATGGTAACGATTTTCAATTCAATGGCGGTGTTGATGCTAAAATTGGTATTACCAATGACTTGACATTAGACTTGACAATGAATCCTGATTTTGGACAAGTAGAAGCAGATCCTGCTGAAATTTCTTTAGACGGATTTGAAATATTTTTTGAAGAACAGCGTCCTTTTTTTGTAGAGAATAACAATATTTTTGATTATCGAGTTTCTAGATCACAGGCGGGTAATACATTCGGATCAGATAATTTATTCTTTTCTAGAAGAATTGGTAGAAGTCCGCAAGGTGATCCTGATACTGAAGATGAAGAGTTTGTAGACAAACCTCAAAATACCACTATTTTAGGAGCTGCAAAATTTAGCGGTAAAACAAAGAGCGGTTGGTCAATTGGTATTTTAGAAAGTGTAACCGCAAAAGAATATGCAGAAATAGATAATAATGGAGAGCGAAGAGAAGAACTGGTAGAACCATTGACCAATTATTTTTTAGGGAGATTGCAAAAAGATTTTAACAATCACAATACATTTGTAGGTGGAGTTTTTACAGCTACCAACAGAGATTTACCAGAGCATTTAGCATTTTTGCATGAAGCTGCTTTTACTGGTGGTTTAGATTTTAAACATCAATGGAAAGATAGATCTTGGTATGTTGGTGGAGATATTGTTTTTAGTCATGTAACAGGAAGTGAAGACGCGATAACCAATACACAAGAATCTTTACGACATTCTTTTGGACGTGTAGATGCCAGTCATTTAGAAGTTGACCCTAATCGTACTTCTCTTACAGGTTCAGGTGGTAATATTCAAATCGGGAAACAGTCTGGACAATGGAATTTTGAGAGTGGTTTTACGTGGCGTTCACCAGAATTAGAATTAAACGATTTAGGGTTTCAGCGTCAAGCGGATGATTTAAGACATTATACATGGATAGGCTATCAAACCCTAAAACCAAAAGGAATTTTCAGATCATATAGATTGAATTATAATCACTGGAGTTCTTGGGATTTTGAAGGCAATCATAATTTGCTTCAGTGGAATGTAAATAGCTGGGCTAATTTTAAAAACAATTGGTTTGGAAATATTCATTTGAATTTTAGACCCGTCCGTCATTCTAATTTTGCATTACGTGGTGGTCCAAGATTACGTGTTTCACCAAGTATGAATTTTGGTGGTAGAATTGGTACTGATAATCGTAAAAAAGTACGTTTATGGTCTAATTATTATGGAGGTAAAACATTTGATAATTCAATGAATTTTTATAATATAGGTTTTGGCGTTTCTTATCAACCTACAAATGCATTGCGGATTTCAATTAATCCTTCTTATGATATAAATAAAGATAAACTTCAATTTGTTGAAACTGTAGAACACAATAATAAAAATAATTATATCAATGCTTCTATTGAGCAACGTACATTGAGTATGTCGGTTAGAGTAAATTATACGATCAACCCTAATTTGACTATTCAATATTATGGTCAGCCATTTATATCAAGAGGATTGTATTCAAATTTTAAAACCATTACTGACGCTCAAGCAAGTAATTTTGATGATCGTTTTCAATTGTATACTAATAATCAAATTTCTTTTGATGAATTAAATGATGTGTATCAAGTTGATGAAAACATAAACGGAACACCAGATTTTGACTTTGGCAATCCAGATTTTTCTTCAGTACAGTTTAGGTCTAACTTAGTGGCACGATGGGAATATATACCCGGTTCAGAAATATTTTTAGTATGGTCTCAAGGCAATGTAGGCTCTCAAAACCCAGAAAATGATTTGTTTCAAAGTTTAGATCGCCAAATTTTTGGTGAAAAAGCTGACAATACTTTTTTAATTAAAGCAACGTATCGATTTATGTTGTAATTATCTGTTTATGTAAGAATAGTAAGGGATTTCTAAGGACTGAAATTTCAATTTATCTCTTAACCAAATTTCCATTTTTTCAATCCTCCAAATAGGAAAAGTAAGCCAATAATTAAAGCGACAATAGATTGAATAGTTTCGGCTTTTGTTGTTGTTCCTTTGATTAGATTATACGATTGTTCTCCTATTCCCCGAAAAAGATAAATAAATGCAATTGTAAAAATTCCAAGTTTTAAAAAAGGTAGTTTTCTTGTTTTACTATCAGCTAATACTCCATATATTCCAAAAAATAAGAATATTATTGCGACAAAAACTGTTAATAAATACGGAATTGAGTAATGAATTTGTGCAAGTTCTTTCATTCCTTCTCCTGCACCGGTTTTTTCAAACATTTGTTCTGCCCAAAATAACCCAATAATATGAGCAACTGCAATGATGATATTTAATATTCCGCCTATTTTAAGCATTTTTCGTTATCTTATTTAATCCAATCATTGTAAATATTCCAATTGGAAGGAAGAATATCCATTGAGGTACTAATAAACCATAATAAAAACCAGCAATGATAAATGGTAAACAGAATGATAGGTTTAAATATCCAATTAGTTTTATCATTTCAGTATTCGTTGCATATTTTTTCCCAAAACCTGCTGATAACAAAATGTAGGAAGTTGCTATAAGAATTATAGTTACCATATTCCAAGCACCAACCAATTGAGAACTTTTTTCAAGAATTAAAGAGGTTTTAATCATTGGGTTTACAAGGTCTAATTGTCCACCGATTAGATGTAGAAAGAATGTTATAAGGTTTAAAAACCCTGCAATTATCCAATATTTATTTTTTCTTTTCATATTCTATAAATTGATTTATTTCTGCTTTTGCTTCTGTTAGGTAATTTTTAGCTTGCTTTTTGTAACGTATCATTTCGTGATAGCCTATCAGATATTTGTAAAATAATTGCGACTTGCTTTTGGCATCATTTTCAGAAAAATTCATTTCCATTAGAATACTCTTTGTGTATTTAATTCTTTGATTGTCTATTTTATCAATAACTAACTGAATTTTTTTGTTTTTCAAAGCATATCTTTTTATAAAGAAATTGAAATCTAAAAAGGGATCTTTCTTAAATGATAACTCAATTAATTTTTCAAATTTTTCTTTTCCAGATTTTTCGCTATCCGTTAGAAATATAATTTGATTTGTATTTTCTGAAACCCAAAAAGATACTATTTCAGTAACAAAATATTTTTTTGTTTTAAAATGCCAATAAAAACTTGATTTGTTTATTTTTAGTTTTTTTGCCATTTTCTCAATAACAATTCCAGAAACACCTTGTTCAGAAAAGAGTTTGTAACCTAGTTTTATCCAATCTTGTTTTGTTGCTATTATTTTTGGCATTTTATTTAGACGATAGCGTTTAATAATGCAAATATATAAATAATATTCTTTTAAACGATATCGTTTATTAAAAAATTCTGTAAAAAAATATTGTTGATTTTGAATATTAGAATTGCCCCTTGAGGATTATCAAGATGGTTTTTTTTCACCGTAGATACCTAGCGTAGCTAATAAGGGTGTTGCGTAAAGTTATTCTAACAAACTCTTCACTGTTTCTTCAATACTCAACGATACACTAAACATATTTTTCAAAACATCTTCATTAGAAAATCGTAAAAATTGAACACCATATGCTTCAAGTTTTCCTTGTCTTTCGGCGTCATTAAAATAGTTGAAATCATGACTGCTGCCATCAATTTCAATGGTTAGACCAATTTCATGACAGTAAAAATCAACAATATAGTCTAGCATAGGTACTTGCCTGTGAAACTGGACACCTAATGCTCTTTGCTTAATACTTTTCCAGACAATAACTTCTGCTAGAGTACTATTTTTACGTAGTATTTTGGCGAATTCTTTTAATTTAGGGTTGTATGGAATTATTTTGTTTTTCATTTGTTTTTGTTCGCCCTTGTTTTACACCCCTCAATTTTTTTTACACCCCTCAAGTCCCCTCAAGGGGACAATTGTTTCAATCTACCATTAGGATTAAAATTTATAAGTTTCTTTCAAATTTCATTTAAAGATAGAAAATTTGAAAATATATAGTCTTAATATAGTGTCTTTAGGTCGAATGAGTATATTGTTTTCTAAGAATTTTAAATACTAGGATTGTCCCTTCAAGGGGGCAATAGTCTACTTAACATTTTGAGTTTATTTTTCAAACTTTTCTTGAAAGATAAAGAATTTGGAGGATATAGTTTAAAAACAGTCTCTTTAGCTTGAAGAAGTCTCTTGTTTTCTAAGAATTTTGAATATTAGGGTTGTCCCCTTGAGGGGACTTTAGGGGTGTTTTTTAATTATTTACACAATCACAATCACAATCACAATCACAATCACAATCACAATCACAATCTTCAATATGATTAGGTTTGTAGTAGTTTATATAATCTTTTGTATATAATAAAGCATTTTCAAAATCAAAGTCCAAATATTTCTTATATATTTCTCTATAGGAAGCATAAAAATCTTCATTCAAATTCTTTGTATGGACAACATCATCTCTAAGAGATTTCATTTTTCTGAGTAGCTCGAATTTTATATTAAAATCTACAACAAATGATTTATTAAATAATTGAGGTATTACACGCTTAAATTTTTCTTCAAATTTTATTGATCTTTGGATGCCTTCTCTGCTATATTTTTTCCCTTTTTTATTGATATAAGTATGATTATTAGGAATTAAACTATTATTAAAAGCTTCAAGTGACATCATTAAAAAAATAACAAAATCTGCTGATAATTGAAAGAAATCATAAAAAGCATTCATCACATTTGCTGTCATTTCCATGTGTTGTTAGCTTGCTAATTCTAAAGTTTGCTTTCTAATATTTCTAATATCTTCAACACTTTTCTCAACAAAATTTAAATAAAGTATTGTAATGTCTGGCTCAGGTATGAGGAATGGTTTATTTTTATCGCTGTATGAAAAAGCTGTTGTCATTTCTTTTCCATCATCATTTATGTAAAATCCGGTATCAAACTCATCAATATCAATACTAGTGTGTTTTAATCTTTCTTCAACTGGTTTTTTAGATAAATTATCAGGATTGGAGATGTTAGACTTTATCGTTATAAACTTTTTTTTTGGTATGACTCATTTAATTAATAATATTTATTCCCCCTTCGGGGGTTAGGGGGATTTCTAATGAGCCTCCAACCAATTCTCCCCAACTCCAATTTCAACATCTAATGGTACGGAGAGCTGAAAAGCATTTTCCATTTCGGTTTTAATGATAGGTTTGATAATTTCTAATTCATCTTTATGTGCATCAAATACCAATTCATCATGTACTTGCAATAACATTTTACTTTTAAAATTTTCTTTTTGAAAACGATTGTAGATGTTTATCATTGCGAGTTTAATGATATCGGCAGCAGATCCTTGAATAGGGGCGTTTACGGCATTGCGTTCTGCAGCACCTCGTACCACGGCATTTCTAGAATTGATATCTTTTAAGTAACGCCTTCTTCCCAAAACTGTTTCTACATATCCATTTTCTCTAGCAAAGTGAATCTGACTATCCATATATGACCTTAGTTTAGGATAGGTTTCGTAATAGGTATCAATCAATTCTTTGGCTTCACTACGAGAGAGTGAAGTTTGATTGCTAAGTCCAAATGCAGAAACCCCATAAATAATTCCGAAGTTTACCGTTTTTGCATTGCTACGTTGTTCTCGAGTAACTTCATCTAAAGGAACATTAAATACCTTGGCCGCTGTAGAGCTATGAATATCTTCTCCGTTGGTAAAGGCTTGTATCATGTTGTCTTCTTTACTCAACGCAGCAATGATACGCAATTCAATTTGAGAGTAATCTGCAGCAAGCAATACATACTCTTTATTTTTGGGAATAAATGCTTTTCTGACTTCACGACCACGCTCTGTACGAATAGGGATATTTTGTAAATTAGGATTGTTAGAGCTTAGTCTACCAGTTGCAGCTACTGCTTGTGCATACACAGTGTGGATTCTATGGGTCTTTGGATTTACCTCATTGGGTAAGGCATCTAAATAGGTGCTTTGTAATTTTTTATATTGTCGATATTGTAAAACATCAGTAATGATTTGATGGTCATTTGCGAGGTATGATAAAACATCTTCGGCAGTAGAATACTGACCCGTTTTTGTTTTCTTAGGTTTAGCAACCAATTTTAGTTTATCAAATAATATATCGCCCAATTGTTTTGGTGATGCAATATTAAATTCCTCATCAGCTTGGCTGTAAATAGCTTTTTCTAATTTTAGAATATCTATCGTAATATCTTTAGAAAGAGAAGCTAGAAATTCTGTATTGATATTAATGCCTTCTATTTCCATAGCAGTTAAAACCTTAACCAGAGGTAATTCTACCGTATTAAAAAGTTGAGTTAGTTTACTTGCTTTTAATTCTTTTTCAAAAAACACTTTAAGCTGTAGCGTGATATCTGCATCTTCAACCGCATATTCTGTTTGCTTTTCTAGAGCTACAGTACGCATTGATAGTTGATTTTTTCCTTTTTTACCAATAAGTTCTGTAATAGAAACAGGTTGGTAATTCAGATAAGTTTCTGCTAAAATATCCATACCATGACGCATATCTGGATTGATAAGGTAATGTGCAATCATCGTATCAAACAGCTTTCCTTTTACAGGAATATTATAATTAGAAAGTACTTTAATATCATATTTTAGATTCTGTCCTACTTTCTCGATAGTTTCATTCTCAAAAAATGGGTTAAACTCTTCAAGAAGCTGTTGAGTTTCTTTTTGATCTTCAGGGAAGGGTACATAAAAACCCTTACCTTTTTCCCAAGAGAAAGCAATACCAATGAGTTCAACTTCTAAAGCTTTTAAACCTGTTGTTTCGGTATCAAAGCAAACCGATTTTTGTTGTAAGAGTTGTTTGAGTAATAATTTTCGAGAGAGTGGTGTGTCTACTGATTGATAAAAATGATCAGTATTTTCAATAGTGTTAAATCCGTTAATTTCGGTTTCTTCGGTCACATTTCCGCTTCCAGGTGTAGCAAAGAGATCGAATTGCATTCCCATCTGCTTTTCAGGCATCTTACTCGAAGAGGAAGCCTTTTTATTTTTATTTACAGGATTATTTGTAGAAATTTCTTCTTTTGGCGTAAATGTTTTGATTAGATTTTCTGTTAAACGACGAAATTCTAATTCGCCAAAAATTTCTTTTATTTTAGGAATATCAGGTGTGTTGAGTTCAAAATCTTCTTCATGAAATTCTACAGGAACATCTAGCATGATAGTTGCTAATTCTTTTGAAAGCAAGCCCAATTCTCCATTAGCTTCCACTTTTTCTTTCATTTTTCCTTTAAGCTCATGGGTATTTGCTAACAAACCTTCAATGCTTCCGTAAAGTCCGATAAATTTCTTTGCGGTTTTATCTCCCACACCAGGCAAACCTGGAATATTATCTACAGCATCACCTTTCATGGCTAAAAAATCAATAACTTGTTCTGGTCGTTCTACTTCAAAATTTTGCTGTACTTCTGGTATGCCCCAGACATCATAACCACCACCAAAACGAGGTTTGTACATAAAAATATTTTCACTTACTAATTGTGCAAAATCTTTATCGGGTGTAACCATAAAGGTTTTGTAATCTTGTTTTTCGGCTTGTTTGGCGAGCGTACCAATAATGTCATCGGCTTCAAAGCCAGGCTTTACAATGATAGGAATATGCATTGCTTTTAAGATACTTTCAATATAAGGCACAGCAATTTTTATAGCTTCTGGTGTTTCATCACGATTGGCTTTGTATTCAGGAAACATTTCTATCCTATCAACACTACCGCCTCTATCAAAACAAACCGCTAAATGATCTGGTTTTTCACGTTTGATAACATCTAATAATGAGTTCATAAAACCCATAATAGCTGATGTATCTAGACCTTTTGAATTGATTCTAGGATTTTTAATAAAGGCATAATAACCTCTAAAGATTAGGGCAAAGGCATCAACTAAGAAAAGACGTTTTTTTTCTGACATGGAAGAATATTGGTTAAAAACTCAAAGCTACAAAGAATGTTTTATATAGACTTGATGAATTTTACTTAACATGAATTTTCAAAAATTGTAATAAGTAGCACTCAGACACTCAGAATTAAGCCTAGAGGAGGAAGAATTTAATTTATTAATTTAAAATTCTTCGGTTATTCTTCGCTCTGAATGACATTTCACCATACATCAAGTACGTTGAATTGATTAAATAATAGCATTCGTGAAATTTGCACTTAATATTACTTTACATAATAATCAGATTTCAGATTTTCATTCTTACTATCTTGATATTTTGCCATGGAAAAGCCATCATGAATGGAATAAAATCCAGTTTCTCCTCTTTTATTTAGGGCAATATAACCTACTTGGAAATTTTTATAATTACTATTAGGTTTGTTTACAATTCTGCTAATAGCCTCTTCACATGCTTCTTGAGGCGATTTACCTTGACGCATCAATTCTACAATTAGAAAACTACCTACGGTTTTTAAAACCTCTTCGCCTAACCCCGTTGCTACAGCAGCTCCAATTTCATTATCAACAAATAATCCTGATCCAATAATGGGCGAATCGCCAACACGTCCTGCCATTTTATAAGCAAGTCCACTAGTGGTACAGGCTCCAGAAATATTGCCATTCTTATCCATAGCAAGTATACCTATAGTATCGTGATTTTCTATATTAATAATTGGTTTGTAATTCGATTTGATTTTCCATGCTTCCCAGTCTTTTTTTGAAGCTTCTGTGAGTAAATCCTCTGGTTGAAATCCTTTTTCAATGGCAAATTTTTCTGCTCCTTTTCCAGCCAAAATTACATGAGGCGTATCTTCCATTACTTTTCTGGCTACAGAAATAGCATGTGTTATGTGTTGCATATAGACTACAGATCCACAATTACCATGTTTATCCATAATACAAGCATCTAAAGTCACATTACCATCTCTATCTGGTCTGCCACCATTACCAACTGATTGATTTTTTTTATCGGCTTCGGCTACTTTACAACCTTGTTCTACGGCATCTAAAGCTGTATTTCCTTTTTGTAACGTTTCCCATGCTTTTTCTGTAGATTGTCGTACATCCC
>Ga0209633_10002694_pt1 | contig 16919 bp, 19 predicted proteins | sample Cruoilmetagenom1_FD_187290 | JGI IMG/M metagenome (GOLD analysis project Ga0209633, IMG submission 187290) | Oil polluted marine microbial communities from Coal Oil Point, Santa Barbara, California, USA - Sample 1 (SPAdes) (version 2) | ecosystem: Environmental > Aquatic > Marine > Oil seeps ... | reverse complement strand
TTCCATTCTCGTCAGGAATATCCAAAACAAGATCATTTATCACTTTACCTGCTTCTTTAGAAGGTATAGAAAGTATTTCTGTTACAAATACAACTCCTTCCCATAATATATCCATTCCATCATATATAGTTTGTCTAAACACTCCTGGAGCTTCAGCTTTTTTAGCAGTTCCATCACCTTCCCAGCCATCTCCAAGACCCAACTCAAATCCTTCATCAGAAAAGGGATCAACATTTTCAAGCCCTTCTAACTCTACATACCGTATTACCTTATTTCCACTAAATTGATATGGAGTATACCATGGGTAATTAGATTCCAACGGATCCACAGCAAAAAACCTTCCTACGCGAGGGTCGTGCATCCTAAACTTATAGTTTATAGAATTTCCTTCCCCTTTTATCTCATCATCTTTTTCTTGCCCTTGGAAGCCATAACGGTATTTATCACTGGATTCATGTCTGTTAGGCATGAGCATACCGAATGAAAACTAATCTTACACTTTTTTTAAAGCGTTTGCTCTTTTTGACTAGCACTTCTTACCTAAAAAAAATCATTTTTTAAAGAACGTGTTGTAAAAGTAGTATTTTTATCTCAAAATACACCTATTATGAATATTTCATTTATTATTAATTCTTTCGGGCTTTTGCTCGATATTGTTGGAGCTTTATTGATGTTTTACAATTCGCAAGCTGTAAGCTTTCAAACATTCATTTATCAACAAAAAGAACTTAAAGAACTAAATGTTAGAGCTAAAAAAATGAACTTTAGAGTAAAACTTGGAGCATTTCTTATGTTTACAGGCTTTTTATTACAACTTATTGCCAGTTTTATTAATAATTAGTATTCCTTTTTCTTAGTGTTTCTCCTTCGTTTCTGACTGCGTAATTGCACCTATTATTTTGGTGATAGGTAATATATGTAATAATGATTTTAAAGCTTCATTTACAGCTTTCATTTTTTTTATTGGCATTATCCAATAAGCTACTAGAACCAGTAAAAAGGTTGAGCATATTATTAATATTGTATTTTCCATATTATACTGTTTTATATAATTATAGTCTCTTTTGAGAAAATGTAAAGTAAAACTCCTAAGTTTTTTTTAAATAAAAAAGGACATAAGTTTTGATACTTTACGAACGCAAGATATGGCGAGGGTTTTAGCTATTTAGGACATGGCACTTTGGATTGTGGTAGTTGCCTTTAATAGTTCTATTTTATAGATTTTCCCCACAAGTAAAACCCAGTATTTTCGCTCCTCAAAATCCTCTGTGTTTTACTTGTTCCCACATTCCTACACTTATTTTTTAGCTTTTAAAAGGTTTTTGCAACACATTTTTAACATATTATTTTAGTGGTAAAAAAGAGTTGCTAAGAAAAAACCGAAGCCAAAAAATCCCCAAGCTAAGTAACATAATGCATGTTATAGTCGCAACCACTAACGCCATCCACGTCTCCAAAGTTGGAACTATAACAAGTCATTATGTAAAATAGCCTCTTGCCAACGCTTTTGGCTTCCTATCTGCCTTTGCACACTACGAACCTTTATTATTTGGCTTTCACATTTCCTATACAATTCTCTTGACTAACGCCACAACCCGCCTGCTGGCTCGTTCGCTAAAAATGTTTACTAAACATTTTCTTTACGCTCCGCCCTGTTTCATTTTAAAAGACTGCGGAACTCATCCGCCTTTTATCATCCACTTAGTCCCGCACTCTTTTAAAACGTTTATTTACTCTTAAAATAAGCAATAAATATATTGGCAATTTTTGTGATAGGGAGGATTTGCAATAATGATGTTAAAGAGTTTGTTACTCTTTTTGCAGAGTTGTTTGACATCATCCAAAACAATACCACCAGAACCACAAAAAAGGTCAATATTATAAATAGATTGTTGTTCATAATTTAATTCTTTTAAAGATTTGCAAACGCGAGGTATTCCAAAGATTCATTTTAAAATAGGACACGTTTTCCACCTCTTAAAATCAAAGGTATATTATTGATTTTTAACTCTCCGTTGTAAATTAGGAAAATTAAATTTCAGTAGTAAAACGCTCTCTAAAAAAATAGATTTATTTTTTAGGTTTTGTCCTTTGCAAATAGTCACAAGCTGTTGAAGTTATCACAGACTTTGGCGGATGTGTTTTTTTATTACTGGCTGTTTTTAGTGAGTAAGAGAGGTTGATAAGTTGAGGGCAGAAGCGAGTGCAAAGCGTGGACTTGCTCACTAAGAAACAGTCAAACACTTATCATACTACTTGCGAACTGTTTCAGACTTGGCTGGAACTCGAACCTTTGACCTACAGGTTATGAACCCGACGCTCGGTTTTTTGCGTAGCAAATGAAAATACTTTCCGAGTGCGCAAAGGCAGTTAGGAGGCAAAAAGGGCAAAGGCTGTGTGGCTATTTAACATAGTGCCGACTATTATAGAGCGGATTTGGTGAAGCGGATGAAAAGAATAGCACACAGTTTGTAAGTGTCCGACTCTATAATAGCGCATTATGTTACTTAGCTTAGGGTAGGTTTTGGCTTTTTAGGGCAATGGCTACAGCTTATTGGTTTTTTTGTTTTAACCTACTTCTTTTTTTACTGATTTTCTAAACAAAAAAACAATGTGCTGTAATTGCGATGGCGAGCCAAAACCTACAAGGCGGATGTATGCGGGAACGCCACAAAAGACAGGAACTTTTTGTCTTTACAAAAATCTGGGTTTTGTGGCGTGTGGATTATTCGTATATTTGCCTTATGGATGTAGTAAGAGATATTGTTATAAATCTACTATCTGACGGGATTTCTTTCTTGTTCGGTGCAATGTCTGTTTATACTCTTACCCATATAAAAAAAATCTAAATTCTGCATGCGTAATACTTAAACGGTATTTAAACACCATTTAAACGGTGTTTAAAGATAATAATCTCCATTGTAAAGATTATTATCCTCATTCCACGTGATTTTTGTCTTTACCCAATCGGATGATACTTTTCTATATCCTCTTGTAAATCGGCTAAATCATTGATTTGATAGGCTTCTGTTGAGCTTACATAACGATGCCCCGCAAAGTATTGTACTTGTCTTAAATTGTAGTTTTTTAACCAATTTGTAATAACTGAAGTGCGTATCTGATTACTGTTTTTTACTTTCTTGTCAAGCTTTTTTAATTGCTTTAACAGTTTACTGATGATGTTACTAAATTGATTTTTTCCTTTTCCTAAACTGATAAATAATAGATCGGTTTCATTTGCTGTTTCTTGTAAAATTTCTTGTCTTACTTTTAGCGTATATTCCATAATATCTAAAACCTGATGTGCTTCTAATTGTAAGGTTCTTTCATTGCTTCGTCTTGTACCATTTATAAAGATTTTTCCTTCTCTTAATTTTATATTATTTGTGGTTAGTCTTGCTAATTCTGTGGTATTTAATCCTTGATAAATTAATAAACTTAAAATGATTTCATTACGCTTTTTGGCTGGGCTTTCTCCACCTCGACTGCGCTCTGTGCAGGTTTTTAAATTTCTATAATCATTATATAATTTCTCTAATTCTTGTTTGCTAAAAATATCATGTAAAACTTTTCTTTTGATGCCTTTGATTTCTACGTTATTTGTTGGGTTTTCTGTGATTATATTTAGCTCTATCAAGTAATTGTAATAATGTTTTATAGCATTTATTTCACTTTTTATAGTTTGTTGTTTTACTTTATTTCTAAGGCTTTGAACGTAGTATAAAATATCGTTATAACTGACAGCTTCCTCACTTACATTTTCTTTCTTTAACCAACTTTGATACCTTTTTAATTGCGTATTAAAGCTCTTGATTGTTTGCAAGCTATAGCCTTTTTGCAAGAGATATTGTTTAAATATGGGTTGTTCTTTTTCGTTGAGCAGTTTCTCTAAAACAGCTATTTCTGCATCTTGGGTTACTTTCTTTTTTCTTGTTCTGCTATCTTTGGTTTTTCCTAATCTTATCTTACCCATTTTGTTCGTTTATCAGGTGTGTATAAACTTGTGTTGATTCTAAAGAATTGTGTCCTAAAAATTTACTGATTCTTTCTAAAGACATACCATTTTGTAACAAGTGCGTAGCGATACTATGGCGTAAAACATGTAATCTTACATTCTTATCTTGTAACCCAATATCGTCTGTTCTTTGTTGTAGTAATTTTAGACGTATCGCCATGCTTTGGGCGTGCATTCGTTTTCCTTTTTGGCTGATAAATAAGGCGTTATTTCTTTTGTCGTTTACTAATATTGTTCTGCTATCATAAATATATTCTTGCAGATAATCACTATTGATTTTGTTAAAAGGAACTAACCTTTCTTTGTTTGCTTTTCCTTTTCTTACGTGTAGGATTTTCTTATCAAAATTAATATCTGATAGGTCTAAATGATAGCCCTCGTTTCGTCGCAGTCCACAACCGTAGAAAATAGTTAATATGGCTCTATCTCTTGCGTTTAAAGGTTCTAATTTGGTGTTTTGATTATAGCCGTAAGTTGCCTTGTAAAGTTGCTGTATTTCGCCTGGTGTTAGGGTTTCTATTTCGCTTGTGTCGTCACTTTCCCAATCGATATTTAAAGTGGGTAGAATAAGTCGTCCGCTTTGTCTTAGGTAATCTGTAAACTTGTACAAAGCTTGTAGGTGTTTGTTTAGACTGCCATTGCTTAATGCGCCACCTTTTCTGTCGTTTGTTCGTAGTTTTAAGTTATTGTAATGGTCTTTTATGAGTTGATTGTCTAATTGAGTAATGTGATTGATATTGTTTTGCTCCAGATAATAAAATAATTCTCTAATGTGATTGGGTAAATTGTAAACCGTAGATTTTGCATAGCCTAAAATATCTAACCATTCTCTAAAACTCTTTTCTATATACTGGAAGCTCTCGTTTTTTAGATGTAGTTTTTTCATGGTAAATAGTAGTGAGAAGTTAGTATTGAGATATGAGACCGCTTTGCTATTGGATAATAGACTTTAGACAATTCTTAAATCTACATTCTTAATTCTTAATTATTTTTATCCCGCATAGCCTTTTTAGTGAACTTTGCGAACCACTAACTTAATTAACTGGCTTTCTTTTGCTTAGGTGGTTCATTTTTGGTTTGAACCACTTTTGAACCATTGAACCTCTTGGTATCTGATTGATATTTTCTGATATTCTCTAATGCCTTATCCAATACGCTGTTTATCTCAGTTTGTAGTTTGTTGTATTCTGTTGTACTGACTATTTCATAATGATAGCCTGTTGCTTTTTTACCTTTTATTTTCTTGATATAGTAACCTATGGTAAGTTGTAGATTGTAACGTTTTTGATTGCTTGGATTTACTCGTAGTACTTGACGAACTTCCCTATTTGTAAATTGTTTCTTTTTGCTTTTTATTAAATATGCCTTGAGACTTTCTAAATAATTTCTTGTAGCTCCATTGAGTTCATCACTTTTACGTAATAGGGTTTCTTTGAGTAAATTATTAGCTGTTTCTACATCTTGTAGGCTTACTTCTATATATTCCTCGCCCGTTTGCTTGTTGTAATGTTTGTGTCGCTGACACTGATAATAATAGGTAACGGCTTCTATAAATTGTAAATAGTGATTGTTTGTTCGTCTTGGTTTAAACACGGATTGTGGTAAGCTTAAGTTTTCTGCGTAGGGATTGATTATTCTAATGGGTTGTAAAACACGTTGTACATTTTGTAAAAAGTCTTGTATTTCGGTTTGTTTATGTAGATCTATTTTTCCAGCTGATACTTGTCTTTGGTATTCCATTATACGATTGTCTTGTTCTTTGCTTTCATCGAGGTAAAGTAAAAAACTTCGGTTTGCGTTATCCTCGTAAATTTGTTCTTTGGTGGTGCTTCCTGCTACGCAAACGGGTCCTTCTACTACTAAATGTACGGTTTTGGTTTTTCCGTTGTTGTCTTTTCTGACTATGGTTTTTATGATTCTCTTTTTGGTTTGTAATTCTCTTAGTGGATAAAGTGCGTTTACTAAGCCGTCTAAATCCTCTATAACAATTACTTTGTATTTTAGGTCTGTTTTACCAAAGTAGTAAAAAGCATTATCGCTTAAAGTGGTAATGTTTATTATATCCTCACTTGGGATACATTCACTTACCTTTTCTTGTAAATGGGTTTTGCCTGTTCCTGAACTTCCAAAGCTGATAACGTGTAAAGGTTGTTCTTGTTTTCTTTTGGTCATAATCAAGTACATAATTTGGCGATTGATTTCCTCGCCTATTACTCCTGATTTTCCTATGAGTTTGTTGGTTTCTTGTAATAAGTTGGGGTTTTTTAAAAAGTCCTTAGCTTCTTTTAGTTCCTTTGCTGTGAGTTGTTTTACTTTGGGTTTTAAATCTGCTTGTTGTTCCTTGATTTTATCAAGCCTGTGTTTCTCTAATGCTTCGGTTAGTTCTGATAGGCTTGCCGATAATACGCTTGTACCGATTTCTAATTTTTCTGCTAACTTTCTTATAAACTTTTCTAATTGGGTATCGTTGTATAAATCTAAATTATGCCTTACTGGTGGTCTTGGGCTGTCTTGTAGTTGCACTTTTACCGTTACTCGCATTCTGTCTAAACCCTCTAACCTGATACCGCCTAAGACTGTGAGTTGTAATATGTCATTTTCGTAAATTAGTTGGTCTTGGTTGGTGGTGTTTAATTTGTTCATAAGTTTATAAAATGGTCTTATTAGACGCAAATGTATATTATATTTCCCAAACAACAAAGTATTATAAGTTATATATACGCCTTTTAATTACTTATATTTGCGTAATTATAGTATTATTGGACTCAAAACAGGCTTATAGTGGATAAAATAGCAGTTATTATAACAAACCTAAGGAAAGAAAAAAATTGGTCACAAACCGATTTAGCTAAACAAAGTGATGTATCTCGTGAGATGATTAGTAAATATGAAAGAAGTATTGCTATGCCATCTGTAGATGCTGCTAAAAAAATTGCTGATGCTTTTGATGTGTCTTTAGATTATCTCGTTGGGAATGCTTTAAAACCAACTTTTGACAAACGTATGGTGCAAAGATTACAAGATTTTGAAATACTTAATAATAATGATAAAGATCATTTATTAGCTCTTTTAGATGCTTTCTTAAGAGATGCTAAAACTAAAAAAGCTTACACCTCTTAAAACAGATAATTATGAAGTATTTTATTTTATCTAATTCAACTGACGAAAAAGAAATAGGTAACGATTATCCTCAATGTAAAGGAGTTCCAAAAGGATATAGTTTTAAATGGTATGATAACCCCAATTCAATGACTGAATTAAGTAACGATTTTTTTCCAAAAAATACACCAAATTTAATTTTTGAACTAAAAGAAACTGCTATACTCACAGATGTTGTAAGCCCTAACAATATTAACGCAAGAGGCTTTTTAGTTAATCAAAAAGTAAAAAATATTTTGTGCAATTATAAATTACTGAATCATCAGTTCTATAATGCAGATGTAATTGTAAAAAACAAAATTTATAAATACTACTGGGTACACTTTGTCAAAAAAGATTTAACAGGTATAAATTTTAAAAAATCTTATTTTATTGAAGCTGATTTATTTGATGATAAAGTGAAAAATGTAACTGTAAACTCTTTAGAAAATTATATTACCTGTAAAAATAATAGGGATAGTAAGTTCAATAGAATTATAATTGAATCATTAAAATTAAATGAGGATATCTTACCTTTAGACTTATTCTTCTTTCCAATGATTCATTCAAATATGATTGTATCCCAAAAACTTTTAAATAAAATAAAAGAATGTAATATAAAAGGACTCAAATACAAAGAGGCTTCTTTTATCCAATAAAGAAACCTCTTTGTGTACATTCATGTTTTCCACTATTCCTAAAACAAATCATTTACTTTAACACCTGTTCCATCCAGTTTCTTTTTCAATTGACCTGATACATTTTCTAATACTTCTTTAGCTGTAGCCTCAGGAAATGCCTCTTGTGCTTTGTTAATCATAGACATTACACCTTCTAAATACACATTTGGATGCCTACCTTTATGTTGATCTGCACCTAATCCTAATCCATTTGCTATTCCGTTAAATTCAAATCCTTCTTCTACACCTTCTCTGACGAACTTATTGTCTTCAAGCATTGATAATGGTATTAAGTGGTGAGCTGCCTTACCATCACCTTTTGTCAGCTTCAAAGCTTTTCGAAGTTTTACTCTTGGATATTTCAATGCTTCATCAACACGACCTACTTTTTTTACTACAGAATTGATGTCTTTGAGATTATCTCCCTTATCACCAAATTTTTTATACAACCACACAGCTCCATCTCCTAAACCATAAAGAACTTTCTTAATCGCACTACCACTGACTATAGGTAACACTGCCCCTGCCGCTGCAAACCCTTTGTCAACTGAAGTTGCTTTTTCACCTTTTAATCCTCTTGCTTCTTCCCCTGGCACACCCCACGTTGCAAGAACATAGGCATCCTCAACATCTGTATAGGTTCCTATTTCTGTAACTAATCTTATTTGTGCTTTATGATATGCCTCTTTTCCTTCATCACTCATCGAGTTATACATCATTGCAAGCTCTTTTTCCAACCCTTCGAGTTCTCGACTATCAATCAGCCTATTCTCAGAAAAAGCATAAGGACTATTGTGAGGATAACTTGGACTTAACGGATCTACCGCAAAGAACCTCACAACACGAGGATCGTGCATTCTGTATTTATAATTCAAACTATTTCCTTCCCCTTTAATCTCATCATCTTTCTCTTGTCCTTGGAATCCATAACGATATTTATCAGAACTTTCATGACGATTAGGTACGAGCATCCCGCCCGAGTAGTAGTCTATGCGTTTTTTTTTGATCGGGCACACTTTTTTTCGCATACCTTACCAAAAAACTCCAATTTTAAAAATTTTAAAGAACGTATTACTGTCGCAAATATACTAAAATCATTCTTTTTTATCTTTTAATATTTTAACTATTTGAGCAATAGGCAGAACCTTTGTAATCTTACTTATAAAATCACCAAACGCATTTAATCGCCTTAATGGTAACAGCGTTAAGTAAACCACCAGAACCAGTATAAAAATCAATATTGATATTAAATTATAATTCATTTTGTTTTGTTTTTAATTTTTATTCTTACCCTTTAGGATTTCAACAGTTCAAAAGGACGGTTTTTATCTAATTAAAAAAAGGACAGAGAAAAAGTACTTCCTTTTTTTGCTTACGAACGCAAGATAAATCAAGGCTTTCAGTTATCTATGACATGGGTAATTGGATTTCTGTAGTTGCCTTTAATTGTTCCATTTTATAGATTTTCTCCGCAAGTAAAACCCAGTATTTTCGTTCCTCAAAATCCTCTGTGTTTTACTTGCTCCGCTTTCCTGATTTATTTTTTAGCTTTTAAAAGGTTTTTGCAACACATTTTTATCATTCAGTTTTGTCATTGGTAAAAAAGAGTTGCTAAGAAAAACCAAAGCCAAAAAAATCCCTAAGCTAAGTAACATAGTGTGCATTATAGTCGCAACCACTTCGCCCATCACAGTACCCAAGTTGGAACTATAATGTACACTATGTCAAATAGCCACATTCCAACGCTTTTTGCTTCCTATCTGCCTTTGCACACTACGAAGCATTATTATTTGGCTTTCACATTTCCCATACAATACTCTTGACTAACGCCCTACGGTTGTTTCATTTTAAAAGACTGCGGAACTCATCCGCTTTTCCCTTCGGCTACGCTCAGGGCAGGCATCCACTTAGTCCCGCACTCTTTTAAAACGTAAAATATTCATAAGAGTAAAAGAAAAAAAATGTATTTATTTTTTATGTCTTGTCCTTTGCAAATAAGCCTAAGTCTTTGAAGTTTTCCTAAGTCTTTCGGATTGGTTTTTCCTAAGCTGGCTTTGGGCAGTAACAAGTGGGATTTTTTGCCTAAACCTTTATAAATAATCGCAGACTTTAAAGCAAAAAAAACACCTTTTTAAATAGTCCTAAACGCCACTTTTTACTGAACAAAGTCAAACACTCCACGTGTCCTTGCGTTCTGTTACGAAGTAAAAATTAAAGATTCGTAGTGCGTAGGCAGTCGTGGAAGCCAAAAGGGCAAAGGCAAGTGGCAATTTTACATAATAGTTGTTATAGAACAAGCTTTGGTGTAGCTTGGTTGATGTGGCTTTGGGCTATAACTCCTATTATGTTACTTTGCTTGGGGTAGGTTTTGGCTTTTTAGCGTCTGCACTGAGCGGAGTCGAAGTGTGGCTACAGCTTATTGGTTTTTTGTGATTCCTATTTCTTTTTTACTAAAATCTTGAACAAAAAAACAATGTGCTGTAATTGCGTAGGCGAGCCAAAACCTACTAAGTGGCTGTATGCGGGAACGCCACAAAACACAGGGACTTTTTTATTTGTAATCCGCTTAAAATCTATTTGACTACAAGCGAAAAATCTGGGTTTTGTGGCGTGGGGATTTTTAATGATTTAATGGTTCTCTACTTGTGTGACGAACTCTTAAAATTATAACTTCTGTTACTTTTACTTTATATGTTACTCGATAACTGTATTTTTCAAAAGCTCTAAAACTACCATCATTATTTTTCTTAAATCTATCTAAATTATAGATTTCTGGATTATCTTTTAATCCTCTTGTTTTTTCTTTGATTGATTTCCTGACTTTGTCTGCTGATTGTAAAGAGCGTTCTTTTAGATATTCGTAAACTTCTTCTAATTGTAAAATTGCTTCTTTGTCCCAAATAATTCTTCTTACCATTGATTCATTATTTTTTCAGCTTCTTCTTGCGTGTAAAACTCACCGTTTTCAACTCTTTTAACTGCTTCATCAATTTCCTTGTTGTATTGCTCAATACTAATTCGTTGAGATTTTGATACGTTTATTCTGTATTTGAGCATGTTTTTAAATGCTTCTATAAGTGTTGGGTCTTTGACTGTTTGCAACTCTTTATATATCCATTTTATATCTGCTTGTATGTCCATAATTAGTGTGTTTTTATTATAGCAAATGTACAATTTTTGTTCCATTTAACTGAGTGGATGATACAAATTAACGGTTTCATGTAAACTTTCTAAATCATCTTGTTGGTATCTTTCGGTGGAACTGATGTATCTATGTCCTGCCATATATTGTACTTTTCTTAGGTTGTGTTGACTTAACCAGTTTACGATTACTGATGTTCTTATTTGATTTAGATTGATGTATTTATGATTAATTTTCTTTAAGTCTTTGCTTATCTTATTGAGTGTATTATTTAGTTTTAAACTTGTGCCTAAACTCAAAAATACTTGTTCTATTGAGCTTGACGAAGTATCTCGATTTGTTTGCTCTAAAATTTGTGGTCTTATTTCTTTGATATATTCCATAAACTCCATGAGTTGCCAGGCTTTGAGTTCTAAGCTTCTACCGTTACTTTTTTTTGTGCCTAATACGTCTATTTTTCCTTTGTATAATTGAATATTTTCTACTTGTAAACTTTCTAAATTGCTTACCGTTAATCCTTGATAAACTAATAATCCTAAAAGTACTTTGTTTCTTTTCTTTACCAAAACATTGCCTTTTGTAGTTTCGTAGCTATAGTATAAATCCTCTAATTCATCTGAAGTTAATGTGTTTTTAATCACTTCCTTTTTTACGCCTCTGATATTGATGTTTTCCACAATATTATCTTGCCTGTAATTTTCATCAATTAAGTACTCAAAATAGATCTTTAGATTACCGATATAGCTTTTTAAAGTTATGGGTTTTATGGTTCGACTCCGCTCACCACAAGTGTTTCCTTTTTTTAGATGTTGGATGTAATTTAAAAAGGTTTTGTAGTCTATTGTTTCGGCTGTAGTTCCGTAAGCTTTGCACCATGTTAAAAACCTACCAATCGACCTTTGGTATGTTGGAATAGATTTGTTGCTGTAACCGTTTTTCTCTAAGTAATCTTTGTATGTTTTCATCTGTGGTTGTTTTTTCTAAAAAATGTGTATAAATCTGTGTGCTTTCTAAACTGCTGTGTCCGAGAAATTTGCTGATTTGTTCTATCTCTGCTCCTTGTTCTAAAAAGTGTGTCGCAATACTATGGCGTAAGCTGTGTAATGTGATATTTCTTTCTTGTAACTCTTGGTTATTTGTTGCTTTTATAATTGCTTTTAGTCTGTTAGAAAAACTCATTCCTTGTAATCGTGTACCTCTGTAATTAAGGAACAAAGCTTCGCTTTTCTTGTATTGGTAAAACTCTGGTCTGTAATCGTAGATATATTCCTCTAACAGTTTTAAATTGTATTTATTTATCGGTACAAACCTTTCTTTATAGTTCTTTCCTTTGCTTACAAATACCCTTTCTTTATCAAACAAAATATCGTTTAAATCTAAACTGACGGCTTCGGTTCTACGTAAACCACAACTGTACAATACTACTAAAATGGCTTTGTCTCTGTGTCTTATTTTATCCTCTTGATTGCTGTATTCTGTGGCTTTAAAAAGTTGTTTGATTTCTGTTTGGGTTAGTACACTTAAACTGTCTCTTGTATTTCCCTGCTCTTGTTTTAAATGGATTTTTAGGCTATTGTTATTATGGGCTTTTAGGTATTCTCTAAATTTTAGTAAAGTTTGTTGGTGTTTGTTTAAGTAGCCATTACTTAATGCTCCGTCTCGCCTTTGATTTGGTCTTTCTTTTAGGTGTTTATAGTAGTCTGTTATGGTTTTTACTGTGATTTGGTTTAGTTGATTTATGTTGTGTTGTTCTAAGTAGTAGAAAAATTCTTGTAGATGATTGGGTAGATTGTAAACGGTACTTTCTGCATAACCTAAGATGTCAAGCCATTGTTTGAAGTCTTGTAAAAGCGTTTTGAAGGTTTGGTTAGTTAGACTGAGTTTTTTCATCGCTTTTAGTATTGAGATATGAGTATTGAGTAGTTAGATTTTGGGTGTCGAGGCTCTCGACTTTTTTTTATCCTCGCTTGCATTTTTGGGGTTTGGTGGAACAAAGTATTTAACTTGCTGTTTTTCTTTTGGTTATCCGTTCCATTTTGGTAGTGGAACGCTCTGGAACAGTGGAACACTTCGACTGGCTCGGTGCACCGCAGTCTATCTCGGTTAAACACCTATTTAATGCTTTGCTTATTTCTGCTTTTAACTCCTTGTATTCATTGACATTAGTTAATTCGTAATAGGTTATATTATCACCTTTTATTTTTATTTTTTTTATTTGATAATTCTCTAATAATTGTTTGTGATAACGCCATTGAGTGGTCTTTTTTACTTTTAGTTTCTTTCTTATTTCAAAAGCTGTAAAGGTGGTTTGTTTGCTCCTTTGTATATGCTTTTTTAATTCCTCTAAATAATTTCTACAAGCTCCTGTGAGTTCATCACTTTTTCTTAATAAAACCTCTGTAATTAATTCGTTTGCTTCTTGTATGTCCTCTATTTCAGTTTCAATATATTCTTCTCCTGTTTGTTTGTTATATTGCTTGTGTCGCTGACACTGTTTGTAAAATGTTATTGCTTCTATAAATTGTAAATAATGGCTGTTGGTTCTACGTGGTTTAAATACGCTTTGCGGTAATTCTAAAAACTCTGCAAAAGGGTTGATTACTTTTATAGGTTCTAATAATTGTTGTACATTTTGTAAGAGTTCTTGGGTTTTTCTTTCTTGGTCTTTGTCTATTTTTCCTGCACTTAATAAACGTTGGTAATTCATTATTCTTTGGTCTTGTTCTTGGCTTTCATCTATGTAGAGCAAAAAACTTCTGTTTGAGTTATCCTCGTAAATACTTTCTTGAGTAGTACATCCAGCTACACAAATAGGACCTTCAACGGTCAAGTGTATTGTTTTGGTAGTTCCTTTGCTGTCTTTGTGTACTACAGTTTTGGTTATTTTCTTTTTGGTTTGTAATTCTCGTAAGGGATATAAAACAGATTCTGCTCCGTCTAAGTCCTCGATTAAGATTAGTTTGTGTTGTAGTTCTGTTCTATTGAAGTAATAAAAGGCGTTTGCTGATAAAACTGTAATTTCTACTTTGTCTATTTGTGGAATGAGTTCGGCTACTTTGCTTTGTAAATGGGTTTTTCCTGTTCCTGAACTGCCTAAGCTGATGCAATGCAACGGGTTATTTGTTTTTCGGCTTGTAAAGATCAAATACATTAACAAACGGTTGATTTGTTCACCGATAACACCACTTTTTCCGATGAGCTCATTTGTTTTTTCTAATAGATTTTTGGTTTTTAAAAAGTTTAGGGCTTCTTTCTTTTCTGTTGCGGTTAGAGTTCTTGTTTGGGGTTTTGTGTCTTGCTCTTTATCCAGTAACAAAAAACGGTGGCTTTCTAAGGCTCTCGTTAATTGTTGTAAATCTTGTCGTACTATACTTGTGCCTATTTCTAAACGTTCTGCGGTTTTTCTGACTAACTTTTCTAACTGATTGTCGTTGTAAAGGTCAACACCTTGTCTTAATATATTATATTCTTTTGGTTTGTTTAGGCTTAATGTTACTCGTAAGCTTTCTAATTTGTTGAGTTTTAAACCGCCCAAAATGTGAAGTTCTAAGTGGTTTGTGTTGTATTGGTAGTTGTTGGGGTTAGTGGTATCAAGTTTTTTCATTGCTAAAAAAATGTTTAAAATGGTAATATAGTTCACAAAACTATAATATTTTTACATATTAACAAAACTTTGTTTGTTTTTTATGTATTATATTTGCCGAACATTACAAGTTTTAGGTAATATAATTCACTTATATTAATATGATTGACATTGCTAATAAAATAACACTTCTACGTAAAAAACATAGCTTATCTCAAACAGAGCTTGCCAAAAGAGTTGGTTGTTCTCGTGAGATTATTTCAAAATATGAAAAAGATAATGTGATGCCATCTATTGAAATGGCTAAAAAAATTGCTGATGCGTTTGAAGTGTCTTTAGATTTCTTGGTAGGAGTAGGTTTAAATGCTTCGTTCGATAAAAAGATGTTAGAGCGTTTAGAAAATGTAGAAAACCTTCCCGATACAGAAAAAGACCGTATATATCACTTTATCGACTTAGTTATTCGTGATACTAAAGCCAAAAAAGCGTACGCCTCTTAAAAATAATAAAAACTACTCTTGTACTAATATTTCTACTATTTTTCCTGTACCAATAACTGTTCTTGTAGCAAAGTCAAAAATTGTAAATGCTTCGTTAAGTTTTGGTTTGCTTGTATCTTTGATACTATCCTCACTATAAATTCTATTTACATGTAAGTTTATGCCTCCAATAAAATTAATTTTTTTCCCTAATCCTCTATTTAAAAAACTAAACAAATAACCATCTGTTGGATGAACTTCTCTTTTTGTAGTAATAATTACTTCTACTTGATAAACTTGTAAATATCTACTCATTTTCTTATTAAAAAAACCACTCCCGTAATGAAAGTGGCTTTGTGCTTTTATTGATAGTTGTGCTAAGTCAGGGACGTTAGCACAACACATACTATTTTAATTTAGACTTCGGAGAGCTGGATATTTGTAATCCTATTGATTTGCAGTATTTTATAAGTTCATCAACATCATTTTCAATTAATTCTTTTAGTGTTATATTTTTTTTCAAAATTAACTTTAAATTATACGTAACTTTCATTAATATTTCTGTATACGTAAACGACTCTTCCAATGTCATTTTTATCATATTCGCAGATTCCATTTCATTAGAATCTTCTAATATCTTTATTATCTTATTAATTTTTTTTATATAATCCATATTTATTTAATCATAATAAAACTTTCTAATTTCACACCGTTTGCAGGTGTTACCACTTCAATACCTCCTCCAGATCCTGCAGCACTACCTGGAGCGGGCGGAGCTGCTCTTGTGACAAAACTTGTATTTGGCTTAAGCACTCCTACCTCTATAAAATCAGCATTAGATATATTTTGTATTGGAATACCGTATTTCTTTGCAAATGCTTTAGGATTGGCTAATGGGTTTTCAGTAGCCCAAAATTGAGCCTCAGCTGTTTGGCTTCTTCCAAGTGTTCCAATTCTAAATAGCTTTCCTCCTGATTGAACATAAGGTCTTGCAGATATTGCAGCACTTGATGAACCTTGATTTGCATTACCATAAGGTGTACTTATTGACTTTGTATTTGGTGCGGTGCTACTTGGGGAATAACCTCTAACTGGAACTAAACCATTGCTTCTACTTGACGCACCTCTTGCAGCCACTAAAGAACCCTCTCCTGCAACCATCATGATAACACCAACTCCAAACTCCATTGTTTCAATGGTTTCTCTATCGTTAAGTGCTTGTTGAATATAAGGATCATTGTCATACCAATCTCCGTAATTTTGATCTCTATCATAATTCATCCCTGATACATCATCAACACCAATAAAGGAGGTGTCTTCTAAGAGAAGTATGTCTCCTGGGTATATCAAATCTTTACTTTCGATTCTACCAGCTTCTGAATTTACTCTGATTAATTCTCCTAAATCAGTATTTGTGCTTTCTGCAATTTTTGTTAAATTATCTCCATTCTGTACCATATATCCGCGAACTTTACGTCCATTTGGAATTCCAGAATTAAGTTCCACCTCTTCAAGACCTTCCAATTCAACTGCATGTATAACTTTATTCCCACTAAAAGAATAAGGCGTATAATGCGGATATTTTTTCGTCAACGGATCCACCGCAAAAAACCGTCCCACTCGTGGATCATGCATCCTATACTTATAGTTTAAAGAATTCCCTTCCCCTTTCACCTCATCATCTTTTTCTTGACCTTGGAAGCCGTATCTGTATTTATCGCTTGATTCGTGTCTGTTTGGCATGAGCATTCCAAACGAGTAGTAGTCTATGCGTTTTTTTTTGATCGGGCACACTTTTTTTCGCATACCTTACCAAAAAACTCCAATTTTAAAAATTTTAAAGAACGTATTACTGTCGCAAATATACTAAAATCATTCTTTT
>Ga0209633_10002692_pt1 | contig 16927 bp, 14 predicted proteins | sample Cruoilmetagenom1_FD_187290 | JGI IMG/M metagenome (GOLD analysis project Ga0209633, IMG submission 187290) | Oil polluted marine microbial communities from Coal Oil Point, Santa Barbara, California, USA - Sample 1 (SPAdes) (version 2) | ecosystem: Environmental > Aquatic > Marine > Oil seeps ... | reverse complement strand
CATGTTGGCTTAATCCTTAAGACAGTTAACTCCCTGTACAAATGCGCACCAGAAGGCGCAATCATTACGGATGTTGGAAGCGTTAAGTCTTCAATTGTAAAAGCAATTGAGACAGAGCAGCCAGACAAATTTCATTTTGTAGCTGGACACCCCATAGCCGGTACCGAAAATTCTGGTGTAAAGTCTGCTGTCTCAAAGATGTTTCGAGATAGAAGGTGCATTTTAACTCCGACTCAAAAAACCGATGTTGCAGCCAAAAACAAAGTTAAATCTATGTGGGAGTTGGTTGGAAGTCAGGTATATGAAATGGACCCTGAAACACATGATCATATTTTTGGCATCGTGAGCCATTTGCCTCATGTGGTTGCATACTCACTAATGAACACAGTCTTAAATGCCGAAGATGCTGAGCAGCTTTTAGATTTTGCAGGTGGCGGATTAAAAGACTACACCCGAGTTGCAGCAAGCTCACCTGAGATGTGGGTTGAAATTTTTAAAGCAAATAAAGACCAACTACTAAGCTCTATAAACCTATTTAAGAATTCACTAGAAAAGATAGAGAGTGCAATAGAAAATGAGGATTTTGATTCACTCAAAAAGGAGCTTGAAAAAGCTGCCAAAACAAAACGCAGCCTTTAATAAGTCCTTATTCTAGATTAGAACTACTTGATATTTTAGTTTGCTAGCCTATTCCGCATTGGCAAGCAGCTACAAACAAAGCAACTAACAAAATTGAAGCAAGTGTTAAATATTGTCTCATTTTCCCAACCTCTCTGAGTATTTATTTTGTCTAGAAACTAAATTATCCAAGATTACAGCTACAAGCACTTATAAGGACTGTAATCATCAGGATTGAAGCAACAGTTATGTAATAACGCATTTCCCAACCTCGCATATAGGATTATTTTTTGAGTATATAGAATTATTTTTCTAAAGCAAATCTAAATATAAATAATATTATCGCATATATGATTTATCTAAAATCATAGCAATTAATGATCTAATGATTAACCCCTGTTTCACTTTTTCTTAACACATTCTTAACATAGCTAGTGTTTACTCCTACATCATACGAACCTAAAGGAGGTAGTACCGATGTTCAATGGTGTATTAGAATCCAAAATGATTAAGACTGGCATGATTGCATTAGTTGTCGTTTTGATGGCAGGATATGCAACAGCTCAAGAACCCGTAAAGGTTGACTCAGGTATTCAAGCTTACACAAAAACAAGTGGTGTTTCTGGAAATATTAACAGTGTAGGATCAGACACAATGAATAATCTGATGACACTATGGTGTGAAGGTTTTACAAAAGACTATCCAAATGTAAAGTGTCAGATTGAAGGAAAAGGCTCTAGTACTGCTCCTCCAGCGCTAATAGAAGGAACAGCTCAGTTCGGACCAATGTCTCGCGGCATGAAAAGTAAAGAAATAGATGAGTTTGAGAAGGCATTTGGATATAAACCGACCGAAGTACCAACTTCTATTGATGCTCTAGCAGTATTTGTAAACAAAGATAACCCGATTGAGTGTTTAACAATAGATCAAGTTGACGCAATATTCTCCAAAAACAGAACTTGCGGCGCCGCCGAAGATATCGCAACATGGGGTCAGCTAGGACTAACTGGTGACTGGGCGAATGTACCAATAAGCATGTACGGCAGAAACTCAGCTTCCGGAACATATGGCTACTTTAAAAAGAAAGCACTTTGCAAGGGCGATTACAAAAACTCAGTAAAAGAACAGCCTGGTTCAGCTTCCGTTGTGCAAGGCATTACAGAGGATAAAGGAGCTATCGGATACAGTGGTATTGGATACATCACTTCTGGCGTAAAAGCTATTCAGCTTGGTAAAGAGGAAGGACAATGCGCTGAGCCTAATCTTGAAAACATTATTAGCAAAAAATATCCACTAGGCAGATATCTATATCTTTATGTAAACAAGAAACCTAACGAAGATTTAGACCCACTTCGTTTTGAGTTCTTAAAGTATGTACTCAGCAACGAAGGCCAGCAGGTTGTAGTAAAAGACGGGTATCTACCACTACCAGCTGACGTTGATGCTAAAATCATGAAAAAAATCGGCTCTAAATAATTTAATAACAAAAATTATATTACAAATCCGAATCACATGGTTATTAAATGACTGCTCAAACTAGACTGAAGAAAAAAGAAACACGGCGAGCTTCCTCCGGAATCAGAAAGAGGAAGCTTGTTGATTTCATTGCGACAGGCGTTGTAAGTACTGGTGGAATAGCAGTTATATTGAGCATTCTTGCCATACTAGTCTTCATTGGCATAGAAACAGTTCCACTTTTTCAGGGTGTAAAATCTGAGCTTTCTAGTTCATTTATATTAAAAGAATCACCTGAACTTTCTTCCTATTCCATAGACACTACAGATGATAAGACTTTCCCTTTTATAGCAACAGGACTTGAAGAATATAGGGAAGTAGGTTTTGTTGTTACAGAAGATGGATTATTAACATTTCTGTCACTTAAAGACGGAAAGACAATAAAGCAGTTCCCCCTTACAGAGCTAGAAGGCAGTACGATAACTTCCAGTTTTGTCTCGGTAAACAATAAACTGTACAGCTTCGGAACCGATGATGGTTTCATACTCCCTGTAAGAACTAATTACAAAATAGACTTTGTTGGTGATAAAAGAACAATCACTCCTGAAGTTACTCAAGGCAGTCTTTTTAAGGTATATGACGCGCCTTTGGATATTATTGCATATGAAGAGTCAACCGAAGAAGATGTATCTGCGGCCGCAGCATACACTTCAACCGGGAATCTCGTTTTTACGGCTCTTGTAGCACCTGAGGATGACTTTGGTTCAGAAGAACCAAAATTACTGAATAGGGAATTAACAGAACAACTTAATGGAAGCAAAGTTTCAACGATTGAGCTTGATATAGCAATTGAAAACCTTTTTGTAGGTACAGAAAATGGAAAAATATTTCACTGGGATGTTAGCGACAGAGAAAACCCTGAATTCCTAAGAGCTATAGATGCTACAGATAGTCCGAATACTGCAATAACTTCACTTGCGTTCTTACTTGGTGATCGCTCACTCTTAGTTGGAGATGAAGCGGGTAACGTATCCGTCTGGTTTGAAGTGTCTGATTCCTCTTCACCTACAGGTGACATACTTACTAAAATTCACCAACTTTCACCCCTTGAGCTGCCTATTACTAATATAACGGCATCTGCAAGAGACCGGGGTTTTGTAGCATCAGACAAAGGCGGGAATATCAACCTTTATCACGCTACGTCTGGACAACTTCTAAAAGAGTTAAAAACTGACGGCTCTGCTGTGAGAAAATTATCCTTTGCTCCAAAATCAAACGGAATACTTGCTATAGACAACAAAGGAAAGATGTATGACTGGGAGTTAGACAACCCGCACCCCGAGACGAACTTAAAAACCCTGTTTGGAAAGGTTTGGTATGAAGGTTACAAAAAGCCTGAGTATGTGTGGCAGTCAACCGGGGGTACTGATGAATTTGAACCAAAGTTAAGTTTAACGCCTCTGGCCTTTGGAACCTTAAAAGGAGCCTTATATGCTCTCTTTTTTGCGATTCCAATATCTATATTTGGCGCAATCTGTGTTTCACAATTCATGCACCCATCTCTTAGAAATACTATTAAACCAATTATCGAAATCATGGCTGCATTGCCAAGCGTTGTTTTAGGCTTCTTGGCTGGACTATGGCTTGCGCCAATAATTGAGAAGATTATCCCAGCTGTATTTACTATCCCTATTGTACTAACAATGTTCACTCTAATAACAGTTGGGATCTGGCACTATGTCCCTCGGGGAATTAAAGGTAAATTTAAGCCTGGATCTGAATTATTTATACTTCTTCCTGTAATAATTTTAGGGATTTTAGTCTCACTATGGCTTAATGGACCGATCGAAAGTGCTATATTCGGTGGAAGTTATAAAGAATGGTTTTACAGCGTTCTTGGACTGCAATACGATCAGAGAAACTCACTCATTGTTGGTTTTGCAATGGGATTTGCAGTCATACCTATTATCTTCACGATTTCAGAAGATGCGTTGTCCAGCGTTCCAAAACACATGACAGCAGGCTCACTAGCCTTAGGAGCAAATAGGTGGCAAACCGCAATCAGGGTCATACTCCCCACCGCAAGTCCTGGAATATTCTCAGCTGTAATGATTGGCCTGGGTAGAGCAATTGGTGAGACAATGATAGTTCTTATGGCAACCGGCAATACTCCTATAATGGACTGGAGTCTCTTTAACGGATTCAGGGCCCTATCAGCAAACATTGCCGTTGAAATACCTGAGGCGCCCCATGGTGGGACACTCTATAGAGTTTTATTCCTAGCGGCATTACTGCTTTTCTTCTTTACATTCTTCATAAACACAGTAGCAGAAATAGTTAGACATAGACTGAGAAAAAAATATGGACAATTGTAATGAATAAATTCTGGAAAAATGGAGATCCTTTTGTTTGGCTAACTGGTGTAGCTTTAATGTTTAGCCTCCTAATGATTGCAGGGCTTCTTTGGCTAATTATGGCTAAGGGGCTTGGATTCTTCTGGCCAACAGGGGTAACCGAGATTGAGCTTCAAAACGGAACAAAAGTCATGGGGGAAATAACTTCCCGTGAGCAGATCAGAGGAATTAGCGGAAAGTCCGACACGAAAGAAGCTAAATATAGAACCCAGCTCAAAATAGGAAACAGAGACCTATACGGGCTTGATTTCAGATGGATTGATGATGATCAGATAGTATCAGAAACTGAACCAAAGTATGCGGTGGTTATGGAAAGAAGGGAATGGGGGAATTTTTATGGCTTTATTAAAGAAATAACCGAAGATGGAACCGTGGTATGTCAGGGCAATGAGGAATGCTGGTCCAAGCTTGAACAGGATATACCAATATATGCTGCTATTTTCAAAGAAATTAGAAAGATAGAAAAAAGCGACATTGGCGGTATAAACAGAGAGATTGAAAATTACAGGCTTAAAATCAGAGGAGTTGAACTCAAGGGTGGAAACCAAAGCCAGATTAAGCAATATGAGGAAAAAATAGCCCTTGAAGAAAAAAAATATAAAGCTAAAGAGAAAGAGCTAGAAGTCTTATATCAGGAATTTACCAAAGAAAAGATAGTCATGCTATCTGTAGACGGAAGGGAGAAGGAACTAGCTCTGGGAAACGTAGTACTTGCTTTCAGACCTAATGCCATGAGCTGGTTACAGAAGGCTGGGCTTTATATGTCCAGGGTTTGGGGATTTGTATCAGACGAGCCAAGAGAGGCGAACACTGAGGGCGGAGTATTTCCGGCAATTTTTGGCACAATTATGATGGTTCTTATTATGAGCATTGTGGTACTTCCTTTTGGTGTGCTAGCAGCACTATATCTATCAGAATATGCTAAACAGGGAACGATGGTCCGCATAGTTAGAATTTGCGTAAACAACCTTGCTGGGGTTCCTTCAATTGTATTTGGAGTTTTTGCTGTGGGATTCTTTATCTATGGAATTGGAGCATCTATAGATAGCTTTTTCTTCACAGAATCTTTGCCTAATCCAACATTTGGGACAGGTGGCATCTTATGGGCCTCCCTTACTTTAGCTTTACTTACGGTACCAGTTGTAATTGTTGCAACTGAGGAAGGATTAGCCGCGGTGTCTAAAGAAATAAGACATGGCTCACTCGCACTTGGAGCTACAAAATTTGAAACAACATGGAAAATTGTTATTCCAAGCGCAATGCCTGCAATTCTCACTGGGTTAATTCTGGCAATAGCTAGAGCAACTGGAGAGGTTGCCCCTCTCATGATCACAGGGGTTGTAAAACTAGCTCCTCAGCTTCCTGTTGACGGGTACTTCCCGTATGTTCATCTCGAGAGAAAATTTATGCACCTGGGCTTTCATATATACGACGTCGGGTTTCAGTCGCCAAATGTGGAAGCGGCAAAACCTATGGTGTTTACTACTGCACTACTCCTGATACTCATAGTTATTGTATTAAACTTGGCAGCAATAGTTATAAGAAACCGTCTTAAAAAGAAATATACTACCTCTGCAGTTTGATAGATGTTATCATTTGAAGACTATAAGGGGCAATAATTACGGAGGTCTGAATTAAATTGGATACTCAAAATGTAAAACCAATAAGGGATATGGAAATGGAAAAGAAGATAGAGTCTAATATTACAGAAAACCAAAACATGGATACTCAAAAGGCTCCATATGCCAAATTTGAAGTTCCGGACCCCGTAGTTGAGGTAAACGACTTGAACCTATACTACGGTTCAAATCAGGCATTAAAGGATATCTACATGGATATCCCAAAACATAAGGCTACAGCATTTATAGGGCCTTCAGGATGTGGTAAATCTACGTTGCTTCGCTGTTTCAATAGACTAAACGATTTGGTGGACTCTGCAAAAGTAGAGGGGGAAGTCTTAATTGAAGGTGAAGACATTTATGACCCCAGCATAGATATCACAGAACTAAGAAAAAGGGTTGGAATGGTATTTCAGAAATCAAACCCATTCCCTAAATCAATATATGAAAATGTAGCATACGGCGCAAGGATCGCTGGAGAAAGCAGAAAATCTGTTTTAGATGAAGTTGTAGAGAAAAGTCTAAAAGGTGCAGCTCTCTGGGATGAAGTCTGCGACAGACTGAACGAAAGTGCGCTAGGAATGTCAGGCGGGCAAATGCAGAGACTTTGCATAGCACGAGCAATAGCTGTAGAGCCTGAGATGCTATTGATGGATGAGCCTTGCTCTGCACTTGATCCTATTGCTACCGGCAAAATAGAGGACCTGATTACACAGTTGAAAGAAAACTATACAATAGTCATCGTAACTCATAACATGCAGCAAGCCTCGCGCGTCTCAGACTACACAGCGTTCATGTATCTTGGTGAGCTGATTGAATACGACGAGACAGAAAAGATATTCCTTAACCCTAGCAAGAAACAAACTGAAGATTATGTGTCTGGAAAGTTTGGATAAAACGTACAAAAAAGAATATGACTGATAACAACAAAAAAAGAGTTTTATTCCTCTGCACTCATAATTCAGCGAGGTCTCAAATGGCGGAAGGATTACTTAATGGTCTATACGGCAATAAATTTGATGTTTATAGCGCCGGCACTCATCCATCGAGAGTAAACCCATTTGCAATCCAAGCAATGGAGGAAATAGGAATTGATATATCTCATAATACCTCAAAAAGTTTAGACGCTTTTAGGGATATGAATATCGACTATGTTGTAACTGTTTGCGATAACGCTAAAGAATCCTGCCCTACTTTTCCAGGGGCTAAGCACAACATTCATAAAGCATTTAGAGATCCATCACAATTTAGAGGCAAAGACGAAGAAATAATTGTTGGATTTAGACAAGTAAGAAACGAAATACACAATTGGATAAAAAGTGAATTCGGAAATGATTAAATCATTTTATAGGGGCGAAAGTATTTATAATAGGAGATATAAATGATAAGGCTTGAAGAGGAAACCGGCAAATTAAAAAAAATGCTTTTTGAAATGGCAAGCTCCGTAGAAGAGATGATTGCAAAGAGTATTAAGGCACTTGAAGAGAATAATATGATTCTCGCTGAAGATGTAATAAAAAGTGATGATAAAGTAAATGAAATGGAAATAGAAATTGATAATCAATGCATAAGGATACTAGCCCTGCTCCACCCTGAGGCTGAAGACCTTAGAACAGTGACTATGATCATGAAAATTAATAACGATTTAGAGAGAATCGGTGATCATGCTGTCAATATTGCAGAAATGACACTATATTTGGCGGATAAACCACCTGTAAAGCCACTCATAGACATACCGAAGATGGCCAAGAAAGCAATTGAGATGCTCCAGGAAAGCCTGGATTCTTTTGTTAATAAAGATGCTGAGCTAGCAATACAAGTGTGTAGAAAGGATGACGAAGTAGATGCGCTGGAGCCACAAATAGTAAGAGAATTGGTAACATATATGATTTCAGATCCTCAAACCATAGATAGAGCACTTACGCTAATATTAATCGCTAGAGGGCTTGAAAGGGTTGCGGATCTAGCAACCAACATTGCGGAAGATGCATATTATATGGCTAGCGGCAAAATTTTAAAACACCACCATACGCATATGGAGAAAAATTAAGATTTTTGCGTATTATTCTGCGTATTATTCATAGATGAGATATAAAGATTGGGCAAGATTGCTCACAGTTTAAACCTATCTAGACATGAGCCCTAATTGGATAAAAGCAGGGTTCTCTTAAAGCCAAAAAATTAGATGATTGCTGAGTGTGCTTGAAAACATAGTGCAGACGGATAAACTCTTGCCTTTGGGAATAACAGAAATTATGCAATTAAAAGAACTTTATTCATTTGGAAAAGAAAACCTTAGCAGACACTCAATTGAAACTCCGGGTTTGGAAGCTTATCTACTGCTATCTGAATCGGCGGTGATTGACGATATGTCTGAGGTCTATGTGTACCCAGACAAAGAGATCGATCTGCAGATGTTTAATCGGTTCCAAGAGCTTCTTGAAAGAAGGATAAATAGAGAACCCATAGCATATATCCTAGGGGAAAAAGAGTTTTATTCAAAACCTTACAAGGTTAATCCTAGTGTACTAATTCCGAGACCAGAAACGGAGCTGCTAGTTGATGAAACACTCAATTTAGTTAAGCAGATACCATCACCTTTAATTCTGGAGATAGGAACCGGTAGTGGTTGTATATCTGTGACAATTGCTTCTTTATGTAAAGATGCAAGAATCGTAGCTTCTGATATTTCTCATGAGGCTCTTGCGGTTGCAAAAGAAAATATTACGAAGCATGATCAGAAACATAGAATCTCATTGTTAAGAGGGAACCTCCTAAACTCCTTTAAAGGGCAATCATTTGATATAGTTGTTTCAAATCCACCTTATATTACAGAAACAGAATTTGGTGGATTAGAATCTGAAGTCAAAGACTTTGAACCCAAGATCGCACTAACGGCCGGACAGGATGGACTTTGCTACATAAAAGAAATCATTTCAGATTCCACAAAGATATTGAAGGATGGTGGATGGTGTGTTCTTGAAATAGGGCACAATCAGAAAGAGGATGTCCAAAACATATTTAGAAACTGTGGTTTTACAGAAATTTCATCTATAAAAGATTTAAATGGAATAGAGAGAGTGATAAAAGCTAAATGGAAAAAATAATTATAGAAGGCGGTAGAAAGCTAGAGGGGGAAGTAACCGTAAGTGGTGCTAAGAATGCCGTATTGCCGCTTATGGCAGCCTGCATATTGGTCGAGGGCAAAAATACTATCACGAATGTGCCAGACCTAGCGGATGTCAGAACGATGGTTAAGCTGCTGGAGATTTTGGGCGCGAAAGTAGAATTTGAAAACGAGACACTCATTATAGATTCGACCAATATAGATACTTGGGAAGCGCCTTATGACCTTGTAAAAACTATGCGGGCTTCAGTTTTGGTGCTAGGCCCCCTTACAGCTAGATTTGGAAGATCAAGAGTTTCACTACCTGGTGGATGTGCAATTGGTGAAAGGCCAATAGATCAGCATTTAAAAGGTCTTTCAATTCTTGGGGCAAAAATAGAGATTGAAGAAGGTTATGTCGATACCATTGCGCCAAAACTTAAAGGTGGTGTAATTCCCTTTGATGTATCCACTGTAACTGGAACAGAGAATCTAATACTCTCAGCAGTACTGGCTGAGGGGGAAACCGTAATACTCAATGCGGCATGTGAGCCCGAGGTTACAGATCTTGCTAATTTCCTTATAGAAATGGGTGCCGATATTAGCGGCGCCGGAACTGACATAATAACAATAAACGGGGTCAACAAACTGACACCAATAAAAGAGTATGAAGTTATGCCGGACAGGATAGAGGCAGGAACATTCTTGATTGGATCGGTGTTAACCGGCGGGGATGTATTGGTTAAAAACTGTCGCTTTGAAAACATGGGCGCTCTAATTGGAAAGCTCATTGAAGCCGGTGCTCAAATAACCCGCGAAAACGGTGGAATAAGGATAAAAGGAAATGGTAAGATAAAAAGCGTTGATTTTACAACTCTTCCCTATCCTGGTTTTCCAACCGACATGCAGGCACAAATGATGACTCTGATGAGTATTGCAGACGGACTTAGTATCATTACAGAAACAATATTCCCTCAAAGGTTTTTACATGCAGGGGAACTCAGGAGAATGGGAGCAGATATCAAGCTAGTAGGTAATAGCGCTGTTGTTAGAGGCGTAAAAGCATTAAGCGGCGCCCCAACAATGGCGAGTGACCTGAGGGCAAGCGCGTCTCTCGTTTTGGCCGGAGTTGCGGGCAATGGTAGAACTGAGGTATCTCGCATCTACCATTTAGACAGGGGATATGACAAATTAGACAAAAAACTCGAAAATCTAGGAGCTAGAATCTGGAGGGAGAAGGAATGATAACGATTGCTATAGCAAGAGGAAGATTGCTTGAAGAAGCTGGGGATTTATTTATTAAAGCTGGATACAAAGTAAATGATATTTTGAAAGATTCTAGAAAACTTATATTTGAGTTCCCAAAAGAGGAATTAAAATTTCTTATCATACGCCCTACTGATATTCCTGCTTACGTAGAATACGGAGCCGCGGATTGCGGGATTGTGGGAAAAGATACTCTATTAGAAGAAAAAAATGACCTTTATGAACCCCTTGATCTAAGAATTGGTCAATGCAAATTAGTCGTAGCGGGACCTAAAGGTTTTGACTTTTCATCAAACCGCTCGCTCAGAGTAGCAACAAAATACCCCAAGACCACTTATGAACATTTTACAAACCTTGGTGTAGGGGCTGAAATCGTTAAACTCTACGGCTCTGTTGAGCTTGCACCGCTGGTCGGTCTTTCAGACGTTATCGTGGACTTATCCGCTTCGGGAGAAACCTTAAAAAAGAATAACCTTGTAGAATACGAGACCATTGCAGATATAACGGCAAGACTAGTTGTAAACAGGGTAAGCATGAAGGTCAAAGCTCAAGAAATAAAAGTACTCATAGAAAAACTAAAAAAAGTTAGAAAGAAATAACCATTAGAGTAAATTAGTTACAATCGTATATCACCCAAGAACAGACAGTCGGCAGAAATGCTTTACAAATGCGGACACTATTAAGCAAGAAATATCCAAATTATTAACGAAATCTAAACAAAGGCTAAGTATTCTTTGTAAAAAAGATAAGTATTTGCTAAACTTAGTTTAATAATATAAATCCAAACATTTGGAATTTCATAAATCTAAATCATTTAACCGGTCGTATATAAGCTAATACTACCGGAGGTCAAGATGGCAACTCAGACAACAAACTCAGACAAAAAGAATATAGAAAGCGACCATTCACAGGAATCTATTATAGAGTTCTATAAAACTGTTAGAGAATTCTCTCATACTTTGGCTAAGCCGCTTGAGATTGAGGATTATGTTGTTCAGTCTATGCCTGATGTAAGTCCTACTAAATGGCACCTAGCGCACACGAGTTGGTTTTTTGAGACTTTTGTTCTATCAAAGGCTTTGCCAAATTACAAATCCCCAAACCCTCAATATGCATATCTTTTCAACTCCTACTACGTACTAGCTGGAGAAAGACATTTACGTCCTAAAAGAGGGCTTATATCCCGACCAACCGTTGAGGAAACCTATAGTTACCGTAGCCATGTTGACGAAAGCATGATGCATTTTATGGAAAATGCCGGAGAGAAAGAATGGGCAGAGCTTGCCTCAGTAATAGAGATAGGAATTCATCATGAACAACAACATCAGGAACTGATAGTAACCGACATCAAACATGTATTATCAGAAAATCCATTATATCCGAAATACTTAAGTAAGAAGACTAATGGCAAAACATCAGATGGTCATCAAGAGCTAAAATGGGTAGCTTACGACGAGGGAATTTTTAATATCGGCAATGAGGGAAATGGATTTGGCTATGACAATGAATACCCTAACCATAAAGTGTACTTAAATCCCTACAAACTGGGTTCAAGATTGATAACAAACGCCGAATATATTGAATTTATTAAAGATGGAGGATATGAAACCCCTGAGATATGGTTGTCGGAAGGATGGGCTAGGGTTGAAACAAATAAGTGGGAAGCACCTCTATATTGGCAAAAACAAAATGGCGGGTGGATGCAATTTACTCTTACCGGACTTAGAGAAGTTGAGCCTGATGAGCCGGTTACTCACGTGTCATACTTTGAAGCCGACGCATATGCGAGGTGGGCAGGATATAGACTTCCAACTGAAGCAGAATGGGAAGTTGCTGCATCTAATGTACCTATAGAAGGAAATTTTGTTGATAATTTAAATTTTCATCCGATTAGTATGAATAAAAGTGCAAATGGAAATCATCCAAAACAGATGTTTGGAGACGTCTGGGAATGGACACAAAGCTCATACGCGGCTTATCCAGGATATAAAACCCTTCCAGGTGCGTTAGGGGAATACAACGGAAAATTTATGTGCAATCAAATGGTACTAAGGGGCGGATCGTGTGCTACATCAAAATCACATATTCGCAAAACTTACAGAAACTTTTTTCCTGCAAAGGATAGATGGCAGTTCATGGGAATAAGGCTAGCTAAAGACTAAAATTAATAGGACCGATATTTCAATCAAATAAATCGCAAATGAATAGTAACCTAAGCAGCTTAAAAAAATTCGAGTCTGAGAGAGGAAATCTTCTGGAAGAAATTATTGAGGGTTTAAGTAAACCACAAAAAGAACTCCCAAGTAAACTCTTTTACGATAAAAAGGGCTCTTCGCTCTTTGATGAGATCTGTAATCTCGATGAATACTATCTCACAAGGACTGAAACCTCTATTATGAATGATAATATTGAGGATATTTGCTCAATACTGGGAAAGAACAGTTTATTAATAGAGCTTGGAAGTGGGAGCAGTAAAAAAATTAGGCTTTTACTTTCAGGATTACAAAGTCCCGCAGGTTATGTACCAATTGATATATCTGAAGAGCACCTAATTAATTCAGTGAATATTCTAGCCCGCGACTATCCGGATCTGAGAATTTTGCCCGTATCCGCAGATTATACACAGCCCTTTAGTCTACCCAAGTTTGACTTTATATATTCCAAAAAAGTAGTCTACTACCCAGGCTCAACAATCGGGAATTTCGAGCCTGACTATGCCTCTGAATTCTTAAACAGTATTGGAAACCGCATGGGGAAAGGAACAGGGCTATTAATAGGAATTGACCTAAAGAAAGATAAAAAAATTCTAGAAGACGCATATAACGATAAAAAAGGAATCACAGCAGAATTTAATCTTAATATACTGGCAAGATTAAACTCTGAGCTTGATACAGACTTTAACCTTGATAAATGGAAGCACTATGCATTTTACAACAGCAAAGACGGAAGAATTGAAATGCATCTCGAGAGTTTGTCAGACCAGGACGTGCATGTAAATGGAGACATTATCAGATTTAGAAAAGAAGAAACTATTTTGACCGAGTATTCTTACAAATACAGTGTGGATGACTTTAAAAATCTTATATCCCAGTCATACAATCTAGAGAAAGTGTGGACGGATGAAGAAAGCAAATTCGGCATACTATATTACACTGTCAAATAATGAATATAAAGAGAATTGAACCCGAGCCAGGGCAGGAATCAGTATGGGATTATCCAAGACCTCCCAGAGTGGAAGATACTGACAAACATATCGAAGTTTTTTTCAACGATGTATTAATTGCAGACAGTACAGATGTAAAAAGAGTACTTGAAACATCCAGTCCTCCTGTCTACTACATCCCGACTCAAGACATAGAAATGAAGTACTTCCTCAAAAGCGACAGGCGTTCTCTTTGTGAGTGGAAAGGTGCGGCGTCTTATTACACAATAAAAGTTCATGATAAAACGGCACTTGATGCAGCATGGTATTACCCAACTCCTACTCCCTCTTTTGAATCGATCAAAAATTATATAGCTATATATCCCCAGAATATGGATGCATGTTTTGTTGATGGGGAAATTGCCCAGTCACAACCCGGCAATTTCTATGGTGGCTGGATCACAAGCGATATTGTAGGACCTTTTAAAGGCGAACCGGGGACCCAAGGTTGGTAACTAAATCTTACTGGATAAAGTTTATCTGTTATATTAACCTTCTATAATTACTTCCACAGAAAAAAGAAGAGGTAGTAAAATTAAGGACACAGATACAAAATTGAATCATAGAAATTCTGACTTGTCAGAAATTCTTAGATCAAAGTACGAGAAATTCAATATATGTTTTGTAGATGCTTATAAAGGAAAAAATTATGAGCAGCGTGATGAATATAGACAGGTAATAAAATATGTAAAAGAACTTAGCTTACAACCCGGCAATGACAAACCAGAAACATATGCTTTAATTGCATATATGCTGCTAAAAGCTTCAAGGCTAAGAGCAATAATCAACAATGTCGCCAAAATACCTGATTTAAAGAATCAAAACCGCTTACTTTGGGATAAGGGTCTTATAAAAGACGGGCTTGAATATTTAAACAAATCAGCAGGTGGGGGCGAAGTTAGTGAGTATCATCTTAGAGCAGGTATTTGTGTGTGCCATTCACTAGCTAAGGACTATCAGTCAACTGATTGGAAGAAAATTTTATCACTATATGATCAATATCTAGAGATCAATGATTCCCTTGAAATTGCGCTTGAAAGAGCACATCTCATTTCAGAACTTAAAGGACCAAGAGCCGGCATAGAATCTATACTTAAACTAGATTCCACACATGATACAGAGAAAAGCGAGCTTCTAAATGCAAGCTTGGCAGAACTCTATATCAAACTAAAAGAATATGATCAGGCAATCGACTATCTCTCAAAATCTCATAAACTTTCCGATATTGAAAACGAAAAGAATGTATATCTAAATAAAATAGACTTCTGCAAACAACAACTATCGTTACCTAAAAAGTACGAAGAAGTCCTATCATTCTAGCTTTGATAGAATACTCATGATAAACCTTATCGATATTTCCAAGAATTATGGGGATAACCAAGCTGTTAAATCAATTGATTTAAGAATCGAAACTGCAAAGACAACGGTATTAATTGGACCAAGCGGCTGTGGAAAATCTACTATTCTAAGAACAATAATAGGGTTAATATCTCCCGATAGTGGTGAAGTTGATATAGAGGGGGACACTCTAGGACCTAACAACCTAATTTCTCTTAGAAGAAAAATGGGGTATGTAATTCAAGAAGGTGGGCTGTTTCCGAACTTAAGTGCTAAGGAGAATGTTTCTCTGATGGCAAGTTTTCTTGGTTGGGATAAGAGTAGTATTCAAAAACGTATTGATGAATTATGTGAACTAACAAAATTTCCTAAAGATGCGCTTCAAAGGTACCCAATACAAATCTCAGGAGGACAAAGACAACGCCTTAGTTTGATGAGGGCTTTAATGTTAGATCCTGACATTTTACTTTTAGATGAACCCCTGGGAGCCCTTGACCCACTGATCAGAAGCGAGCTGCAGAAAGATCTAAAGGATATTTTTAGCACGCTTGGCAAAACCGTAGTGATGGTCACTCACGATATGGGGGAGGCTGCATTTTTTGCAGATAAAATTGTACTTATAAAAGACGGTCAGATAATGCAGGAAGGGAATATACATGATCTGATTAAAACACCCTCTAATCCTTTTGTAACAACTTTTATTAATGCTCAGAGAAACCATCTGGAAAAGATAGGAGATATATAGTGTTTAATCTCCTCAAGATATTCTCATTGTTTTTTCTTGTACTAGTATCGGCCTGCAATAATCCTGAAGATTCTGACAATGTAATAAAAGTAGGATCAAAAAAATTCACAGAGTCGGTAATACTTGGTGAGATTGTCTCACAGCTTGGTGGTAGCGAAGGAGCTAAAGTTGAATATAGAAAAGAGCTTGGTGGAACAAGAGTCTTATGGAATGCTCTACTAAATGGGGATATAGACATTTACCCTGAATACACTGGCACCATTACGCAGGAGATACTTTCCAATAAAACTATTACTGATCTGAAAGAGCTTACTGAAGAGTTGGCATTAAAGGATATAGGCATCAGCAAACCCCTGGGTTTTAACAATACATATGCAATCGGAATGAAGAAAGAGAATGCCAATAAGCTTGGAATAAAAACCATATCTGATTTAAAAAAACACCCGGAGTTAAAATTTGGATTTACAAATGAGTTTATGAACCGTGGGGACGGATGGCCGAGTTTAAAGAGCGCATATAGACTCCCACAGAAAAATGTAACAGGGCTTGATCACGATCTTGCCTACCGTGGGCTTGAGAGCGGGCATATAGATGCGATAGATCTTTACTCAACCGATGCTGAGATATCTTACTACGATTTGAAAGTTCTTAAGGACGATTTGAGACATTTTGAAGACTATTTTTCCGTTCTCTTATACCGAAAAGATTTAGAGGATAGAAATCCTCAAGCGCTCAAAAGCATTCTCAAGTTAGAACATAGCGTCTCGGAGAAAGAGATGGTACAAATGAACGCGGCTTCAAAAATCGATGGTTTAAGCGATAGTGTTATTGCATCAAATTATCTTAAAGACAAATATTCTATTAATACCAAGCCGGTTAAGGAAACCTTTCTCAGCAGGTTGTACCACAATACTCTACAACACCTTTTTTTGGTAATAGTATCTCTTAGCGCAGCCATCGTAGTATCTATACCCCTTGGGGTACTTGCGTACAAAAATCAGAAAGTAGGGCACTTGGTTTTAGGTATTGTCGGAGTTATTCAAACACTTCCTTCTCTGGCTCTTTTAGTTTTTATGATCCCATTCTTCGGAATCGGTGCTGTACCTGCTATCGTTGCTCTATTTCTTTACAGCCTTCTTCCTATTGTAAGAAATACATATACCG
>Ga0209633_10002690_pt1 | contig 16931 bp, 15 predicted proteins | sample Cruoilmetagenom1_FD_187290 | JGI IMG/M metagenome (GOLD analysis project Ga0209633, IMG submission 187290) | Oil polluted marine microbial communities from Coal Oil Point, Santa Barbara, California, USA - Sample 1 (SPAdes) (version 2) | ecosystem: Environmental > Aquatic > Marine > Oil seeps ... | reverse complement strand
ATTGCATTTACAAAAATTTAGCCGTGGTTATGCTTGGCTTGACACAGGTACTGTTGAAGCGCTGACGGAAGCCACCGAATTTGTAAAAGCTATTGAAAAACGTACGGGTTTAAAAATTGCTTGTTTAGAGGAGATTGCCTTAAAATACCAATGGATTACCAAAATCCAATTAAAAAATAATATAGGCAATTCTAAAGGGGAATATTATATTTATTTAAAAAATCTATTGGATTAGCATGTCCTTAAAAAAACAAGCACTTTCTGGAGTAAAATGGACATTTTTACAACAACTTGGCACGCAAGGTGTGGGTTTTATAATTTCCATTATTTTAGCAAGATTACTTCAACCGGAAGAGTTTGGGCTAATTGCTATGATATATGTTTTTATTGGTATTGGTAATGTTTTATTAAGTGCTGGTCTAGGTTCATCTCTTATTCGAAGTAAAGAATTAGATGAAGAAGATTATGCTACGGTATTTTATTTTAATTTGGTTGTCAGTATCTTAGTATATATTATTGTTTATTTTTTTGCACCTTATATAGCAACATTTTATCATCAACCTATTTTAACACAGCTCGTTAGATGGTTAAGTTTTAGTTTTATTATCAATGCTTTTGCTATTATTCAAACAGCACGTTTAACGAAATTAATGGACTTTAAAACCCAAACTTTGGTTGCCATTCCTTCTTTAATTATAGGAGGGACTGTTAGTATTGTCATGGCATATATGAATTATGGTGTTTGGAGTTTAATTGCTTTTAATTTGGTTAAATCACTGGCAAATACGATACAGCTTTGGGTTTATTCAAAATGGCACCCTATATGGTCATTTAATATTAGTAAATTTAAACAACACTTTTATTTTGGTTATAAATTAACTTTATCTGGATTATTAGATATTATTTTTAATAATGTTTATGTATTAGTAATTGGTAAGTTATTTCCTGCTGCACAAGTAGGTTATTATCAACGCGCTAATAATTTACAAATGTATCCTGTTGGCGCTATTTCTACTATTATGGGTAAAGTAACGTATCCATTATTTGCCCAAATACAAGATGATAATGAGCGGCTAAAAATTGTGTATAAAAAAATATTACAAATTAATCTTTATTTATTAGTTCCAATATTAATGGTTGCGGGTGTGTTGGCAACACCTTTATTTCGATTTTTGTTTACAGAAAAATGGTTGCCTGCGGTACCATATTTTCAGATATTATTATTAAGTGGCATTCTTATTCCTTTACATAGTTTTAATTTGAATATTTTAAAAATTAAAGGACGTAGTGATTTATTTTTAAAATTGGGAATTGTTAAAAAAATTGTTGTAGCTATTGCTATTATTATGGGGTTAAAATATGGAATTATTGGCTTATTATATTCTAGTGTTTTTAGTTCTATTATTGCATTTTTTATTAATACATATTATTCAGGTCGTTTTATTAGTTATAGTGTATGGGAACAAATTAGAGATGTTATGCCAATATTTTTTTTAGCGATTACTACAGCTTTATTTGTGTTTGTATTTGATTTTTATACACAAAATATTTTTTATTACGATTTATTAAGGTTAATAATAAATACAATTTTGGCTATTTTATTTTATGTATATTTGTCTTATGTTTTTAAGTTTAGTTCTTTAATAGAAATTATAAAAATCATAAAAAAACAATGAGTGACTCTAAAAAAATATTAGTTACCCAACCCAGTTTGCCCGATTTAGACAAATACCATGATTTGTTGGTGCAAATTTGGGATAGCAAATGGTTGACCAATAATGGTAGCTTTCACCAATCTTTTGAATTGGCATTAGCAGATTATTTGGGAGTACCTTATGTTTCGCTTTTTTCCAATGGCACATTGGCTTTAATGGTAGCATTAAAAGCCTTGGATATTAAGGGGGAGGTCATTACGACGCCTTATACGTTTGTAGCTACAGCTCATTCATTATTGTGGAATAATATTACCCCTGTGTTTGCGGATGTAGATCCGATTTATGGTAATTTGTCTGTACAAGCAGCTGAAAAGATGATTACCAAAAAAACTACAGCCATTATGCCAGTACATGTATATGGCAATCCAGTTGATGTTAAAGGTTTTGAAGTCTTAGCAAAAAAATATGATTTAAAAATTATATATGATGCAGCACATGCCTTTGGTGTTGAGAAAAATGGAAATAGTATTTTAAATTATGGTGATTTATCTATTTTAAGTTTTCATGCCACTAAAACTTTTAACACCATTGAAGGTGGAGCCATAGTAAGCCATTCGGCTGAGATGAAAAAGCAAATTGACTACCTTAAAAATTTTGGTTTTGATAGTGAAACTACTATAGTAGCAACAGGTATCAATGGCAAAATGAATGAGCTACAAGCCGCTTTTGGATTATTACAATTAGATACAATTGATGCTGCTATTGCAAAGCGAAGAAAAGTAGCAGAAAAGTATAGAAAAGGATTAACAAACATCAAAGGTATACGCTTTTTAGAGGATATGCCGAATGTGAAACAAAACTATTCATATTTCCCTGTCTTTATTGATAAGGACTATCCATTAACTAGAGATGAACTCTACCAAAAGCTAAAGGATCATAATATTTTTGGACGTCGTTATTTTTATCCCTTAATCAGTGAATTTCCAATGTATAAGCATCTGAGTTCTGCAGAATCGAGTAAATTGAATAATGCTTCTAAAATAGCTAATCAGGTAATTTGTTTGCCGATTTACCCTAAATTGGAAGAAGAAAAAATTATTTTTATAACACAAAAAATTACAACAAATGCAGAATAAAAATATTTACATTTTAGGTGTTGGAAATAATACAGGTGTTTTTATTGATTTAACAAATGATTGTGGTTATAAGATTATAGGACTTTACCACTATAATGATGATAAGAATAATACAAAATTATATGATATTCCAATTATAGGGAGTAATCACAGTTTATTTAATAAAAAATCATTGAAGGGGATGAATTTTGCAATTAGTGTTGGGGATAATGAAATACGATCTAAACTATATGAGAAAATTATTAATAAAGGAGGTAGAGTCCCAAAACTTATACATCCTATGGCATTAGTATCTAGTAGAGCTAATATTGCTGAGGGAGTTGTTATTATGCCAAAGGTTATTGTCCAAGCAGGGGCGAGTATAGATGAAAATACTATAATGTCATACAATTCTTCTTTGACACATAATAGTGTCGTGAAAAGGCATTGTTATTTAGCTGCAAATTCACATGTAGGTGCATATGTTACTATAAAAGAAAAAGTATTAATTGGTCAAGGTGTTATCATTGTTTCAAGTAAAGTCAAAAATATTGGAACAAATGTAGTAATTGGAGCAGGTTCTGTAATTATAAATAGTATACCTGATAATTCTGTGGTTGTTGGTAATCCTGGTAGAATAATAAAGAAAAATAATTAATCAATTATGAATCCATTAGTTTCTATTTGTTGTACAACTTATAATCATGAAAAATATATTCATGATACAATAAATGGATTTATAATGCAAAAAACTAATTTTTCATTTGAGATATTAATTCATGATGATGCCTCTACCGATAAGACTGCTGATATTATAAAAAAATATTCAGTTCATTATTCAGATTTATTTTTGCCTATATATCAGAAAATAAATCAATATTCACAAGGAATAAAGCCATTATCTAATTTTTTGTTTCCTAGGGCAAAAGGAAAATACATAGCTTTCTGTGAAGGTGATGACTACTGGACAGATCCTTATAAACTACAAAAGCAGGTTGATGCATTAGAAAGGAATAATCAAATAGATATTTGCTCTCATTCTGTGATTAAATACGATGAGGATTTACAAACATACACAGGCAAAGCGGGAAATAATGGAAGTGAACAAAGGATAATTCCAATAGAAGAAGTTATTACTAATTTTGGTATAGTTTCTCCAATGTCATCAATAATGATTAGAAATATAAAAATAGATGAATTTGTAGATTTAATTAGTGGTGGAGTTTATGGAGGACATGGCATTATGCAAGTATTATGGGCTCATCCACATGGGATATTATACATTCCTGAGCCCATGAGCACTTATAGAGTTAATTCAGCTGGTTCTGTGACTAAAAACATCCTAAACAAAAAAGAATACTACTTAAAAGTATTAGTTAAAAGAATTGAAAGTTTTAGATTATTGGATATTCATTTTAACCATGAATACAAAGATCTTTTTTCATATAAAATACTAGAAATTAAAAAAAACATATTGAGAGCGAGAATAATCAATTTTAAAGATAAAATCAATTTTTTAATAAAGGAAAAAAAAGGTTTAAATATAATAGAAATATTAATGTTAGTAACAAGAGGTTTACTTTCAAAAATAAAATTTAGTTTATTAGGTGAAAAATAATAATTCAGTTATTTATTATGTATCTAAAAAAAATATTACGTAAAATATATATTCCATTTATTGGGCATACGACAAGTTACATTTCGTTTATGACTGGGTTTTTTAATAAATCAAAAAAAGCTTTTTGGTTTGATGATTCAAATAATTTTGGTGATATATTGACTCCTTTTTTATTTGAATTTTTAGGTGCAAGTAAAGTAACTAAAATAGATACTCAATATTACTCTTTTGAAAATTACTTAACTGTAGGTTCTATATTGTCAAAAGCAAATAGTAATACAATAGTATGGGGTTCTGGTTTTATTAGTGAAGAAAGCAGTTTTAAATATGGTAACCCGAAAAAAATCTGTGCTGTAAGAGGTCCGAAAACAAGAAATAAATTGTTGAAGATGAATATTGAGTGTCCAGAAATTTATGGTGATCCAGCATTGTTATTGCCATTGTATTACAAACCAAATAAATTAAAGAAAAAGTATAAATTAGGTGTTATTCCACACTATATTGATAAAGATAATAAGTATTTAGAATTATTTAATAGAGAAGAAATCTTAATTATTGATATTCAAAATAAAGACATTTTTAAATTTATTGACGAAGTTAATAGCTGTGAAAAAATAATTTCAAGTTCTCTACATGGAATTATTGTTGGAGATGCTTATGGTATCCCTTCATTATGGATTGAATTATCAAAAAAGATAATGGGAAATGGTTTTAAATTTTTAGATTATTTTCAATCTGTTGGAAGAAAAGAAGAGTCTCCAATAAAAATAAATAACAGCACAACTATAGATCAGTTGTTAGAGTCTTTTTATGACTACAAAATTGAAATAGATTTAGCAATATTGAAAGATAGCTGCCCTTTTAAAAAATAAATTCATAGTATGAAGTTAATCTCAATTATTATACCAATTTATAATGTTGAAAAATATGTTGAAAAGTGCATAAATAGTGTACTTCAACAGACTTATCCAAACTTAGACATTATTTTGGTTAATGATGGCTCAACAGACAGTAGTGGATTAATCTGTGATGAATTTAGTAAACAAGACGCAAGGATAACAGTTGTTCATAAAACAAATGGGGGACTTTCTGATGCCAGAAATAAAGGCGCCAATCTTGCTAGAGGCGAGTATATATTTTATTTAGATTCTGATGATTATTTGAGTATCGATTGCATCTTGACTTTATATAATACTGCTAATAAATTTGGCGCTGATATTGTTCAATCTAATTATTATTATGTCTATCCACAATATCTTTTATATGACAATACAATGAAAGATACTGTTAAGGTTTATAAAAGTGATAAGGCAATGAATATGTTGCTAGAACAAACCATCATTAAAAATTTTGCATGGGGTAAATTGATTAGATCAGACATTGCTAAGCAGTTTTCTTTTATAAAGGGTAAATATTATGAAGATACTTTTTGGAAATTTCATATTATTGATGCAAGCTCAATTTATGTTATATTAGGAAAACCTATGGTTTATTATTTACAAAGAGAACAAAGCATTTCTGGTCAGTTTTCTTTAAGAAATCTTGATCAATTGGAAGGAGAATTTGTCAGATTAAATTTTTTGAAAGAAAACTATCCGCATTTAGTTGATAAAGCCTTAAAAGAGTTTAAAATAAAAATAGCGCAGCATGCACAACTAGTTAAACAACTTAATAAAAAAGAAGAACAAATATATTTATCAAAAATTGACAACTATAAAAAACACTGTGGCTTAGATCAAAAGAAAACTTGTTTTTTGTCATTACAAAACATATATGTTGTTTATAAATTAAATCAAGTAATTAAAAGCCTGAAAAACAGATTGTTGAATACTAATAATTGGGTGAAAATTGAATATGAAGACAGTAAAAGGTTATAATAGTATGCAAGAAGTGATCGATATTTTAAATATGAATCATGTTAATTATGCTATACTTCGTAATTATGAAAATTTATTAGATGATGAAATTTACATGGATGGTCATGGTGATGTTGATTTAATTTGTGAAGATAGTAATCAAATAGCAAAGTTATTAAATGTTTATTTTTCAAAAACACATACGATTCGTGGTGAGGGTGATAGAACACATTATTATATTTATATTAACAATATAAAGGTTAGTTTAGATTTACGTCATATTGGCGATGATTATTATTGTCGTAAATGGGAAAAAGATATGCTGGACCGTAGTATTTTATATAATGGATTTAATGTGTTATCACCAAAAGATCATTTTTATACTTTAATTTATCATGCCATATTTCAAAAAAAAGAACTTTCTAAAGACTATAAAAAAAGGTTAAAAAAGATGGGAATAAGTTTAGGAATTAACATGGAAGTTTCTACTACTTCTTTTTTTGTAAATTTGTTGGAAAATTATATGAAATTATATAATTATCATTATTGTTACGCTGTTGACAAATATGTTCCATTGAAAAAAAAGCATATACAAGATAAATCTTTATTAGTAATGAATTATTATAGGTTTTATCAACATAAAAAATTTGAATTAAAAATCAGTTTTATAGAAATGCTAGTGCACATATATCATTTAACACTCAAAAGAAAATAAATGTTTGATCTTTTACAAAAACATACAGTTGATTTATATAAGCTAAAAGAACACAGCTATGAAAAACAAATAGTTGCTGCTAAAAGTTTACTTTCAGCGCAACGATTTGATCTTTTTGCTAAATTATTTTACATTGCAAACAGAGAAAAAAATAAAGCATTGGCTTTACAAGTGTATGGTGACCATATAAAAGCTTTTAATCCTGATTTCAAAGAGCCGGGAAGAAATGACAAAAACAGTTTGAATGATTTTGTAACAGCTTTTGATGGATTAATTGATTATTTCAAAAACAATGAATTTGATGAGACTGTTTCTATGATTCCTGTAAGTACATCTGGTGATATATTAGATGGTAGTCACCGTGTTGCTGCTTTGGCTTTTTATAATAAAAAAATTACAATACTTAAATTCAAACAAGTTCAATTTGTCAGTCAATTCGATTATGCATACTTTCAAAAAAGAGGTTTATCTTCATTTGTAGCAGATAAAGTAGCGCTAGAAGCATTGAAATATACAGATAATATGTATACTGCTTGCTTGTGGCCTAAAATGGGAAAAATAAAAAACCGTACTTATGCAATGGATATTTTCAATCAACACTCTAAAGTGTTATATATCAAAGATGTTTCGATGTCTTTAAAAGGGCTAAGCGATTTTATGTTATATGTTTATAAAAATCAAAATTGGGTAGGTACTAAAGATGACAATTATGCCGGTGTACACGATAAAGCATTAAATTGTTCTAATATTAATAATAAAATAGTACGGTTTGTATTATTCCAGTCTAGTTCGTTAGAGTTAGTACAGCAAACAAAGGAAGACATTAGAACATATTATGGTCTTGGCAAACACGTAGTACATATTACAGATGATAAGTATGAAACTGAAGATATAGCTAATATAATATTTACAGAAGCATCTAATAAATTTAGCAATGGTTTGAATAAATTGTCAGATAACTTTAGCGAATACAAAGTGTTTTTTAAGAATGTATATATATTAAAAGTTAAAATAGGTATCGCAAGGTATTTGAGTAAAATAGGATTATATAAAAAATGAAAAAAAAAATATTATTTGTAAATGAATCTTTGGCTTTAGCGGGGGGTGAAAAAAGCCTAATAGCTTTGCTTACTACATTGGATCCTAATAAATATGAAATTGACTTACAATTATTTAGGTATGGAAGAGAGTTAGATACTTTTATTCCTAAATATGTAAACATTTTACCCCCTTTGCCCTATACCCAATTTGCTGAACAGCATTGGAAAAAAAATTTACTATCATTAACAAACTGGACTAAAATAAAATTCCTATATTCCAAGTTAAAGTATTCATTAAGTTTAAGGAAAGGGAGATTTAACCACCCTGAAAAAGCGCAACTATATTGGGAAGCTGTTGTAAATAGTATTGAGAGTGTAAGTAGAAAATATGATATTGCAATAGCCTATGCACAAGGAATACCAACTTATTATGTTATAGATAAAGTGTGTGCTAAACAGAAAATAGCTTGGGTAAATACAAATGTTATTTTTCTTGATAGCAATAAAATTTTTCAACAATCATATTATAAACAGTATGATAATATAGTCCCCGTTTCGGATGTAACCAAAAAACATTTAACAGCGCTATTTCCTCAATTAAAATCAAAATATCGTACCATTTATGACATTGTTGATTACAAATCAATTAGTAAGATGGCAACTTTGTTTGATGCTAAATTTAATAATGACACTTTTAATATTCTTACCGTAAGTAGATTAAATCAATATATGAAAGGTTTTGACATTACTTTGGAAGTTTGTAAAATATTAAAAAACAGAAATTTAAAATTTCATTGGTGGGTAATAGGTGAAGGTCCTTATAGAAAAACAATTGAGGCTTTTGTAAAAGAAAATAAATTAGAAACTAATTTTACACTACTTGGTAGCACAACTAATCCTTACCCATATTACAAACAAGCAGATTTGTATGTTCAAACATCAAGAAAAGAGGGCTTTGGACTATCTATTGCAGAGGCTCGGTTATTGAATACGCCTGTTGTAACTACACAATTTGACACTGTATTTATACAAATGGTACATGGTAAAAACGGGTTAGTTGTTGATATAGATGCAAATGCTGTTGCAGATGCTATAGAAGAATTAATGCGTAATAAAAAATTATATGAAAGTATTGTTGCATTTCAAAAAACTGAGAAAAAAGGGAATAGTGAAGAAGTTGAAAAATTCTATCAATTAATTACTGATGAAAATGAATAATATAAAACTTTTATATATTACAAATGGCATCAATGGATCTGGCGGGTTAGAACGTGTTTTATCTATTAAAGTAAATTATTTAGTTGAAAAAATGAATTATGAAGTTCATATTATGGTTTTAAATGATGGAGATAAACAACCATTTTACAATTTTTCTGATAAAATAATTTATCATGCTGTTCCTGCTACTGGCAATCCACTGTCATATTTTATTAAATATAAAAAAGGGATAAAAAAAATTATTACAACTATTAACCCCGATATTATTTCAGTTTGTGATGATGGGCTAAAAGGCATGTTGTTCCCAATTATTTTTGACACAAAAACACCAGTTATTTATGAAAGACACGCCTCTTTTGATATTTTAAAAAAAAACGACAAAACTTCTTTTAACCAAAAAATTAAACTTCGAGTTATAAAATCATTGATGAAATGGGGCGCTCAAAAGTTTGACAAATTTATAGTTTTAACAAAAAACAATCTAAAAGAATGGAATTTGCCAAATATGCAGGTAATCCCAAATCCTTTGTCTTTTTATCCAACTGAAGTTTCAACTTTAGAAAATTTCAAAGTAATTGCTGTTGGGAGTCATAGTTTTACCAAAGGATTTGATCGATTAATAACAGTTTGGAAAGAAATAAATGTTAAGTATCCCAATTGGATATTAGAAATTTATGGTAAAAAAGATACTAATAATTCGCTTCAAAAATTGATTGAAACGCACAAATTAAATAATAGTGTTAAGCTGTATAATCCTGTAAAAAACATACAACAAAAATATATGGATGCATCTATTTTTGTTTTACCGTCACGCTCAGAAGGTTTTGGTATGGTATTAATCGAAGCAATGTCTTGCGGGTTGCCTTGTGTGTCATTTGATTGCCCAAGTGGACCTTCCGACATTATATCAGATAACAAAGATGGATTTTTAATAGAAAATGGAAATATTAAAGGATTTGTTTATAAACTAGAGCTTTTAATGGAAGATGAAAAACTTCGAAAAAAGATGGGAAAACAAGCCAGAGAAAATGTGCAAGCTTATAATGTAGATGTCATTGCTAAACAATGGAATGAATTGTTTATAAATTTAAAAGATAATAAATGAAAATAGTCTATGTCGTAGAACAATTTTACTTACATGGCGGTATTGAAAAAATAACGGCAGAAAAAGTTAATTGGTTGGCAAGCAAGGGGCATGAAGTATATCTCATCAGCAACCAACAATTTGATAAGCCTTTGGTTTATCTTTTGGACGATAAGGTGATTTTTTTAGATTTAAAAATCAATTATATATCAGGTAAGTCTTATTTTTATCCAACTAATTTATGTAAAGTGCCTAAGCATTTTAGCAAATTAAAAAAAGAATTAAAAAAGATTAAACCTGATATAGCTGTGATAACAAGCTTGCAGTTCGATTTTTATTTTTTGCCTTTTATATCAAATTTTAAAACGATTAGAGAGCATCATGCTTCCAGGTATTTTTTTACAAAAGAATGGTTAAAAAAACAAAGTATAGCCAAACGTTTTAAATATAAGGTGAATCATTGGATAGAAGGAAAATATTCCCATAATCTTGTGTTGACAAAAGATGAATTACAACATTATAATGTAAAAAATATAAGTGTTATTCCTAATAGTATTAAAATAAGAAAGAAATTAAAAACAGATTTGGATAACAAAACTGTCATAAGTGCTGGTCGAATAGCACCTGTAAAAGGTTTTGAAAAATTAATTGAGGCTTGGCAAATTGTAGCAAAAAACCATGCTGATTGGAAATTAAATATTTATGGAGATGGCGATGTCAAATATAAAAAAATATTACAAAATAAAATAGATGTATTACATTTGCAGCATCAAATTTGTTTGTGTGGACAAACAGATGACTTGGAAGAAAAATTATGCAAATCATCTATTTATGCAATGTCTTCAAAAACGGAATGTTTTCCAATGGTCTTGCTAGAAGCACAAGCTGTTGGTTTACCTGTCGTATCTTTTAATTGCCCTTATGGGCCAAAAAATATTATAACAGAGGGACAAGATGGTTTACTTGTTAAAGATCAAAGTGTTGAAGCTTTGGCAAATGCTTTATTAAAGCTTATCTCTAATAATGTATTAAGAGAAAACATGGGAAAGCAAGGGTTTTTAAATAGTATAGCATATGATGTAAATAATATAATGGAAAAACACTTGCAATTATTTAAAAATATATAATAATGTTATTTAACTCTTTTGATTTTTTAGTTTTTTTGCCAACAGTTTTTTTATTGTATTGGTTTGTAATAAATAAAAAATTAAATTGGCAAAACTTATTTTTATTAATAACTAGTTATGTATTTTACGGATGGTGGGATTATCGCTTTTTAGCTTTAATTCTTTTTAGTTCTATTATAGATTTTACAGCTGGATTAAAAATTTACAAAGCCATCTCTGTAAAACATAAAAAGTTGTGGTTAGCACTTAGTATTATTGTAAACCTCGGTTTTTTAGGAGTATTTAAATATTTTAATTTTTTTTCAGAATCACTAATACATTTTCTTTCATTGTTTGGGTGGCAAGCTGACGCGCTTACAATTAATGTTATACTACCTGTCGGTATAAGTTTTTATACTTTCCAAACGATGAGTTATACAATTGATGTATATCGAGGTAAGCTAAAACCAACAAAAAACATGACAGCATTTTTTGCTTATGTTAGTTTCTTTCCGCAATTAGTAGCCGGACCCATTGAAAGAGCGACAAATCTATTACCACAATTTTATCAAAAAAGAAAATTTAATTACGATAAGGCTGCTGACGGAATGCGTCAGATATTGTGGGGCTTGTTTAAAAAAATAGTCGTAGCAGATAATGCAGCAGTGGTTGTAAACCAGGTGTTTGATAATTATTATGAACAATCTGGAAGCAATTTAATTATTGGGGTCGTGTTTTTTGCATTTCAAATTTATGGCGATTTCTCAGGATATTCAGATATAGCAATTGGAACATCTCGGTTATTTGGATTTAATTTAAAACAAAATTTTGCTTTTCCATATTTCTCAAGAGATATCGCTGAGTTTTGGAGGCGTTGGCATATATCTTTGTCAACTTGGTTTAGAGATTATGTGTATATTCCCTTAGGTGGAAGTCGCGGAAGTACTTGGATGAAAGTAAAAAATACTTTTATAATATTTATTGTAAGTGGTTTTTGGCATGGGGCTAATTGGACTTTTATTGCTTGGGGAACATTAAATGCTTTATATTTTTTGCCATTGTTATTATTAAATAATAATAGAAAAAATCTTGGTACAGTAGCTGAAGGAAGCTATTTGCCAAATATTAAGGAAATTATTCAATTAAGTTTCACTTTTTTTATGACAATATTAGCTTGGGTATTTTTTAGAGCTTCGTCAATAACTATAGCTTTTGATTATATACGAAGAATTTTTTCAAAAAGTCTTTTTTATTTTCCAAATATTGATTTAAAACCTTTTATTTATATTGCAATATTAATATTATTTGAATGGTTTCATAGAACAAAAATACATGGTTTAGAAATATCTTACATTAAAACTCCCTTAATAAGGTGGAGTTTTTATGTTCTTATATTTTGTTTAATTTTAATATTTGGGGCTTCGTCTCAATCATTTATATACTTTCAATTTTAATAATAATGAAACAGTTTTTATTTAAATCAGCTTTGTTTTTTGTAATAGTTATAAGTATTGTAACTTTTTTACTGCTTAGTTCAGGTGGATATATTGATTATTTTTATGTGAAGTTTACAAGTCCAAAGGCTAAATCAATGATACTTGGTGATTCTAGGAGTTTTCAAGGAATACAACCAAAAGTCATTAATACCTATTTTAAAAATAATGTATATGATTTGCCAATTTTAAATTACAGTTTTACAATTGCCCAAATATCTTATGATTCATTATACCTAGAATCTGTAAAAAGAAAACTCGATACAACCGCTAGGGATGGCTTATTTATTTTATCTGTTCACCCTTGGGTTTTGTCAAATCGTCAAGAAAAAAATAGTAAACAGAATTTATCTGTACCACCTTATAATATGAATAATGTAAGTTGCAATCCTAATTATGAATACCTATTAAAGAATTATAATTATTTCCATTTTAAATCAATTGTTAGAAAAACATCATTTGTACACAAAGATGGCTGGTTAGAGGAGTCTAATTTACCAAAGGATAGTCTTACTTTAGAACAATGGAAAATACATCAAATTAAAATGTATTCAGGTTTTGCAAAAAAATGGAAGAAATCAAATCAAATGTTATTTAATTTAGAAAAAATGATTGATTATCTATATAAATACGGTACTGTTGTTTTAGTAAGAATGCCTATTGGAAAAAGATTGAAATCTATTGAAAATAATTATTGGCCTAATTTTGAAAAAGAAATACAAAAAATAGCTGTTAAGAAAAAAATAAATTATATTAGCTATTTGAAAGATTCTAACAGATATAAAACTTATGACGGAAATCATATTGATAAATATGGAGGTGTCTTTTTTACAAAAAATCTTTGTAAAAGAATAAAAAGTAATAGATAATGAATATTATACCAATAGAATATTACACAATTATTTATTATAATATTGTTCTCATTATAATTCTTTTTACATGGATTCATACTATGAGCCATTCTGGTTTTACAAAATCTACAAGTTATTTTAATTATAGAGCTACTTTATTATTATTTACATTTCTAATGATATATGTGGGTTTACGGCCTGTTCATAATATTTTTGTAGATATGGTTTCTTATTCTAATATGTATGATAGTGTAGTAAGAGAGAACCATGCTGTAATTACAACAGATTTTGGTTTTTATTTTATAATGAAATTTTTATCAATATTTAATTCTAAGACTTTATTTTTCTTTGTATTAATGTTGTTATATATATTGCCTTTGTATATAGCATCAAAACGTTGGTTTCCAAAGTACTATTTTTTTGCTTTTTTAATTTTAATAGCGTCCTTTTCTTTTTTAGCTTATGGAACAAATGGATTGCGTAACGGTATAGCAACTTCTTTTATGATTTTGGCTTTTTCATATATGGATAAAAAATTATGGATGTATTTATTTTTTTTTATTGCATTTAGTTTTCATGGTTCTGTATTATTACCCATTGTTGCTTATTTTATTGTGACTTTTTATCGTTCCTATCTCTTATATTTTATTATTTGGGTTATGAGTATTTTTTTTTCCATGGCAATGGGATCATTCTGGGAATCTTTTTTTATAAAGTTAGGTTTTGGTAAAGAGGATAAATTATTAGATTATTTTAAGAACAAGGAATTTTATAAAGAGAGTTTTTCACATGTTGGTTTCCGATGGGATTTTTTAATATACAGTGCTACAGCGGTTTTTATTGCTTATTATTTTATCTATGTAAAAAAATTCAGGGATAAGCAATATATGCGATTGGTAAATATTTATTTAATTACCAATGCTTTTTGGATATTGGTAATTCGAGCAAGTTTTTCTAATCGCTTTGCTTATTTATCTTGGTTTATGATGGGTATTATCATTATCTATCCATTTTTAAAGCAAGTATATTGGAAAAATCAGTTTTCAATCATAGGCGCCCTTATATTTATCTATTTTTCTTTCACTTATGTTATGACTATTTTTATATATTAAAAAAATGAAAAAAATAAGCATTATAATACCCGTTTACAATGTTGAGAAGTATATTGAAAGAGCCATCTTGTCTGCATTGAATCAAAATTTTAAAGATGAGGAATTTGAGATTATTGTAGTAAATGATGAATCTCCTGATAATAGTGTTGAAATTGTTGAAAACCTGATGAAACAACATGCTCAAATAAAATTATTTTCTCAACAAAATAAAGGATTAGGGGGTGCTCGAAACACAGGCATTCAAAATGCGCAAGGTAGCTATATACTGTTTTTAGACGCAGATGATTATTTAGAAAAAGAAACTCTTCCAAAAATTATTGATCATAGTATAAATAACAATTTAGATATTTTAGAATTTGGAGCTGTTGGTGTTACAGAATTAAAAAAAGAAATTTATAGAAAATCAATAACAACAGATGAGGTACTTGATGGTTATAGCTATTTAAATTATTATCAATATATGAACTCTGCCTGTAATAAATTATACGCTTTAGATTTTTTAAAAAAGAACAAATTATATTTTAAAGAACAAATTTTTATAGAAGATTTTGAATTTAATACCCGTGCATTTTATTTTGCAAAACGGGTTAGGGGTATTAAGACTATTGTTGCCAATTTTATACAAACCACTGATTCAATTACAAGAAATAAAAATGTTGTCAAAAATGAAAAAATGGTTTTTGATATAAAGGAAGTAATTGAATTAATTTTGAGTTTTTCAAAAACTATTGATCGTAATAATAAAATGGTAGGAGCGGTTGTTAATGAACGTGTGAGTTTTTTAATAGTAACTTTATTATTTACTATATTTAAATTTAATATAAGTTCAAAAATTAGAACGGCTATAATTAAGGAATTGAAAAAAGAAAATTTATACCCTATAAAGACTATAATTAAAGATAAAAAAAAGAATATTTTTAGAAGATTAGTAAATAATGAATTTATATTTAATACAAGTTGTGATATTAAATCATTTATAACCAACAAATAATAATTATGAAAAAAAAGAAAATTTGTTTTATAGTATCCTCTCCTTTTACAGCAAAAGTTTTTTTACTAAATCATTTTAAGATTTTAGCAGATGATTTTGATATTTATTTAGTCGCCAATTTTGAAAATTTTGACATTAAAATGTTTGCTGATATACCATTAAAAGATGTGAAAAATATCAATATTCAAAGAAATATTAATATTTTAAAAGATATTAAAGCATTATTCTTATTAAGAAAATATCTAAAAGAAATGCAATTTGATGCCGTGCAAACAGTAACGCCAAAAGCAGGCTTAGTAGGTATATTAGCTGCTAGATTGGCAAGGGTAAATAAGCGAATTCATATTTTTACTGGACAAGTATGGTACACAAAAAAGGGTGTTTTTAAGTCTTTATTAAAATTTTTGGATAAAATCATTGTTTGGAGTGCAACAGATATTTTGGTTGATGGTGAATCACAAAGACAGTTTTTAATAAAAAATAATATTGTTAAAGAAAATAATTCTTATGTACTAGGCAAAGGTTCAATCAGCGGAGTAGATACAAACCGATTTATTCCGAGTGAAGCAATTAAAAATGAAGTAAGAGACGAATTGGGTATAAAACAAAATGAAATTGTATACATGTTTTTAGGGCGTATGAATATTGATAAAGGGATAAGGGAATTAGCAGAGGCTTTTAATAAATTGCAATTGAATAATCCTAATGTGCGTTTACTTTTGGTTGGAGGTGACGAAGAAAATATGACTTCCGTTATTAAACAAAAAATTAAAAATATAAAATCTGTAATATTTTATGGTGTTACACCTACACCAGAACGTTTACTACAAGCATGTGACGTGTTTTGCCTACCAAGTTATCGCGAAGGTTTTGGCACAAGTGTTATAGAGGCATCATTATTAGCAAAACCCATTATCTGTAGTGATACTTATGGTTTAATGGAAACAATTATTGAAAACAAGACAGGCTTGCGTCATAGAGTTAGAGATGTCGCATCACTTTATGCGCAAATGCGAAAATTGGTTAATGATAAAGAATATAGGGTTCAACTAGGAAAAGGTGGGCGAGAATATGTTT
>Ga0209633_10002689_pt1 | contig 16934 bp, 12 predicted proteins | sample Cruoilmetagenom1_FD_187290 | JGI IMG/M metagenome (GOLD analysis project Ga0209633, IMG submission 187290) | Oil polluted marine microbial communities from Coal Oil Point, Santa Barbara, California, USA - Sample 1 (SPAdes) (version 2) | ecosystem: Environmental > Aquatic > Marine > Oil seeps ... | reverse complement strand
AAGGATGAAATTCAGCAGCGATAATAGGGGCAGAAGCGGCACCTCCGACATTTGCTTGACTTCCGACAGCTAAAAAGAAGAATGGTGCCTTGATGATTTTGGCCACTAAAATGAGTAATCCCGCATGAATTGAAATCCATATAATACCAACAGCTATCAAGCCTGGATTTTCCAGAAACCTACTTAAATCCATTTTCATGCCTATGGTCGCCACAAGTATATAAATGAACAATCCACCAATCTTGCTCGCACCAGCACCTTCGTAATTTTTAGCTTTGGTAAATGACAGCAATATACCAGCGGTAGTTGAGAAAACGACCATCCATAAAAATTTGGAACCTAAAGATGAGAGTGCTTTTTCTTTATTTCTTACGACCTCAAAGGTATTTTCCAAAAATCCCGCGAAATGATGTGCAAAATAGTGCGATAGGCCAACAGCGAAAAATGCTAGGCAAAGCATAATGATATAGTCATGTAAGGTAGTAATCCTGGTAATTTTATCCGTGTGGGCCGTTACTTTGGCTTTGAGGGTCTCAATCGAGGAATTGTCGGCCTTTAACCATTTATCAATACGATTCGATTTACCAATACCCAGTAAGATAATTGCCATCCAAATATTAGCAACTACTATGTCGATTAAAACCATATCCCCAAATTTCTTCGGATTGAATTGAAACACCTCCAACATAGCCGCTTGATTGGCGCCACCACCAATCCAACTTCCTGCTATGGTCGTTAATCCACGCCATACCGCGTCAAAACCTACTCCACCAACAGTTTCCGGAGAGAAAATTGATACAATTAAGATAGCAATTGGGCCACCTATAATTATTCCAACAGTTCCTGTTAAGAACATGATAAGGGCTTTTGAACCAAGGTTCATAATAGCCTTAAGGTCAATGCTCAATGTCATTAGGACCAAGGCTGCAGGTAATAGGTATCTACTGGCAATGTAATATAGATTTGAACTTTCTTCAGAAATAAGGCCAAGGCTTGTTAAGACGGCCGGGAGCATATAGCACATTAATAAGGTTGGGATAATGGTATAAAACTTTTTCCAGAATCCTTTCTTAATTGACGAGGTATAAAAGACAAAACCTAGACAGAGGCATAAAAGGCCAAAAATAATGGTGTCTTCGGTAAGGGGAAGATTGTTCATGGTGTATTGATTAGTCGGTAGATTTCAAATATAAACAAATAAAAGAAGGTTGATAATCTGGTTAAACCCGCCTAAATGTTCAACCAGTACGTTAGTTTGAGATTAATAGACCTTGATCGAGGTGCAAAGGAATTCACAAAATAATTATCGTTATACACCAAGTACAAATCCGATAATGGAGCAAATCGCCATTGCAGTCTGGAATTAAAACCTAAATTGTCTTGTTGGGTACTATACTGTACCAAGGTTGACCAGAAGAGCGACTTATTAAAAGTGACATCAATTTTTGGACTTAGAAGCCATAAATCTGTACTTGAATAGGGTTGGGGCAATTCTAATTTGTTATAATCAAAAAGTAATGATATGAACACCTTGGGCTGAAAGCGATAGGTCATCATTCCTTCAACGGAATATCTTTTACCATTAAAAAACCTACCTATCGAGGACTCTAAGCTGTATGCGAATATTTTTCTTCGATCGGATCGGTATTCAAATTCCAGACTGTTGTAATGATAACCTTGATTACCTGGCAGGGCAATGGCATCATCTTCGCCGGTTGACTCAAAATCCTCTGTAAGAAAGGTATACCTATTGTCCATATTTATACTGACCATTGAAAAATCATTGAATCTAGCTTCCCATGAACTTCGCAATGTATAATCTGTATTCTTTAAATCCATGCTTGGACTCCATGTGAAAATTGGAAAGAATTGAAAACTATGGCTGTTTAACACACCTTTTTTCGGCCAATAGACCCGTTCTACGCCAAGAATACTTTTTAAGATATCCGTTCTTCGAACAAATCCCAAATCTGATCTAAAGTCTTCCCCGATGTAGATCAATTTTGAATAAATATTATAGTGTCTTGAATTAAAGTCGATTGTTCCTCCTGTTGCCAGATCTTTACCGCCAGATTCAGGTTCGAAGGATTTGTGAACAAATAATTTACCATTCCACTTATTATCTTTTGATATTAAGTTGTAATCAATACCCAACACCCTATTATATTTATCTTCCTCGGCCAAAAAATCATAATCTTTAATAGATTGTCTGTTAATAAAAAACATCCCAATATTAGACCTGGCAAAGACCCTTTGTTGTATGGCAAACATCGTATTATTATTAGAGGCAATTTCGTTGGCCTCATCTGCCTCTGTAAGTATGTTCATTAAGCCCAAACGAAAGTCCTTATTCAATTTGCCACTTAATCGTAAACCCCCAATAATTTTATTTTCTATTGAATTATCGTCAATGTCCTTTGCAATACCTATGCGTCTAGAGAAAAAGGGATTTGCATCCCTAACATCACCAAAACTTCCAAAAAGATCACTATTGTCAATGAAAAATTGCCGTTTCTCTGGAAGGGAAACTTCAAAGCGTGTGAGATTGGTAACTTGATTATCAACCTCGACTTGTGAAAAATCAGGATTCACAGTAATATCGAGGTTCATACTATTACCAATAGCAATTTTGGCATCTCCACCTACTTTGACATTATTGAATTTATCATCATTTTCAAAGTCTTTTTGTGAAATTGCATTTACGTAGGGTATAATGGCTATTGGTGAGCGCGATTTCCCCAATGGTCTTTCAAAAATCATATCGCCCATAAAGGCTGTTCCAAAGACATTCTGGTTTTGGGGAATTTTCGTCCAAGCACTTGTCTCATTGGATTGCGTATCAAAACGATAACTATTAAATCCCCATTTGGTCTCACCTTCTTTGAATTTGAAAGCAGTTAATGGAATAATAAGCTCAGAGGTATAGTAATTATCATACATTTTAGAATCACCTTTCCATTTGGTATCCCAAGACATTGTAAATCCCCTTATATCATTGCCGCCTCCTGATAAGAGGCCTTCCCTACGAACACCAAAGGGATTGATTCCGAATAAAAAAGCATTCGTGCCATCATTGAAGGTATCAAACAACATGGTGATATTATCACTATCGCCTGCCCTGAAATCACGTTTTAGCGTTTGAACCATGTAGTTTTTGCCTGCCGCTTTTACTGTAATTCCTATATAAAGGTTTTTATTGTCATACAACATCTTAATATCCGACTGTTGACTGGCTTGAGTTGAATTATTCGGAAAATGTTCCCAAAAATCATGGGCACTCTCGGCGCTCTCCCAAATGGCTTCGTCAAGAACGCCATCAGGGATAATTTCTGTGTTAGATATAAATTTTACAGTGAAACTTTTGTGTTGGTCTTGTGCGAATGAAAACAGGGTTGTAAGAAAAAGCGCTAGCGCACTTAAAAATTTCGTCATTAGAGGTTGAATTAGCCAGCCTCAAAATTAAGGCTTTAATGCGTTAAAAAAACCCTAAAGTTTCTATGTACCCTTGAAGTAGAAAGGTGATTATATTAAATATTCAACCAATACGTAAGTTTTAGATTTATAGAACGATAACGTGGGGAAAACTGATTCACAAAATAGTTGTCGTTATAAACGATGTACAAATCCGAAAGTGGCGCAAAACGCCATTGCAAACGTGAATTGAACCCTAAATTATCTCTTTGATTGCTGTATTGAACAAGAGTGGACCAGAAAAGCGATTTGCTAAAAGTGATTTCAGCTTTGGGACTGATCAACCAAAGATCTGCACTTGGGTAAGGATCCGGTAATGAAATATTATCATAATTAAAAGCTAATGAAATTTGCGCTTTGGGCTGTAATCGCAAGAATACCGCTCCTCCTATCGAAAATATATTGCCGTTAAAAAAACGACCAATCTTTGACTGTCCCATAAAGGAAAGTATTTTGGCAGAATTAGACATATATTCAAGGTTAATACTATTATAGTGGTAACCTTGATCGTTGGGTAACGGAATGCCACCATCAGTATTTGTGGGATCAAAGTCATCCGTATCTGTGAGAAAAGTATAACTATTGGTAAAACCTAAGCCAATTTCGGACTGGTCTTGAAATCCAACTCTGCTGCTGAGCATGATGTCATGATCCGTTTTTTTATAATCTAGATTTGGTCGCCAAGTCACAATTGGAAAAAGTTCTAAACTGTAAGAATTTATAGAATTACTCTTAGGCCAAAAAACACGTTCAAAAGAGGTCGCTGATTTTAAAATGTCGGTTCGTCGTATAAAACCAAGGTCGGATGTAAAATCTTCATCAATATAGGCAAGGTCACTGAATACATTGAAAAATCTGGATCTTCTGGATAAGAATGCTCCGGCGGAATAATTTCCCTCCGCATCATTTGGTTGAAACGACTTATGTGTGTAGAATTTCCCTGTCCATTTATTGTCTTTCGATGCGAGATTGTAATCAATACCCAGTACGCGATTGTATTCTTCTTCAGGTTCGAGAAAATCATAATCCTTAAAAGACTCCCTATTAATAAAGAACATGCTAATATTGGAACGCGTAAATATTTTTTTTTGAATTGCCAACATGGTATTGTTGTTGGATGCAATTTGATTTTCAAGGTCCTCATCGGTCTGTATACTCAGCACCCCCAAGCGCCAATTTTCATTTAATTTACCACTAAGCCTAATGCCTCCTAAAATTCTATTTTCAATGGTATTGCCCGCAGTGTCTTGGGCAATTCCGATGCGCCTTGAGAAAAAAGGATTGGCATCCCTGCTACCACCAAAACTTCCGAAAAGATCGCTGTTATCGATAAAAAACTGTCGCTTTTCCGGAAGTGATACCTCAAAACGGGTTAAGTTGGTAATGATGGCATCGACTTCAACATTTGAAAAATCCGGATTTATGGTAACATCCAAATTCATTCCGTTGCCAATGGATATTTTCGCATCTCCGCCCACTTTGAGGTTGGTTTGACCTTTATCAGATTCAAAATCCTTATCTGTGATGGTATTGATATAAGGAATTATGGCCAAAGGTGTTTTTGATTTACTCAAAGGTCTTTCAAAATGCATATCGCCCATAAAGGCCAAACTTACCAAAAACTGCCCCTGAGGAACACGATGCCATGTGCTGCGCTCATTCGTCTGCATATCAAATCGGTAGCTTTGAAAACGCCATTTGATCTCACCGTCCTTGAATTTAAAGGAGGTTAAGGGTATCGCCATCTCAGAGGTATAAAAATCTCCGTGAATCTTGGATTCACCTTTCCATTTAACATCCCATGAGGTGTTAAAACCCCTTAAATCCGAACCACCGCCTGAAATCAATACTTCACGACGAACACCATAAGGATTAATACCGAATAAAAATGCATTAGTGCCGTCGTTAAAGGTGTCGAAAACCAAACTCATACTATCCCCATTACTTGCACGAAAATCTCTTTTTAGCGATGGGGTGATCCAATCGCTTCCAATAGACTTTACCTTAAGACCTATATACAGATGGGTATTGCTGACCACCATTTTTATCTCGGTCTGTTGTTCGGCTAGAACTGAATCCGTTGGAAAATACTGCTGAAAATCTCTTGGACCATCGGCAGTTTCCCAAAAGGGCTCATCAAGAATCCCATCAATTACAGGAAGCTCTGAAATGTATTTTACAGTAAACGATTTGGGATTGGTTTGACTGAGAATAGGAGCGGTGAAAATAAGGAGAAGTAACGCGAAAAATGCTTTGGTCATTGATTTTTAGAATTAGCTGGAGGCCAAATTTAAGTGTTTACTACGTTAAATAAATACTAAATATACATCCAGTTTATTAATTAATCCTTGTCAAATATGTATTCGGTGAATTAGTTTCTCAATTATATTAACAAGATAAATCATTGCAATCTTATGCATACATTTGAAGAAATTAAATACAATGAAGAAGATTCTCATTTTACTCCTTTTTACAATTCAATTTTCTTTCGGTAGTACTATTTTTTGGTCTAAAACAGGGCATAGGGTTATAGGAACTGTTGCCCAGGAAGAGCTTTCTGGAAGAGCAAGACGTACCTTGGATAAACTGCTAGATGGGCGGAGTCTTGCATCAATCTCAAATTTTGCTGATGAGATAAAGGCCGATAGGCGTTTTAGGGAGTTCAGCGCATGGCATTATGTGAATATCCCACCAGATAAGGATTATTCAAATATTGAACCAAGTGAATATGGAGATTTAGTGATTGGAATTCAAAAATGTTTATCAATGGTTAATAATGAGAGCAACACCAAAGAAGATAGAGTGTTTTATCTTAAGATGTTGGTGCATTTAATAGGGGATTTACACCAGCCCATGCATGTGGGGAGGTTAGAGGACAAAGGGGGTAATGATTTACAGGTGCAGTGGTTCGGTAAAGGAAGTAATTTACATAAGGTTTGGGATGCCAATATGATCAATGATTATGGTATGAGCTATATGGAATTGGCAACTTCCCTTCCTGAGCTCGATAAAAAAGAAAAAAGGGTTATTCAAGAGGGTTCAATTCTTGATTGGGTTAAGGAATCGCAGCTTATTGCCAATAGACTATATGATTCTGTTGAGATAGGGGAGAAGTTGGCTTATAAATATAGTTATACTTGGTGGGGCACCGTAGAAAGCCAACTTCAGAAAGGTGGTTTACGCTTAGCTAAGGTACTCAATGAAGTATTCAAGTAATTGCATGAACCATATTTCCGCTGAAAATCAACTATTTAGAATCCGAATTTTGGTGTTTTATCCTAAAAATGGGAATATTATCGAAAACTTATACCTTGGCACAAGATCTGAAGTTATATTATTGAAGTTATGCATGAGGACATTAGTGCAGCAACCCAAACGCTAAAGGCAGTGCTTAACTTGGTACAAGGGTATAAAAAAAGTCGGTTGTGGGCCGATTTTTTTTATTGTATGATTCTAAACGTCAAATTAATACGCTCTGCGATGGGTTTTGCTGTTTTTGGTACCTGATGTTGCCAATAGTGCTGTGTACTTCCCTTCATCAATAATAAACTTCCATGCGCTAAGATTATTTTGTGCCTAAGTTTAGCGTCTTTTTTATGGCGTAAATAAAATGGACGTTCTTGACCAAGGCTAATCGAAGCTATAATTGGGTCTTGTCCCAATTCCTTTTCATCATCAGCATGCCAACCATTGCTGTCTTTGCCATTTCTATATAAATTCAATAGGCATGAATTGAACTTGACATCTTCAGTTTCTTCAATTTGCTGCTTTATTTCCAATAATTCATCGGTGAATGGTCTTGGATGCATGATTATATTGGAATATGAATAGGGTTTTGTACCATTTCCATAGAAAGCCGTTAACCTAGGTTGAGGATAAATTTTACCGAATACTTTGATGTCATCATGTTGCCATGGAACAGTGTTTCTCAATATTTTAAAATAGTGTGTCGCAGTTTCTGGATCGATTAGATTTGGGTGATACGTGATTATACTATCAGGTAGATCAAGATGGATTTTTTGCTTAAGCATTATATTAATATGGTTTTTAATTGCTTTCTATATTCAGAGGGATTTTGACCCGTAAAAGCTTTAAATGACTTGTTGAAATGCGAAAAGTTATTGAAACCACATTCAAAGCAGACCTCAGATATGCTCATGGTTTGTTCTGTCAATAACTTTGATGCATGTACCAGTCTTCGTTCGTTTACGAACTGAACGAAGGTTTTTTTAGTTATTTTTTTAAAATACCTACAGAACGATGGTACTGTCATACTTACCATATCCGCTATTTCTGTCAATGGTATATCTTCCTGAAAATTATTTTTCACATAGTTGAATATAATATTGATACGATCATTGTCCTTTACTTCGGTTTCGAGTGAGAACCCCTCTGCATTCAAAACCTTGAATTCATCTGATAAGGCTAGCTCATTTAAGATATGGAGAATAGATAAAATACGTTCAAAATCGCTTTGGTTTTCTAACTCTTCCATGTTATCACCTAATATTTTCTTGGTTTTCCCGGAAAAAGCAATTCCACCTTTAGCAACTTCGAAAAGATTTCGGATTTTTTTCATTTCTGGAATATTGAAAAACGTTTCCCCTAAAAAATCGGTTTTCATTTGGACCAAAATCTCATTTTTATTCCCTGTGAATTTATCGGTAAAACCACAATGCGGAAGATTGCTTCCTATCAATATCAAATCACCATCGGTATAATATGATATATGGCTCCCTATTCTTCGTTTACCAGCGCCACCATTAATATATACCAATTCAATCTCTGGATGGTAATGCCAAATATTATCTGTGTTTTTTTTTGATGCATCAAACTTTTGATAGGTATATGAATGACCAAAATTAGGTTCAATCGCCTCGAAAGCAGGTTTCTGTTTTATCATTTACTATTGATTTTTATTGTAAAGATAACTTAGGTTCAAGCATCAATACGCTGCAAAATTACCTAAAATATATTCTATATTACCAGATAGTTATTAATTAACCTATGGTTTGGTTAAAATAGCATATAAATTGGAAAATCGTGATGTAGAATCAATTTAATTCTCGCCGTAGGTTTGTCCTTTTAATAGATTATTAAAAATAAAAAAATAAATATGAGAGCAATAATCAACAAGATGCCCACAGAAGCAAGAAAAAGTTCATTTTTTTCGACCTTTAAAGACAGTAAAAGGGTTCGCTGGGCAGCATATAGAACGCATATTCGTTAATCACCAAAAAACAAGGAGAAATACCTTTAAAAGAATATTCTTATTAATAAGTATTAACTGATCTTAGACAAGAAGAGGGCACATGCCCTCTTTTTTTATCAATATTGTAAATAGGTATAGGCCCAATACATCAATGCAAATTGAAGTGGTATTCGCCAGATCAACATCCATTTAGGTAGGCCCATCGAAGCTCTTTTGTTAAAGAGCATGTGAAAATGCACTGGTAAGAAAAAAGTGAGCATGGAAATAATCCCATATATAGCTAAATCGTGAGACTCAGAAAAGCACAAGGCAATACCGAGTATGATTTCAGCTAGTCCACTGAAAATGACCAAATACCTATGGCCAGGTAGGTATCCGGGCAGAATACGCATATATATTTGGGGTTGTATAAAATGCATTATCCCAGCAATTACATACATTGCCGACATTAGGTATAAATGCCAAGGAGAGATCATGCTTTGAAGGGTTTAATGGTTGCCTGATGCTTAGATTACATATTGAATTTAAAGAAATTTTTTTAAATACACTTTTTTGTATTCTGGAAGTGAAGGATTGTTAATGGCTAGTTTTATGATTTCCAAATCCTTTTTCTTGGCATATAATAACTCGTAGAATTTCTTTACTGTAAGCGTGTTTTCTGATCTTTCAACCAATAATAGATCATCATTTTTTTTGACCTCTCCCTCTTTTAATATTCGAACATAGGTCCCTGGAAATCCACGGTGAATGAATTGTTTTAGGATTTCCTGGGTTCCAAATCTAACTCCCAATTTGTAGCATGGTTCCCTAGGTTGTGAAACCTGTACAGTAGCAGAACCTATCCTATAAACATCACCAATACGCATATTGGCCTCATTAAGGCCAATTACAGTGAGGTTTTCACCAAACATACCCCAATCCCAGTCCAATTGGGGATGTAACTTTTTCCAATAGGGATATTGGTCAGCAGAAAACAAATAACAGGCCTTATTGATTCCTGCATGATTTTTACGGTCTATAACGGTATCCTTTAAAACATCTGTCTTGCCTAAAAACAAGGCTTCATCTGTTGGGTATTTATAAATACCCGTTTGTTCTACCTTACCGTTCCAATGAATAGTTGTGGGTTTGCCTATATTGGTTGAGATTACTTTCATTCTATAAAAATATAAAACCACTGTGGAAGCACAGTGGTTAATTCAATATATCTGAAATGAAAGTTAGTTTAGCTCTTCTTGGTCCAGTTTTTTGGTCAAAAAGAAACCAATCAATAAACCAGTACCTGCCATTAGAAAGATTGAACCTGGCATCGCAATTTCCCAATCTACGTTCAAATTTGTTCCTAAAATACCCCCGATCATTATTCCGGCTCCAATTCCCATTAATAACAAGGATAAATTCAATACCAGCACTTTCCAGACAGGAGCGGTTTTCTCCTTTTTCCCTTTTACAAAAATACTTGCTTCGGCCCCTTTTTCAATTAATGCCAACCGTTCTTTGTTCCTCGTTGAAAAATGCAGATATGCAATACCAAAAATGACAATGAATAAGCTAATGAAAACGAATACTGTTCCTACCATGATATGATTCTTTTTTTAATTGATTAATAAACTCGTTCATCAGGTATGACGACAATAAGCCAAATCAGGTTACACTTATTCGACTTTTTTTTATATTTTATGTAACCATGTTCTTATGAACAACGTCATATGTAGCAGATGAACCTTGATCAAGACCAGCCTTATATAGATAGGACATTAAAAGGAGATATGCATGCCTTTACGGTCTTAGTGGACCGGTATAAGTATATGGTTTATACTTTAGCTATGCGTATGGTCAAAAACAGGGAAGAGGCAGAAGAAATAGCCCAGGATACTTTTTTAAAGGTTTACAATGCATTGGGAAGTTTTAAAGGGGGTTCTAAATTTTCAACATGGATATACAAAATTACCTACTATAGGAGTTTGGACTATATTAAAAAACTTGGAAGAACCCCAAATCTGAGTTCAATTGAAGGTTTGATGGAAAATAGCCTTGTTGAACAAGAAGGTATTATTGATAAATTAGAGCAGATTGAAAAAAAAGGAGTCATTAAGGAAGCCTTGCAATTATTGCCTGGTAATGATGGCGTATTAATTACATTACATTATTTTGAAGAACTTTCATTACAGGAAATTTCTGAAATAATGGAAATAAATGCCAATAATGTGAAAGTGAAGTTGTTTAGGGCAAGAAAGCGTTTGCATCATATTTTAATGAATAAACTAGAACCTGAAATAATCAATAGTTATGCAAGAAGATAAGCAGCCAAAATTTGATGAATTTATCCAAAACAGGATAAAGGAAGAAGGTTTGGAAAAACCTTCAATGAACTTTACCAATGCTGTGATTTCTAAAATCGAGGCGCAAAAAGGGTATAACCAAGTATTGGATTATAAACCCTTAATTTCCAAAAAGATCTGGTATTCTGTTGCGGTATTGGTCTTGAGTGTTTTTTCTTATTTGATTTATGGTAATAGCGCCTTGGAATTCAATTGGTTTCCAGATGGGATAATGCATCGAATTGAGCAATTCAATCTATTAGAAAGAATGCCAAATTTTAATGTTTCCAGTATTTATGTTTACGCCTTTGTTGGTTTGGCATTTTTTGTGGGCCTACAGATTGTTTTATTGAAAAACCACTTTAACAAAAGATATTTTTTAGAATAAGGTAAACGGCTTTTCTAGTATAGAAAAACCGTTCAGATACTATTACCTGAACGGTTTTACTTTGTTCAAAAACATACTATGATAGCTTAGCCAAATTTAGGCAAACTATTTAACCATTTCATAACTACGCTTAATGAAATTGGTTAGTTCCTCGCCTTTTAATAGTCCTTTGGATAATCGTGCCAGATCCAGGGATTGGTTGATCAAACGTTCGCGTTTCTTGGCTGTTTTTGTATTCAATATTTCACCTACCAATTGGTGATTGGTATTTACAACAAGGTTGTACATCTCGGGCATGCCGCCCATTCCGAACATTCCGCCTCCACCGCCGGTCTGCTGCATCTCTTTCATTCTGCGCATGAACTCCGGTTCTGTAATCATAAAAGGTGATGCATTGCTATCCATTGCTTCCATTTGTATGGTATAGCTCTTATCGGTGATTACTTCTTCCAGATTGGTTTTAAGTTGCTCTTTTTCTTCATCCGACAGTTTAGAAATCTGAGTGTCATCCTTCTTGATGAGGTTGTCTAAATGGTCTGCATCAACCCTGGCAAAAGAAAGATTTTCCTTGGATGTCTCCAACTTTTGCATTAAATGGGCAATAATGGGGGAATCCATCAACAGGACCTCATAGCCCTTGGCCTTTGCAGCTTCAATATAACTATGCTGTGATTCCTTGTCAGATGCGTAGAGCACTACTAATTTATCATCCTTATCAGTTTGGTTTTCCTTTAGGTTTTCCTGTAATTCTTCAAAAGTGTGGAATTTACCATCTACTGTTGGGTAAAGGGCAAATTTGTCAGCTTTTTCAAAAAACTTTTCCTCAGATAGCATTCCGTATTCAATAACGATTTTAATATCGTTCCATTTAGCCTCAAATTCCTCTCTACTATTTTTGAATATGGAATTTAATTTATCGGCAACCTTACGGGTAATATATGATGATATCTTCTTAACTGCACCATCTGCCTGTAAATAGGAACGTGAAACATTCAAGGGAATATCAGGTGAATCAATTACACCTCTCAGCATTGTCAGGAATTCAGGAACAATACCTTCAACATTGTCAGTCACGAACACTTGGTTTTGGAAAAGTTGAATTCTATCTTTTTGAATATTCAGGTCATTACTCAACTTTGGAAAATAGAGAATCCCTGTCAGGTTAAAAGGATAATCTACATTCAGATGTATATTGAACAAAGGTTCCTCGAACTGCATAGGGTAGAGTTCCCTGTAAAAGTTCTTATAGTCCTCATCCTTAAGATCAGATGGTTGTTTGGTCCACGCTGGGTTGGGATTGTTTATAATATTATCAACTTCTTGGGTAGGTGCAGGATCTTCTTCCTTTGCCCCTTCTGGTTTTGGGAGTGTTTCTGTTTTCGTTCCGAACTTTATTGGTATCGGCATAAACTTATTGTATTTACCTAACAATTCGCTAATGCGATGGTCCTCTAGAAATTCTATCTCATCATCTGCTATGTGTAAAATGATTTCAGTGCCCCTATCTGTTTTTTTGGCCTTTTTTATACTAAATTTTGGAGTACCATCACAAGACCAATGTACGGCTGGTTCTTCCTTATAACTTTTGGTGATGATCTCAACTTTCTCGGCCACCATAAACGAGGAATAGAATCCAAGACCGAAATGGCCGATGATTCCAGCATCTTTTTCGGCATCCTTGTATTTATCCAAGAATTCTTCCGCTCCTGAAAAGGCAATTTCGTTGATGTATTTTTTTACTTCTTCTTCGGTCATACCAATACCTTGGTCGATGATATGAAGTTTTTTACCCTCTTTGTCTGCCCTAACTTCAATCATTGGATCACCGTATTCGATTTTGGCGTCCCCCATAGAAGTTATGTGCTTAAGTTTTAATGTTGCATCCGTCGCGTTTGAGATAAGTTCACGTAGAAAGATTTCATGATCACTATAAAGAAACTTTTTTATTAGTGGAAATATATTATCTACTGAAACATTGATTTTGCCTGTAGCCATTTTATCTGATTTTTATGAATTATAGAACTTGCTCGTCAAAAAAAATACCATACTTGTATTGAGTGACAAACTGGCATAATTTCAAGTGCAAGTTAACCTTTGAACTTTAACAAATATTTTGTTTAATAAAATGTATAAAACATTAAACAATTGTTATATTTGTTCTGACTGGGAAATTATTTGCTATGATAAAGTCCAAATAATTCTGGTTACTACTAATTTTAGTGGTTAGGTTGTTAGAAAACGTGTTTTCTTTTGAAGGCACGTTTTTGTTTGAAGGAAATTCTGGAACGATCGTACTAGACACCTTTTATGGTCTCAATCCCTCATTTTTTATTTTATCGCTGCTTGATTTGTGATATAAAGCATAGCAATCACTACATTGCATATTAAATGATTGTTAAGTTTATTCGCGAATCTAATTAGATTATAAAATGTATAATTCGAAAATAACCGGTCTAGGGTATTTTGTTCCTGAAAACGTTGTTACAAACGACGACCTTTCCAAGGTAATGGATACTAATGATGAATGGATACAGGAACGCACTGGTATCAAAGAACGGCGACATGTCATTAAAGGTGATGATACGACCATGACCATGGGTGTTAAGGCTTCTAGAATAGCCATCGATAGGGCAGGTATAGATAAAGATGATATAGACTTCATTGTTTTTGCGACCCTTAGCCCTGATTATTATTTTCCAGGTCCAGGTGTTTTAGTACAGCGAGAACTGGGCATAAAAACAGTTGGTGCCCTTGATGTTAGAAATCAATGTTCTGGTTTTGTGTACGGTATTTCTGTGGCTGATCAATATATTAAAACTGGCATGTACAAGAATGTGCTTGTAATTGGTTCTGAGGTCCACTCAACCGGACTTGATTTCACGACGCGTGGAAGAGGGGTTACCGTAATTTTTGGTGATGGTGCTGGCGCAGCTATATTGTCAAGGGAAGAAGACACCAGCAAGGGAGTACTTTCAACGCATTTACATTCTGAAGGGCAACATGCCGAGGAACTCTCATTGATAGCTCCTGGCATGGGCACAAGATGGGTAACCGATATTATTAGGGAGAATGACCCCTCTGATGTTTCGTATTACCCATATATGAATGGGCAGTTTGTTTTTAAGAATGCCGTAGTTCGTTTTAGCGAGGTCATTATGGAGGGTTTGATGGCCAATGGATTGACTAATGAAGATATTGATTTGCTGATACCACACCAGGCCAATTTGAGGATTTCGCAATTTGTTCAGAAGAAGTTTGGCTTAAGCGATGATCAGATTTTCAATAACATCATGAAATATGGTAATACTACGGCGGCTTCAATACCTATTGCATTGACAGAAGCTTGGGAACAAGAAAAAGTTAAAGAAGGTGATTTGGTGGTACTTGCAGCTTTTGGAAGCGGTTTCACTTGGGGCAGCGTCATAATCAGATGGTAACATGGTGAATAATAATAAAAATAAAACCCTGACGAATTTCGTCAGGGTTTCTTAATTGGCAATGTTTTGGTTAGGACCAACCAACCATCATCCAAACCAATCTTGCCAATTAATTTTAAAGTATTCCACCACCACCTTGCTTGGTGTTACTGTCCCTTCTTTTTCTTTTGGCAGCCCTGTTTTTTCCACTACCAAATCTATAGGAAAGTCCAGCATAAACAGATTGACTTTCCCAATTAAAACGACCATTCTGTTCAAAGGGTCTCTGTCCTTCGAAGGCAAACCGCATCGTATTGAACACATCATTGAAATTTAGACTAATTGTACCTTTTCCCTGTGCGAAACTATATCGGGCACCCGTATTCACAAAGTACATGGGTTTAATCTTAAATTGTAGTGATTGGTTCTCCCCTCTATAGAAACCAAATAACTGTAGTGATAATTTTTTTGTTACAGTGAAACTGTTATTCATTCTAAAGTTCCATGCTGTATTTTCAACCTCCACTTCCTCCACTATGATATCATCAATTGTGGCAGAGGAATTATCGGTTAATAGGCTTTCCGTTATACCACGTTGGGTTTGGGAATACAGGTCAAAACTTCCATTGATACTCCACCATTTTGTGGGTTTATAATTACCGGAAACTTCTAGGCCGTAGGCAGAGGTATTGTCAAAATTGTCATATGTCAATATCAATTTGTTCAAATCCAATCGATCCACATATACTGCCCTGCTGATTTCATCTTTGATGGTTCTATAGAAAACTCCAGTGGTTATGCTTCCTTTTTCCAATCTTCTCGAATAGTTAACTTCATATGAATTTGTGAATTGTGGTATAAGACTAGGATTTCCAAGAGATGATATCAATGGGGTAGACCATTCCCTGATGGGATTCACTTGTTGCAATCCAGGTCTATCTACACGCCTACTGACACTTAACTGAAATTGGTTTTTTTCAGTGGGAGTATAAGTAAGGAAACCAGACGGGTATAGCTCCGTGTATTTGTCGGTAAATGCCTTAACACTATTTGTATCTGCCTTTACTTCTACATCCTCCATACGTAATCCTACTTGGTAAGACCATTTATCATAATTCTGTCCAAAAGTTGCATAGGCTGAGTAAATATCCATTGCATAGACAAAATCTGTACTTGAAGTTGGTACCAAATTACCGTTGGCATTAAAGGAAAGGCCTGTAGAAGCATAATCTACATCTGTTTCAAATATCCTGGCTTCAACACCTACTTCCAATTTGGATATGGAATCCAATGGATTTATATAATCCAAATTAGCTATGGTCTGTGTCCTTTTTGTGTCTACAAAGTCTTTGTAATTGGGAAATAATGAATTGCCAGTAGTTTTGAAATCAGCATCTTCATCACTGTTAAAGCGGTTATGATCTACCTCCAGTTCAAGGTTGTGCCCATCCTTTTTAAAATCCAGTTTATAGTCAAAATTGTATTGCTCACTTAAATTGTCTTCCACATTGTTGAAAAACTGCTTTGAATTTCGGAAGGCATCATTGAAATAAATTATATCGGTATCTCCACTGGCTTTTCCATCATAAATATTTTGATTGGTAAAGAATGAAATGGTGTTTTTATCATTCAGATAGAAATCTACCCCCAATTTATACAAATGGGACTTATTGTTGTTGAAAAAGTTAAATATCTGCTCAGAATTATCATCAGGTCTACGTATGTACCCGTCGTTCACATATTTTCCGATATTTACTCCATAATTACCATAAAGATTAAACTTTCCGTTGCGATAATTCAAATCTATTGAATTGTTGAATTTTGCTTCTTCTGCAACGGTAAGTCCGGTACTTATGGTACCATTAAAACCAATATTTGCATTCTTGTGAAGCACAATATTTATAATACCACTCATCCCTTCGGGATTATATTTGGCGGATGGATTGGTAATAAGTTCAATCGATTTTATAGAGGTCGAAGGTATTTGCCGAAGTAATTGGGCCACTGGTACATTTGATAGTTTACCATCTACCATTACACGTACATTTGAATTCCCACGCATAGAAAGTTCCCCGGTCTGTTGGTCTACGTTAACAGATGGAATATTGTTCATTATGTCGGAAGCT
>Ga0209633_10002688_pt1 | contig 16938 bp, 9 predicted proteins | sample Cruoilmetagenom1_FD_187290 | JGI IMG/M metagenome (GOLD analysis project Ga0209633, IMG submission 187290) | Oil polluted marine microbial communities from Coal Oil Point, Santa Barbara, California, USA - Sample 1 (SPAdes) (version 2) | ecosystem: Environmental > Aquatic > Marine > Oil seeps ... | reverse complement strand
TACGCCGAAACCTACAACGACAAAACCGGACACTACACCGGACTCGCTTGCGCACAACAACTCGCAGCGCTCTCCCCCCACGGCCTACTCGTGCACCCCGACAAAGCCCGCGCCCAACTCGACGCCGAAGCCGCCCAGCGCGCCGCAGCGCAAGCCACCCAGACCGCACAAGCCGCGCAGACCCAAGCGGGCACGGGCAGCACAAGACCCGGAACAGGGCAGGAAACCGTATCCGCAAACGCGACAAAGAGCAGGCAAACCCCCGGCACCGCAAACCCCGAAGCCACCGGCACCGCAGCAGCAGGCGCCGACAACAAAAAAGACAGCACTGCCGAACAAACCGCCCGCCTCACCCGCTTCTACGGACACGTCGCACTCGACCCCCTACGCTGGATACAAAGAGCAGGCGAGATCGCCGACGCCATCGTGAACCAGCTCGCCATCGAAGAAAACGCCCAGGTCACCGTGAGCATAGAAGTCCAGGCGACCGCCCCCTCGGGTTTCTCCGACCAGACCCGCCGCACCGTCTCCGAAAACACAAACGTCCTCAAGTTTGAGGCAGCCGAGTTCGAATCCTGACCTGTAAAAACCTCCTGCCACGTGCGGTTGTCGTCCCGACGGCACCCGCACCATCAGCACAACCAAAGAGCACCCCGCAAAAACCTGGGGTCCCTCAAACTTGAGCAACCCCGTCTTGGCCATCACCACTCTCCCGGCCCCGCGCCCGCTCTCGTATCACGAAGAGCAACCCGCACAACACTTCCACAGCAGGCGAAACAGCCTGCAAGATCGCCACAGCATGCAAGGTGGTGATCTTCGGCGAGGTGGTATTGCCGCAGAATGCCGTCTTCGATGAGGGCATCTGGTCTATTTGTACACCTTGAGAAGATCAAGGCTCAGCGCGACAGTCTCGTTCCCAACTCATCCTCGAGGCGTTTTGCCCGATTGATTGGCAAAAGGGGAAACACTCAAGAGACAAATGCGTACTGTCACGGGAGTCTTGCCTGACGCCATCCCTCGAGCATGCGAATTTCCCACGAAGCACGGTGCGCTACACCCGCGAGAGTTGTGCGCGATATTGCGTGATGACGGTTTTCTTTGACACGAGCACACTGTGAAATCTCGAAACAAGCCGGAAGCGCCAACAGGTGTCGTGCTCGCTTCGCGGCGGCACAGTCCCGATACTTCACGCTCACAGCACGGGACTCGCTTCTTTGCACAGGGGGGCACAGTGGGAGTTTCGAGAGTGGGAATTTTTGGAGAAACGCCGGCCAAACACTATCGCCCAGCGGATCTATCCCAAGCGGAAGAAGTCGAAGAAAAAGAAAAAGAGAATTATCGGGATTTTGCGGTCAAAAACCTTTTTCTTTTGAACTCGGCTGCCAGACTCTCTGTATGACTTCATCATCGCATCCCGACTCTTCTTTTGATTTTCTGCTGCAAGCTGTGCAACGCAGTGGCAAATGCGACCCGCACGCTCACGGTATCACGGTGCTCAACAACAAACAGCTCGTGGAAATTCTGGCTGCTGCTCCCCGCACACCAGAGGGGAAACCACGGTTACGCGAATCCAACTTCGAGAATCTTACCTTTCAAGACGAAGTTGTCTTTGACGGGACGGTATTCGATAACGGAGCGATCTTTGATGGGGTAACCTTCGAAGAAAAGGCTTCTTTCGAAGGGGTAGTATTTGAGGGAGATAGCACTTTCAAAAAAACGGTATGCAAGAAAAAAGTCAACTTCAGTAAAACTGTATTCAAAAGCTATGTCGACTGTAATCAAGTAATATTTCAGGAAGAAGCGCTCTTCAACGAGGCAATTTTCAACGATATTACGCTCTTTGACGGGGCAATATTCGAAAGTAAAACAGTTTTCGACAAGGTATTATTTGAAAATAAAAGCAGTTTTCACAGCGCAATTTTCAAGGGAAACGCTGACTTCAACGAAACAAGTTTTGCAAGAGAAACTGCCTTCAACAGGGTCATATTCAATACTGTGGCCATCTTTGACAAGGCAACATTTGACGGCAATGCCGTCTTCGACGGGACAACATTCGAAAACGTAGCGATCTTTACTGGCACAGTATTCAGTGAAGAAGCAAGTTTTCTCGGCGCAACATTCAAGAGTGCGACCAGTTTCAATAGGGCAGTATTTAAAAATCTGGCGATCTTCAAAAGAACAACATTCGACAACATGGCTGTTTTTGACGGGGTCACGTTCAAAAACGAAGCTATTTTCAATGGGGCCACGTTCAAAAACGTGGCCATTTTTACTGGTGCAAATCTCAAGAAGATAAGCCATTTCGAAGCGGCAGTGTTGGAAGAAGAAGGCCGTCTCCTTTGGGATATGAAGCGAAAGCGAGGTTGGCGATCCTGAATCCCAACAAGCAGTCGTAAGCAGTCGCAAGCCGCGACAAGCCGAAAAAAGACAGGCCTTCCCGGTTCCCGGCAAAACTCCCAACCCGCTCTTTTGTTCCTGCACGCTCGACCTCGCGCCGAACTGTGTGTTTTGTGGCAGCCACGCGCGCGGAAATATGCCGTCTCAGGCCGTCTCAAAAGGTGGCGGCAGACGCCACATGAGGCGGGAGCCAGCGGGTGTTCATGGCGGAGAAGGCATCGAAAGAAGGGGCCACGTTCAAAAAGACAGGGGCTTTCGTGAAAGAGAGCGGAGAAACAGCGCCGAGGACCATAAAAGGGTATTGGCCAGAGCCGGTGGGCTGGGGAAAACTGCGGTAGAGGCGCAGCGAAGCCGGGCTGTCGAGGTGTTCTTCGACCAGGTTGAGGGAGAAGCCACCAAGGCCGTAGCCGACAGCACGAAAACCGGAAGAGAGCTGTGCCCACACAGAAGGGTGGAGATCTTTTGGTTCCTGCAAAATGTAGAACCAGCCAATGCCGAACTTGCGGGTCTCGCGGGCGTAACGGGCGAGAGACGCAGCCAGGTCCTTGATTTCCTCCACGTCCGAACGGGCCGGGGCATAGCGGGCGGCCTCATCAAAAACAACCATTGTATTGAGCAGACGATGGCTGTCAGCTTGGCTTCGGGCATCTCGACCGCCCGTGGCGCTCCCTGTGGCGTAGGCACGCGAAGCTGCCTGTTCAAGCAAGCGGAAGACTTCTTGCAAGATCAACGCTTTGGCGGCGTCATCCGCCAGGCCGTGTATGTCGCCGTCGTCGTCGTCATCATCAGCCACCGGGGTTGTCATGTTAAAGACGAGAAAGGCGCGGGGTTTCCCGGGATGCCGGGCAAAAAGGTCCTGCAGAATGCTCTCGACCGGGGTCCGCTTGCCATCGGCAAGGTTCACAGGAGCGAAAAGTGTGAGGACCGAACGAAAAATCCCGAGAGCCGAACCGGGGCGGGCCCGCAGGTTTTCCACCCGTTGCAAAAACTCTTCGCGGGGAGCCTTGCTTGAATACACGGACTCGGCATTGGCGCCAAGATGCGCAAGCACTTTTTCAAAAAGCACATCCGCAGGAGTACTCGTCCAGTCGTCCCGGTCTTTGAGCGTCTGCAAAAGTTCGGCGATGCGGGCACGGGCCCGCTCGCGATTCTGGGGATGCTGCACCAGATGCAACTGCAACAAGCCTGACTTGTCGAGAAGTTTCGTGAAGAGGTTGCGGTTCTTTGGAAGACGCACATCAGTTGCAAGATTATGCACGCGCACTTCCCTGCCAAGTGCAGTCGCCGCGCCCTGCAAAGAAAAGGGCAGATCACGTTCCAGGCTGAACTGTTGTTGCGGATCGATCAGCAGCACCCCAAGGTCCTCATGACGAAGCTGCCCGCACACATAGTAGGCGGCAAACCAGGACTTCCCCGATCCTGACGCCCCGAAAACCCCCGCATGGAAGGCGCCGCGCGAGGTGTCAAAATGATTGGTATTAAAAGGAAGGTGCACACCCGGCATACGGTAAATATCCCCGAGACAAAAGAGGGAACCAGAATCGTAAGCTGTCATGGCTGCAAGCAGGTCGTTGTTCACACGGAAAATCTCGGTACCCGTGCGAGGCGACATCGAAAGGTTCGCCCCGGCAGGCACATACGCTTCTCCTTCGTGCCGGTACACCGCCTGCACATCGACCGTGGCAGCGCGCACGTCTGCCCGACCTGAAAGGTGCGCAAGCGCACCATGCTCGGCAATCACGCCTCGCATCGACACATTCTCGTGCCACTGATTTTTCGTCTCGGCCTCGGTCACCGTGCCAAGGGCTTCTTCCGAAACCTCAGGTGTGAATTGTTTGGGAATGACGACCATCGACCCGACCAGGCCGAGTTCTTCGGCGTCACGCGTAATCTCGACAGTCACTGTCGCCGTCGAAGAGGGCGATCCCACCACCCCAACCTTACCGGGCACAATGCCGGGCACAACAGGCGCAGGGCTCGGCACAACAGCACCCACTCCGGACCCGACCTCGGAAAAAAAGTCGCTCTCCTCGGAGGTTGCAGTGTCTTCTTCCGGCAGATCGAACACTGGCGGATCCAACACGGACGGATCTGGCCAATCGGGATCCGACCAGGCGGGAAGCGAGGCCGAGAATCGCCCGGAAGGCACGTCTTGCGGCTCGCCTCCGGGGAAAGGCGCAGGAGCAGGCCCTGACGGAGTTTCTCTTGTGGCTGCGTCCGAGGAGCCGCCGGGGAGACCGGCTGCCGGCTCAGCCGGCAAATCGGCAGAAAAATCATCGATGCTCATTGGGTTGGGCTCACTCGTCCTTGGTTTCTCATGGTGCCATGCTTGTTCCTGGGAGAGGCCCCGTCCGACAACAGAACCGGGCCCGACAACACGCACACCCAGCTACCGAAAAACCCTACCCAACCACACCTGGGGACTACACCTGGTGCACTACAGCTTGTTTTCCCACAAAAAGGCTTGGCAACGGTACGAAAAATGGGCGAGAGAAAGGTCGAACAGAAGCGCCTACGCAGTTTGCACTGTTTGTCGTGCACAAGAGTGTTTGCCATCTCCAGCTGGAGCAGAACACACGACAGAGTCTTCGTTCGCGTTCCCACGTTTCCTCGCAGACGCGGCAAAAAGGAGAGACGATCCTGGAGCTTTTATTCTCCATAGGAACGGTAGCTCCGCAAAAGGAATTCAATGTAGTCACCCGCGCCCCGTCCTGCAAGCTCCATTGTGAGACCTTGCAAGGCCGCTTCGCTCGCCGGCCCAATTGACTTTGCCCAGGCGTCGGCAAGCCATTGACAAAAAGGTTCCTGAAAGTGGGGAGCAGGGGTTTCGGCAGAAACGGAACAGGCGAGCCTGCCCCCATAGTCCCTGCCATGATGCCGCTTGAACTCCACTTTGACGGCGGTGGAGGCCCCGTGAGGTTTCACATAGAAAAGGCCGACATTGCGACCTGGCTCGTCCATAATTCGCAGCGGACCGCTCGCCTCGTCCAGCGCGTTCGCAAGGGCCGCGGCCTGCGGATCGTGCAGGTTTTCGGGAACGCGCACCCGGAGACGCTCCCAGGAGCGCGGCACTGCCACAGGGCGGGTCATCTCCCCTGGTTGCAGGAGCATGGTGGCAAGAAATTTATCATTGGAGAGGATATCGACGCCGTGTTTTCTTCGCATCCGCTCTGCCAGGTCGGTCGAAGAATCTGACTTCGGGCAGGCTATGATGCGCGCGCCCTTCTGGTCGTCGCAAAGCCGGGCAAGGTTTTCTACCACATCAAGCTCTTCGCACACCTCAATCGTGGCAGTGCGCACTTGTTCCGAAAGAGAAGAGAGGGCCGCGTGGAAGATCACAACCGGCGTTTGGTGGGAGCCGTCCAAAATCACGATATCGTGCGGAAGAGACACAGCGATCGAGAGCTCGGCCGCCATCATCGCGGCCTTTCCCAACCGATCGAGGTCGATGTCGTGCCGCACCATCCGGCTCCACTGCCGGCAGACAACACGCCCGGCAAGCTCTCGCGCCGGGGTAAGCCCTTCGGCGGCAACAGCGACCGACATCATGAGGTCTGCCGCATAAAGGGGCTGGTGCACGCTGGCACCATCGACTGCAGCGAGCCGTTTTCCCGCCGAGGTGTCGGGCACCGGCACAATAAAAGGAGGGTCTTCGTCTTCGATCAGGGCTCGACGTAGTTCCTTTCGGGCTGAGACCACCGGCCCGAGCATGCGACCTGCTTGATCCGCCAAATGGTCGACCTGCCCGAGCAGGTGCAGAATCACCTCTTCAGGTAAGCCTGGGGAGCCTTCGGAGTGCAAAAAAGAACGGGTCTCTGTCACGGTGCTTCACTCACCCGTTTTCGAGCTGCTTCGCGGTGTCTTCCGGCAGGCGCAGGAACTGTCAAAATTGCTGCGCAGTGCGGACACACGGGAAAGATACCTGCAAAAAAACTCCACCCGAATCCGCTCCCGACGCAACGACCTGGTCACAAGAAAAACAAGCAGTAGAACTCGGAGAAGGCCAACAAAGAACTCATGCTACTGGGTCAGTCCCACCAGTGCAGATGCAGATGCAGATGCAGACAGATCTCATCACATTGCCTCCACGCCATCTTCCCAGCGGCGTGACCGGTTCAGCGCCTCTTTCATCGCAACGGCCTCAGTCAGGGAAACCCCTACCCGGTTCGCGAGCGCGCACAGCACAATCAGCACGTCGGCAAGCTCCTGGCTCACGTCTTGATACCGATCTTGTGTCACATCCAGTTTCATGCCGGAGAAACCGCGCACGCTCTTGCACACTTCGCCCACCTCCTCCGCGAGGACCAGACACTTTTCAACCGGTCCGTCATCGGCAAATCCGCGTTCCCTCTCCATATCCGCTACATATTCCTGCAGCGCATCCAGTGTGGTCCCGGCTGTCACATCCATACCTGTGCAAGCTAGCCCGTCACTATGCTCTTTCTCAATCAGCATGCCCTACCTTTTTGCCTTTGCCGAAATTCCCTTGTTTGCACTCTGTGCTTTCCCCTTTTTCAGTGCTTTTTCTGCACGCCACTGCCTTTTACCTTTTGCCTGCACGACGCTTCTCTGCGCTCCACCCGGACCTCTCCCCTATGACGAAACCGGCAGAACCACCCAACACACAGCACTCGCCTTTCACTCCTGGGTCCCCTCTCCCTCTCCCTCTCCCGATATGGGTGGCAAGATGAAAAACGCAGCTCGCCTTACCTTTTGGCCGCACGACGCTTCTCTGCGCTCCACCCGGACCTCTCCCCTATGACGAAACCGGCAGAACCACCCAACACACAGCACTCGCCTTTCACTCCTGGGTCCCCTCTCCCTCTCCCTCTCCCGATATGGGTGGCAAGATGAAAAACGCAGCTCGCCGGCCCGTCAGGGGTTAGGGGCTACTGAAACCCTCGCTCAGTTTCGGGTGATAGCACGAAGGGTGTCGGTCGGGTCGGCGCAAGGCGGGAGAAGAAGAACAAAGACAGGAAACAATATTTCTTCGTTCTCAGCTCCCGGGTTTTCCTGCTCACACAAAAGAGGGCTTCTGAACAGGGACGTTAGATGCCGGCAGGGAGAAAGCAAAAGGAGACTCTGGGGAATAAAAAGACATACGGGAATTTTGCACCGGGATGAAGAGAAAGAAGAGACCGGGGCAAGGAGCGAAATAAGCCCTCATCAGGTAAGGTCCTGGGGCATGGCAACCAAAACATGACCCGTTCTCTGCCTACATCAACCTACTTCCAATACCAGCGAGACTCTCTCTTCGCGTGAACTCCACTCTGACCTTGTGGGTTGCCGGGTCTGGTCCGAAACGACAGACCACTCCAGCAATATGACGGGCACAATCCGCTTTGCCGGCCTCATCAGATTTTCCCTAGATAAAGATACATACGATTATGCATATGGTCAGGTGCACAACAGATTTCATTGGATATCAGGAGCACAGCTGAAGCATGCCTCACGGCGTCACATTGTGCATGGCATCCTGTCTTCCGGAATCTGATACGCGCAGTATCACAGGTCTTCACCACAGAGAAACCGCGAGAGAAACAAAAGAGATGGAGAAAGGATCCTGCGGTGAGGAGAAGTGTCTCGAGAACTATGCATTTGGTCTTCTCCTCCGCAGCCCAATACATTTCTTCTCCTCCCGAGAAGGAGGAAGCTGTAACCGAGCAAAGTCGACACCGTCCACACCAGCTTCAGAAAAATTCGCTCTCGAAAAATCGTGTGCAGCGCATGCCAAACCGACCAGAAAACAACTCAAACCGGTCTCATGCACCCGTGACACAGGGAAGCATTTCGCCTACTCCCAAGATAATGAACACCCCATGTATTTCTCTGACGCCCTGAGAGGAAAGTTGGATGCATGATGACATCGCTCTTTCCTTGGTCATCATCTTTGCGATTGGGATAACGACTCAGATCATCGCGTGGTGGCTTCAAATTCCTGCCATTGTCCTCTTGCTTGGCACTGGTCTGCTTATCGGGCCGGTCCTCGATTGGATTGACCCTGACGATTTGTTTGGGAGAGCTCTGCCCTCTGTCGTATCTCTTGCAGTTGCAGTGATTCTTTTTGAAGGAGGGTTATCGCTCGATATCCGTCGCCTCGGCGCGGAAAGTCGGGTGGTACGCAATTTATTGATTATTGGGGCGCCAGTTGCCCTGGCCGGCATCGCCACAGCAGCGGTATTCATCATGGGTTTACCATGGCCTCTTGGGCTTTTGGTCGGGGCCATTTTGGTGGTAACAGGACCCACAGTCACTGGGCCACTGCTCACGCATGTGCGACCAACAAAACGGGTTTGCACTGTACTCGAATGGGAGGGGGTAACGATTGATCCGGTTGGGGCCACACTCGCCGTCCTGGTTTTTGAGGGCATGATTGCAGACCAATTCAAAGACGGCGTGTGGGATGTGATCGCGGAAGTTGCCCAAACAATAGGCATTGGTGTGAGTACCGGGCTGCTTGCGGGAGTGATCGTGGTCACCGCGCTTTCCCGCTACTGGGTCCCTGATAAATTCGCAAACCCCTTTGTGCTAACAACGGTTTTGAGCACTTGGGCGCTCGCAAATAGTCTGCAGCCGGAAGCGGGTCTCGTCACAGTCACGGTGGCCGGCATGACGCTGGCAAGCCAGCAACGCATCTCCCTTGATGTCGTCACCCAGTTCCATTCTGATCTGGGGCTGATCGCACTTTCTGCCGTGTTTATTGTGCTTGCTGCACAGGTTGAGCCTCGTGCCCTGACTGCTTTGCCGGTGGCAACTCTGGGTTTTCTGGCTGTACTCATCCTCATTGTGCGACCTGTCTCGGTCATGCTTTCGACCATCAGGTCAGCGCTGAGCTGGAAGGAACGGCTTTTCATCGGCTGGACCGCTCCCCGCGGTATCGTGGCTGCAGGGGTCTCGTCTCTTTTTGGCGTGCGTATGACGGAGCTTGAGATTCCCGGCGGCGAGCTTTTAGTGTCACTTGTGTTCATTGTGATTGTGGCCACTGTGGTGCTGAGCGGGGGGCTTGCTGCCTGGCTCGCCGAAAAACTCGGGGTACGCAAGGCTCCCGCAACGGGTTTCCTCTTTGTCGGAGCACCTCTGTGGGCACGAGAGCTCGCAACCTCGCTTGCCCATCTCAAGGTCGAGACGATCATGATCGATCCCAGCTGGGAAGACATCACTGCTGCTCGCATGACAGGCCTGCGTGCGGAAGTTGCAAGCGCGCTCTCGCCTTTTGCTGCCGAAGAACTCGACCTTGAGGGCATTGGCACCATGCTGGCCGTGACCCCAAATGATCACAATAACGCGCTCGCAACATTGCGGTACCGGCGCATTTTCGGAAGTGCACATGTGTATCAGCTTGCTCCGGACAGCCTCGGCCATAAGCGCAAAGAACCTGTGGCGAACTATCAACGTGGCAGGATTCTCTTCGGGAACAGGTGGACCTACAACCGCCTCACCGAACATTTTGCCGAGGGTGCGCAAGCGAAGCGGACCAGCCTGACAAACGAATTCAACTGGCAGGACTTCTGTGCTGTGAACCAGGAATCCGACGCTATTGTGTGCTTCGTGCACGACACAACGACAGGCATCACGCGGGTCTTTCACGAGGACGAACGACCACCGAATCAGGGGAATATTATTGTCAGCCTGACCCGGCAAAACACTGGAACATTAGCGTACCCAATTGTGGAGCGGAAAAAAAAGCCGGTTCCCGACCGCAACGGTGACCAGAGCACGCACACCAATGGCGATCGCTAACAAGCCTTCTCCGCACAGGCAGGAGAGAATGCACAGGGGCAACGACGAGAGCTATCCCAGATACCTCACGAAAATCTCATAGGACATCTTGAGTTTCTGGTGGAAAAAACACACGGGCAGTCTCGGGAGAAAAAGACAGGGTGCGCTGCGGGAAGGGGATTTCAATTCCAGCTTCACGAAGCGCACTTTGCACATTTAACGCGACTTTATGGCGAACCGTCCAGTGGGTTTGCATCGAGGCTTCATGCCAAAAATGCAAAATAAAATCGATACTCGACGCGCCAAACTCTTGCACCAGCGCCTCAGGAGATGGCGACGATTGCACACCTTCAGTCGCACAGAGTGCCCCAAGGAGTACTTGCTCGGCTTGAGAAAGATTGCTGCCATAACCAACGCCAACAACGAGAGTAGTACGGCGTATTTTCCGGTCGGTGCGGTTCACGAAGAGGTTTTTGTAAACAAGAGCATTCGGAATGACGACGAGTTCCCCGTCGTACGTGCGAATCAGCACATTCCGCAAGTTCACATCTTCCACAGACCCTTCATACTCATTTGTAAGGATCTGATCACCGACAATGAAAGATCGCTGCAACTGCAAGAAAATTCCTGAAATGAAGTTTTCCAGGATATCTTGAAAGGCCAACGCGAACGCAACACCACCAATACCCAGAACGCCGAGCAAGGGAGCAACCCGCACCCCAATCGTGCTGAGTGCATAAAGCACACCAAAAAGAATGATGACTCCGGTCACAAGACGGGCAACAAGCCTGCCAATGGAGTTGGCAGCGTCATTACGACCAACAGTGTGTCGCACAAAACGGCGGGACAAGTACGCGAGAAAAAAAGTAAGCGCAACAATACTGCCGGCTCGGGTCCATTCCCACCACTCAATACCCGACTTGACAAAGATCCCGTTTTCCATCTGCGTCAACATCGGCTTCTCCTCACGGGCGTTCAGCAAAATGGCATCGCACGGCAACCTTTGTGCAACACAGGCTGCCCCGCTCCACCTGGTACCCAAGGACGCGTATGACGCGGGAAAGCCGCCAATAGCAGGGAGAACATGCTCTGGAGCACGCTCCGGAGATCGTGGCAGCTTTTCCCCGCATCAGAGAGTCTCGCGCAGCATCTCGAAAGACCACAGGATCGGCAACAGTGACAAAAAGAACACGGCGCTTCTCTCATTTTCCAGAGCCCTTCCCGAATATTTTTCCAGGTCCCAGGCATTTTCAGGCAGTCAAAGTGTCCTCAGAAGTTCTGTGTGCAAAGCAAAAATCCGCCAAGGGGCCGGCCGAAGCACACAGGGGAGTTACCTCTTTGGGTTCCGACCATAGACAAAAAGGCCGTTCCAACCTGGCCGGGTCGGCACACGGCAGGACGCGATGTCATCGTATCCTGCCTCGTCGAAAAGAGCAGTGAGGTCTGCTTCGGAGTAGGCAGTATGACCAGGAATAGACAGTCGCATGGATTTACCGTTCTTGCGTTCTCCTACTGCGATCAAAAACAGCGCCTCTGGTTTCAGGACGCGACCCACTTCGGCCAGCCCTTTTGCCGGTACAGGCCAGTAATACACGGTGTTGACTGCCACTGCCCGATCAAAATGGTCATCCGGAAAAGGAAGGTCTGCCACATCGGCAATACTCAAGTGCAACTTGCCGGACTGAACGTCCGATGCGAAGCGCTTCGTATTGTGTCGCACCATTTCGTGAGAGATGTCGATACCCGTAAGCGTGCCCGTTCCTTCACGCAGACATTCCCCGAGGACACCGAGGCCAACCCCGCCTCCAAAACCAATTTCGAGCACATCATGGTGCGACGCGAGATCAAGACATTCAAGTGCTCCACCGTACACACGTCGGTGCATACGATCGAGTAAACGACCAACCGCCCGTCCGCGTAAACCTGACGGGTGTCCAAACTGATGCAACCAGCGGTCTCTCATTCCCATACAGATCTCTTCCCCCTTCTGCCATGCCCCTCTTCTTTCTCTCACACAAGTATGCAAGACAAGACAAATAATCAACGCGGTTTTTCCCAAAAAAGAGCAAAGCAGAACGGGAACCAACTCCCGAGGAAAAACCTTTCCCGCACAAATACAGAAACAAACAAGCAAAGCATCAGGCCCACCCCAATACTGATGATACTGATGGGAATAAGCCGCAAAGTTCCCAGAAGATCTCCCGGAAGCACATCAAAAAGGGCAGGAAAAAACGCGGCAAAAATAATACCAGAGAGAATCTACTCAAGGTGAAACAAGACCCGACATGGGACAAAGCAGAATTCTCTGCAACAACGCGAGAAACGGCCAGTGACAAATTGGCTTTGCTGTGCCAGGATGCAACCAGCCAAAAAATCGTTTTTCTCATTGTCACAGGAGGTCAGTCAGGCCAAAAAGTCAACTCTCAACCTACTTGTCCTATACAGGCTTCCTGTCTGCCACAGGACAGCTCGGGAGACATGCTGTCACAAAGAAACTCTGCACGGACACACGACCTCGATGGCCCTTCTCCGCAAAATTTCGGTTCACGCAGGCAGAAGGAAAACACATGATCCGCAATGAAGACAGCAACAATGAAAAGAAGAAGAACCCGGACAGTCGTGCGAGTCACGAAAAGCTTCCAGATACGCTTCCAGGTGAGGCTTCCCTCCGTATGGAAGAAAGCAACAAACGAGTGCGGGCCTATGTAGGCGGGGAAGTCGTCGTGGACAGTCTCCATCCTCTTCTTGTCTGGGAACACGAATGGTATCCGGCCTACTATTTTCCGCGGGAAGACGTGCACGCAACACTGCACGAGATGGCACCGGATCACCACACTGAAAGCAGCCCTCCTGCCTCTTCCCGGTCTCCGTCACCTGTTTTTTCGCCTTTACTTGGCAACGCTCGCCACTTCACCGTGCTCACAAAAGGCAAAAAAGCAAAAGCAACCGCATGGTGCTATCCTCAGTCTCGAATTGAACGGATAGGTTCCCTTCTCCGCTTCGAATGGGACACTATGGATGCCTGGTTTGAGGAAGACGAAGAAGTCCTCGTCCATCCGCGTGACCCCTACAAACGGATCGACATCCTCCATAGCTCCCGGCTTATCGAAATCGGTATCGAAGGGACCTCTCTCGCCGTTTCCCGCCAGCCCCGGCTTCTCTTTGAAACTGGACTTCCCCCACGTTATTACCTACCAAAAGTGGACGTGCGCATGCAGTTGCTTCTCCCTTCTCGCACTGCCACTCAGTGTCCCTACAAAGGCAGCGCCTTGCACTGGTCTATTCAGACAGACGAGGTTCTGCTTGAGGACGCGGCGTGGTCATATCCGGCACCTCTGCCAGAGAGCAGCAAGATCGTCGGACTTATCGCTTTCTACAATGAATACGTCGACATTCGCGTTGACGGTAAACTGCAGACACGACCAAAGACCCCCTTCTCTGAAGAGCACAAAGCACCATAAAGCTTTCCTCTTCCTCGCCCCGGCAACCTGGTTTACCTGAACCTGGTCTTCTCTATCACCCAGCTATGCGTATGCTTCTCCGGGACCACTTCTCACCAGAAAAGAGGCAAAAATTGGCGTGCCTTTTTCCCAGCGGGGAAAACTTGCAATTCAGCCCCCGCGAAGAGAGGAAAAAACTGTTTACAACATGGCTTTTTCCTCACACGCAGAATATTTTGCTCTTTCTACATACTCACTCAGCGTCCCGTTTTTCGAGACAGATGAGCAAGATGGGCAGGGACAGAAAGGTCCGGGCGAGAAGATACTCCTCTCAGGAGACAGAAGCTCCGGTCTTTGGCATGGAACATCCAGAAACAAACACCAAAAAATTCGTGGGTGGATTTTAGGGGTTCTTGTCCTTAGCCGAACAAACCCTATGTTCGCCTCCCCAAAGGGGGAGTACGAAAACGTTTCTCATGGTCTACTCCCGCAAGCTGCGCAAAAACCGGGAGTATCTGCAGTTCCCGATACTATAGGGAAGGAACATTCATGCGGCATGTTTTCCGGGCTGTGGGGAAAACAGTACAGCATACTCCGAAACGAGTACTGCTTCTCATCGCTGTCATCATCGGTCTTGCGGGAGCAAGCGCCGCCACTCTCGCGCTGGAAACATCCCAAGAGATCTTCGTCGAGAAAAGCAGCGACACATATAAGGACTACAAAGAGTACGAAAAGGACTTCGGCGGCGATCAAGTCCTCCTGATCATCCCTGGCAGTCCTGAAGAACTCATCGAGGCTGACGTTCTCGAGTCGATGACCGAAATACAAGAAGTCATCTCCGCCATGGGAGGAGTCGACTCGGTCATCAGCCTTGTCACTTTTCTCCAGACAGGCGGACCAGGGATGGAAATCACCCCTGAAATCGCAAAACGTCTCGTCTTTACCCCCAACGGCGAAGTCAACTCGAATTTCGCGCAGATCTTCGTGAACGACCACACCATCATGATGATCGCGCTGACTGGCGGGCTCAGCCTCGACGACCAGATGCTGATCGCGAGCGACATCGAAGACCTGCTCGCGTCGTCTTCCCTCCCGGAAGGCACATTCGCGATCGGCAACCCCATGTTGATGCGTGACATGACCACCAGCATGATCAGTGACATGGCCACTACCGGCGTGATCGCCGTGGCCCTCATGATCGTGATCCTCTACATTGTCTTCCCTGTACGCTGGCGCCTGATTGCGCTTCCCGTCGTGCTCGCAGGCGTGCTCGTCACATTCGGCATCGCCAACCTGCCGGGAATCAAAATTCCCCTCACAATGGTGACAATGGCAGGACTTCCGGTGCTGATCGGATTAGGCGCAGACTTCTCCATCCAGTTTCAAAACCGTTATGAAGAAGAAACGAAAACAGGAAAACGAGCGCGCGAAGCCATCATCGATACCATCACTCATATCGGTCCTGGTACCACCATTGCGGTTCTCGCCACATGTGTGGGGTTCGCCACCCTCTTCCTCTCGAAAGTACCGGCTGTCCGAGACTTCGGCATGCTCCTCATTATCGGCATCTGCTGCCTCTTCAGCTCAGCGCTCTTCCTCTTGAACTCACTGCTCGCAAATCGCGACAAAGAAGAAGACCAGCTGCCAGACTTTACCACCACAACCCATCCTGGCATACAGACCACCATCCCAGAACGAGGGACCACCGTCATCTCTCACACGGCGGTAAGAGGAATCGAACCGAGCCCCTCTCTCATACAAGAACAGGGAGAGGAAGAAAACCCGCCGGCCGGCCTGGCAAAAATCCTCACTACGATCTCGAACCTGGCCGTGAAGTTCGGGCTCCCCATCGTTGCAATCGGCGGGGTACTTGCAGTCATGGGGTTTGCCGCGGATGGAAAACTATCTGTACAAACAGACATTCAGGCACTCATCCCCTCTGACACTCCTGCAGTACAGGGATTCGACAAAGCCCGCGCCATCCTCGGGAGCACAGACCAGCTCCCTCTCATGATTGTCACCGACAATGTCACCGACCCCGAGATCCTGAACTGGATGCAGAATTTTCAAAACAAGGTGATTGAGAAACATCCAGAAGTGGTTTCGGCGAACAGTTTCCTGAGCCTGGTTCCCGGAGGAAACGTCCCAAGTCCGCAAGAGCTCGAGATGCTCTTGCCCATGATGCCCTCAGAAATCCGCGATTCCCTGATCACGGAAGACAAAACAAAGGCATCTATCATTTTTGCCTTGGGCAAAGTAACCGCGAAAGACATCGCGCGCATTCTTGACGATGTGATGGCAACCGCCGATCCTCCGTCCGGCACCAGAATTGCCGCGGGAGGGGCCATGACCCTCATGGCGAAAGCCACCTCAGGTTTTAGCGAAGGCCGCGAACTGCAAAGCATCCTCGGTTTGGTCGGAATCTTTGCCGTGCTCCTCATTGTGTACCGCAAAGCAAGAAGTGCCATCGTCCCGCTGATACCGATCGCCCTTGTGACAGGCTGGTCTTCTGGCATCATGTACTTGTTGGGAATGCAACTCAACCCGCTCACCAGCATGCTCGGTGCTCTTATCGTCGGAGTAGGAGCCGAATTCGCAATTCTTCTGCTCGAGCGTTACAACGAGGAACGCGCGCAGGGTTCCGACCCCCACACCGCGATGATGCAATCAGTCTCAACCATTGGCGCGGCCATTAGCGCATCGGCCCTCACCAGTATCGGCGGCTTCGGGGCACTCATGGCGTCCTCTTTCCCTGTGCTGCAATCCTTTGGCATGCTGACTGTGATAGACGTGAGTCTTGCTCTCGTTGCCACTATTGTGGTCGTCCCGCCTGTCGCCATATGGCTCGACCGCCCAGCCAAGGCCACTGCAGACATACGCCCGCACGCGGCACAAGTTGCGGAACAAATTCTCGAAAAAACGATGGAAATTCTCATCGTCCCTGTACAACAGCACCCACGTGCCCATGCCCCGCAACTTGCTCTTGCAACCCCTTGGGCTGGACAAAACTTCGCTCCCTATCCCCAGCCGCCCAACAGAACAACCAGCACATGGACATCAGACACAGGTCTCCCCTCCCCTCAGCAAAACCCTGCCCTCGTCTCACAATCGCACTTTTCTTCTTCTCAACAAAACGGGCATGGGCAGCCCCCAAACAGGCCGGCAACCATGCAACCGTATGTCGGAGGGACAAGCCGGCCCGCAGTGCAACCGGGCTACCATCCGTCTCTTCCTCACCAGCCCGCTGTGCAACCAAACCCACAACCGTCTCTTCCTCACCAGCCCGCTGTGCAACCAAACCCACAACCGTCTCTTCCTCACCAGCCCGCTGTGCAACCAAACCCACAACCGTCTCTTCCTCACCAGCCCGGTGTGCAACCAA
>Ga0209633_10002687_pt1 | contig 16939 bp, 12 predicted proteins | sample Cruoilmetagenom1_FD_187290 | JGI IMG/M metagenome (GOLD analysis project Ga0209633, IMG submission 187290) | Oil polluted marine microbial communities from Coal Oil Point, Santa Barbara, California, USA - Sample 1 (SPAdes) (version 2) | ecosystem: Environmental > Aquatic > Marine > Oil seeps ... | reverse complement strand
GATTAGTTATTATTTAACTCCTGAATTATCAATCTCTGATTTTGATTCCGTTCAAATCCTTAACTCATATACTTTAAGTGCTGAACCTTCATACTTCTTTAATGATCATTGGTTTGTTCGTTTTGGTGTGGGATTTTCGTTTGTTCGTGACAGGGGCTTTGCCAAGATAAGCTATTTCACAAATGAATATATGGGATCATACGACGATGTTTATGATGTTACTTTTGATACCGTTTCAGGAAATGTTATCCCCACTTATCATACAAAAACCGTTGAGGTATGGGACACAGTAAGACATGTTTCGGTTTCAGAAGTTACAAACAAATATATTTATTTGCAGATTCCTGCATTATTTGGATATTATCACAAGAATCCAGGATCTGAATTTGGTTGGTATTTGATTGGAGGTCCTGCCATAAACTTTAAAGTTGGAAGTTGGATTGATGATCCTAAGCCTGAAGAAAAGGATGCGGATATTATTGATCTGCAAAATAACCTGCCCATACGTTCAAATAGCTATTACCAGTTATTACTCGCTGCAGGACTTGAGTATGAAGTGAACAAAAAAATTTCTATAGCCGTTGAACCCGGCTACAGATATTATTTTAATAGTGTATATAATAGCCCATACAATACTAAATCTTCTTCGGGATTTACTTTGAGGGTTGGGTTAGTATATTTAATGAAGTAAAATATTGAATTGAATGATGAATTTATCTCTAAATAAAATAAAAAAATACAAAATTGCATTATCGACAATTTTGTTGATCCTTATTTCAAATTTCTCCGTTGCATCAAATGAAATGAACTTTGTTGTCGTTTCGGGTCAGGTTACTAACATGGAATATGGAAACCCCGTTGAAGGTCACCCGGTTTATATAGTAAGCGACTCAACTCACAGAGGGCTTGTTGGATATTCTAATATGATCATAACCAACGACGAAGGTTACTATATCGACACAATCTACACAACTGAAGATAAAGGGTCGTTGGTGGTTTACACTTTCGATCATTATGGGGAATCCATCGATACTACTGTTCACTTCCGATTTATTGATAGAGGAAACAGTGTTATTATAGCTAACTTTTCTATTTTTCTCCCATATCAGGCAGAGCAACTACAGGCAAAATTCAAGTATTTTCAAAAATCAGGTGGAGACAAAAACAGGTTTAGTTTCTTCGATCAGACGAATAACAATAATATTATCAGTTGGCATTGGGATTTTGGAGATGGTACTTCATCAGCCACTCAAAATCCGATACATGTATATAGTACACATGGGCTCTATAAAATAACCTTCACTGTAACAGCTATGGTTAACAATATGCCAAAAACCAGCATTATTACACAACAGGTTTATATCACCGACCGTGAGTATTATCATCTGGGAGGTCATGTTTTTTCTGAATATTTCCCCATTGACTTGGGATATGCATTTTTATATATGGTTGATTCCTTAGATAATTATATACCAATCGACACCATTTCTTTTGATACATTAGGGTATTATTATTTTTATCAGATACCACAAGGAAAGTATCTGGTCAAGGTTGAACCCATGCGCGATTCAGAATATTATGGAATTCTATTACCAACTTATTATGGTGATAAGCTATTTTGGGATGAAGCAGAATTAATAGAGTTAAACACTACCAGCTGGGAATATGACATTGTCTTATCACACTCCGGAGGTATAATAAACGGTGGAGGAAGTATTAGCGGTAACATTGAATATATAGATCTACCGCGTGCCGTTAAGGAATATAATGCTGCGGGTGTAAATATTTATTTGTTTGATGATTTGGATAACTTGTTAACCTATCATTATTCTGATGAAGAAGGTAATTTTATTTTTGACCTGCTCGAACTAAATACCTATTGGCTATATCCTGAGGTAACAGGAATTCATGCTGATAGGATAAGAGTAGAACTTACACCCGAGACACCTGATATAAACATCGAAATTACTATTCAGGCAAATGGTATAAGTTATGTATTACCAGATGAAGGTTTAATTCAAAACAAAGTTGTAGGATTACCTTATCCTAATCCTGTATCAGGAACACTTAACATTCCTATAGACTCAGCCCCTGGCAGTAAAGTTTCATATGTAATTTTTGACGCCTATGGTCATACTATTTCCTCAAAAGAAATAGATATCACATTCAGTTCTAACAGCTATCAAGTAAATACAACCAGTCTTAAAAATGGTTCATATATACTTCGAACCAGAGTAGATGATGTAACATATGATCAGGTATTTATTGTTGTGAAGAGATAAATATAACTAAATCCCACAGTATTATTTTTCTGAAGTAGTTCATTAAGAGGGGCTTATCATTATTTATTATTGATTGTCATTGGTAGTCATTAGGTGGTCATTAAGGAATACGAAGTAATGACGATGGTGTTCAAAAAGTAAGTCATTGTCATTCTGAGAACCAAGACCCGGAAAAAAAAGGACACACATAGTGAGATGACAAAAAGTAAATGAATTTCGAATAATGACTATCAGTCTATCCATCAATCTGGCAACACATACCAGAAAACAGCTACAAAATGCGCAAAACTTCCCAGCAACACCCAAATATGAAATATTGCATGGTTGTAAGGCATCTTGTTAAGTAAGTAAAAAACTGCACCAATCATATATGATACTCCTCCTCCAATTAGCCAAAGAAGGCCATCAGAAGGAAGGTTCTCGTTCATGGGTTTAATGGCAATTATAATAAGCCAACCCATTGCTACATAAACTAATGCTGATATTACGTCATACTTTCCTGTGAAAAACAATTTGTAGATAATACCACCAATGGCAAGACCCCATATTATACCAAATATGCTCCACCCCCATGGCCCTCTTATGGTTACCAGTAAAAAAGGAGTATAAGTACCGGCGATAAGAACATAAATAGCCGCATGGTCAAAAATATTTAATTTGTTCCGTAAACTTTGCTTCTGCACACTATGAAATAACGTTGAAGCCAGATACAAAATAACTAAGCTTGCGCCATAAATACTAAAGCTAACTATGTGCCATGCATCGCCATCAAGGCTTGCAAACACAACCAAAATAACCAATGCTGCAATGCTCAGTAAAAAACCAAGCCCATGGGTGATAACATTAAGAATTTCTTCGAGTTTTGGGTATTTACGGGCATCATTCACAATACTTCAAAATTGATTTTAATGATAAACAGTTTTTGTTTGGATTTGTTGTGTGAATATAAAGAATATGATTGTAATAAAACATTACTTAAGCATACTTAGCATAACTTAAATAAATATCTTATCTATTAACTATACTTGATTTATTTACTATATTTGCACCATATATTAACTATACTTTATGTAAATTGACATGTCACTTCATAACAAAACATATATTAAGAGATCTAATTACCTGGATAAAGCATTGCCATTTTTGGATAAGAACCTCATAAAAGTACTTACCGGTCAAAGACGTACCGGGAAAAGTTATATTATGTTGCAGGTTATGGATGAAATCCTAAAAAACAACCTTAGGGCACAAATAATATTTATTGACAAAGAACTGATGGAATTTGATTTTCTCAATACTGCCACAGACTTACATAAATACCTCAACAAAGTCATAGAGGAGGATAAAAGAACATATCTTTTTATTGATGAAGTACAGGAAATTGATGGGTTTGAAAAGGTATTGCGCAGCATACTAAATGAGAATAAAGCTGATATCTGGTGTACTGGCAGTAATGCCGACATACTTACTGGTGAACTTGCCGACAAGTTAAGTGGTCGTTATATTGAAATACGTGTGCACAGCCTTAGCTATATTGAATTTCTGGAGTTTCATTCATTAAAGAATGATAATAACAGTCTTAACAAATATTTAAAATACGGAGGTCTTCCAAACTTAATAGACTTGCCGTTGGAAGAAGACATCGCCTTTGATTATTTGAAAACAATTAATGCAACGGTATTATTAAAAGATATAATTAAACGACATCAAATTAGGAATGTTGCAATGTTGGAAAACCTAATCCGTTTCATAGCTGATAATACAGGGAGCTTATTTTCGGCGCACAGTATCAGTAAATTTTTAAAATCACAGGGGCAGAATATATCAGCTTCCATTATTTCAAATTACATTTCTTACATACTTGACTCATATTATCTAATAAAAGTATCCCGTTCTGATTTACAAGGAAAAAGAATATTTGAAACAAACGAAAAATACTATTTCGAAGATATTGGTTTACGAAATGCCTGGATTGGGTATCAGCCCATGCACATTAATAAGCTTATTGAAAATGTGGTTTTTAGGCATATGTTGGAACTGGGATATAGTATTACCGTAGGAAGTGTGGGTGATAAAGAGATAGACTTTGTTACTGAAAAATCGGGCAATAAAATTTATATTCAATGTGCATATTTAATGCCCAGCGAAAAAACACGGGATAGGGAGTTTGGGAATCTACTCAAAATCAAAGACAACTTTAGGAAAATTGTGGTAAGTTTGGATGAGCCTTCAGGGGGAAACACAAAAGGGGTAGAACACTTGCACTTAAGGGAGTTTTTGAGTATGAGATTATAATACCAATTAGTTATGCATCCTAAAAAACTCATACAACTTAGCAGCCTTAACTTTCCCAATTCCTTCAACCTTTTGGAATGAATTTATATCAGCAAGTACAATTTCTTCAATAGAATTAAAGTACGCCAGTAACCTTTGTGCCAATTCAGCTCCAACACCCGGCATACTCTGAACAAAATAGTGCTGTTGCTTTTGGCTTTTCTTAGGTTTTTTACCTGTTTGGCGAATTAAAACAGGTGAATTGATTTGTTGTTTGTATGCCATTATCATAAGTTGTACAGTATCTACTTTACCTGACGAACGGATTATTGGAATTTGCCAAGAAAGGCTGACTGACAGCAACGCCCCCTTTGATTGCTTTAGGTGTTATATCGTGTCTTGTGTTATATGGATTGCCCTCGACAATAATTAAAGTAAGCTTTCCTGTTTTTCTTAATCTGGTACATTGATTAAACAGATGGCCGGTAATAATAGATTGCACAAAATCCTCACATGTTTTTCTTTCAATAATAATATCATTATCAATCATATAATCACCAACTGATAATTGTTCCATTTTTACATCTATATTGCTATCAACCAACAAACCTGGAACACCGGAGCTCTTTTCACGGTTATCGGCAATTATTGAAAATTTCATTAAGTAGGGGTTACAGTCTTCAAAAGTAATTAAAATAATAGTAAATCTGATCTTGGAATTTCATTTAATACCTAGAATATAATGTTAATCTTACTAATTCACGTTAATATTTCGAATACATCTTAATATTTCACGTTAATATTTCGAATACAATTGATTTTCTAGTGAAATTTGTGTATTTTTACCATCTAACGAAAAATATACAGAAATGAAAATTGATCGTAGTTTACTACCCATTCTAACGAATGAACTCTCAGAAACCAATAAAATTATCATATTATATGGTGCCCGGCAAACAGGTAAGACCACTCTTTCAAATGATTTACTGGAAAATATTAATGGAAAAATTCTAAAAATTAATGCTGATGAACTTAAGTATATCGATATACTATCTTCACGTGACTTAGAAAAAATAAAGCTACTTACAGGTGGTTATGATGTTCTATTTATTGATGAAGCACAGAGAATAATTGATATCGGGATAAGTCTTAAAATTATCCATGATAACATGCCACAAATTAAACTGCTTGTTACTAGTTCTTCATCTTTTGATTTATCCAATAAGGTTAAAGAACCTCTTACCGGTAGAACTTCAACTTACAATCTGTTTCCAATATCGCTATTGGAACTAAAGAAGAACCACAATGAATTTGAACTACAAAACCGTCTTGAAGAATTTATGGTTTATGGCATGTACCCAGATTTGTTCAATTACAATTCTTACGAAAAAAAAGAGAAGTATTTAAGGGAGTTATCAAGTTCCTATTTATATAAAGACATTTTTGATATAACCCAAATCCGGAATACATCAAAGATTAGGGATTTATTAAGATTACTGGCTTTTCAGATTGGCTCAGAAGTGTCAATAAATGAATTAGGCAACAACTTGGGACTGAGTCAGGAAACAGTTAATTCATATATTGATATTCTTGAAAAATCATTTATTATTTTCCGATTAAATGGCTTTAGCCGAAACCTCAGAAAGGAAATTTCCAAACGCGATAAAATATATTTCTGGGATATGGGTATCAGAAACACACTAATAAATAATTTATCACCATTTGAAATGAGAAATGACATAGGTGCTATGTGGGAAAATTTCATTATTGCCGAACGAATGAAATATTTATCTTACAATGAAATATTTGCATCATCTTATTTTTGGCGTACATATACTGGTGCCGAGGTTGATTATGTTGAAGAAAAAGGTGGACAATTGTACGCCTATGAAATTAAATACAAAAAGCCAAAACTAAAGCCCCCAAAAACATGGGTTGAAAACTATAGTAATAATTATAAGTGCATTACGATTGATAACTTTTGGGAATTTGTTGTTTAACTAGTGGCTTTTGTGAGTAAATTATTTATTCTTTTCGCAAAAGTTAGTTGCAAAATTTTAGGTCAGAAGGGGTCATTGTTGTCAAACATGACTACCTCGTGACATAAATGGTATATTATATATATTTATACGTAACGGGTACGAGTCTGACACAAGGTTTGTGTAGGTATCTCTTTACTTTTTTTCATACAATACTATACACCAACCAAACCTCCTTGGGACGATTCTTCACTATCCACTATCGTTCAGAATGTCAAAAACTCAATAAATGGAATTAACACAACTCTGTCAACCAAATTAAACCGACACTACAACCCTTGTCCCGGCAGCTTTTCCACTTTCATCATATAAATCAGTAAATGCAATTGTTATTTCTCTTCCCCCCAATTTACGATTAAGCCTGATCATATCATGTATCAATTTCAAGCCCTTTCCTGTATCACGGGTGGTTTTCATGGCTTCTTTGCGGCCAACACCATTGTCTTCAACAACAATTATTGTTTTCCCTTCTTTAAAATTAATGTCGACTTTTAAGATTTTTAATCCCTCTTTGTTCCTCAGTCCATGCTTAATAGCATTTTCTACTAAAAGCTGAATAAGCATTCTGGGTAATCGGATATTTTTATCAATATTTTCATCAATATTGATTTCAAAATCAAAGTCATCCCTAAATCTAAATTTTTCAAGTTCCAGATAACTACTAACAAATTCTATTTCATCAGCCAATCTTATATCAATCTTATCAGTCCTTTTCATCATTGATCGCAGTAAAATGCTAAAACGTATTATCTGGTCATGTGCCTCTTTAGTATTCCCAATAGCAACATTATTTGCTAACCCATTAAGTACATTAAACATAAAATGAGGATCCATCTGGCTTTTTATTGTTTTCATCTGCAGACTGTTAATGGTTTCTTCTATTTGCTGCTTACGTTTTATTTGTATTTGTTGTAGTCGTTGTGAAAACCACAATAGCAAAGCAACAAAACCATAAACCAATAACCACATTGGATACTTCAAATAGTAAAAATATTCAGGACTATAAGTAAACAGGTAAAGAAAATTATCAGTTTTAATAAAAAATTCATCCTGTTTAATTCCATTATGTATTATTCCGTTACTATACCAACTAGCTGCATAAGGAAGAATATTTGTACTAAATGTAGCAGGGTTTTTTAGACTATGGTCGTAAATAACTAACTCAAATTCGGGGGACATAAATACGAACTCATTTTTTCCATCTTTGTTCAGGTCATCAACAAACCTTAATGAAATGGCTGATGTTAGAATCTTTCTTTTTACCATTTCCAGTTTTTCATTTATAAGAACAAATTCATCATCATCAATTCCCATAAGTACATAATTCCTACCATCTATGGTAACAGCTTTCATTATCGTTATTATATTAGATTTTAAAGTCTTTGGATTACTAAATTCCATTTCACTAAATATGTGATTCCCAAAATCAATAAACTTAATGGATTGACTTCTTTTTGAAATATCATTAAACGTAACAGCAATAAAACTCTTTCCTTCATCATTTCTATAGTTGCAAATGTTTAATCCGGAAGGGTAACCGACATTTTTTATTGGTTCAAATAATAGATTAAGCTTATTATCAAATCCAAAAAACCACGAGTAATAGTCACTATAAGGTATTCCTAAACTATCTGGAATATTGGCTGTTGTTGAGCTACCACAATAAATTTCGGGTAATGAGTCACCATCAATATCTAAAATTTGCATTGGGGAGTATTGAGCGGCATATGAATTACTTTTAATAATGGTATCATTAAAAATGTCACAAGCAACAATAACTCTAGGCTGTCGTGACAATCCTGCCTTCAACCAAAAAACAAGTTCGTAATTACCATCAACATTTAAATCGGTCTTATTAAAAGCACCCACTGAAAAATCAACTCTACCATCCCTAACCAAAACTTTTGCTATAAATTTCCTGTCAAAAATTACTTTTTTATCAGGATAAGGCTGTATAGCCGCCATAAATACAGAATCATCTTTATGGTAAATCACAAATATTTCTGAAAAGCCATCATTATCAATATCTGTACAATAGAAATTTTCACTGGCATTTTGAAAATAACCATGGAAGTTCCATGCATCATAATTTATTCCATCATTTGTAAGCACTTTTATTGCTGCTTCACCCTTTACAGCATTATGAAATCCAACCACCCTTTCATCTTCACCGTCATTATTCAGGTCACAGTAAGTTATTTTAGACGCTTTTTTGTCAGCTACCTGCTTGCTTACTTGTTCAATTTTGTACCTTGAGGAAGGGTTTGGTAAGAAAAAAATAATCGCAATTGCTACCGGTATTGCCAGAAAGAATGGACTCGCTACGACGTTAAAAAAGGTTGATTTCTGACGGTTGTTTAGCATTAGTTTTTGAGTAATTTAGTTTTGCAGTAAATTTAAGAAAACAGAAAACATATCTCAAACTAATTATTCCATATTAATTCAATATTTTTGCACCATGGAAACTATACGTCAGGAACGAATAAACAATCTACTACAAAAAGATCTTGGAGAAATATTTCAAGTGGAACTAAAACACGTCTCACAGGGAGCAATGATTACAGTAACAAAGGTAAAAGTTACTCCCGATTTGTCTGTGGCAAAGGTTTATCTGAGCCTTTTTGCTGCTGCTGATAAAGATGCTCTTCTTAAAAGTATCCGAAGCCATACAAAAGAAATCCGAGGAAAACTGGGAAAAAGAATTCGTCATCAGTTGCGTGTTGTACCTGATTTGAGTTTCTATATAGATGATTCTCTGGATTATATCGAGAATCTTGATAACCTGTTGAATAATTAAATGCTAAAAGGGTTAAATGATTAAATGCTAAAAGGTTAAATGATTAAATGTTAGAATGAAAAAGTTCACAAAACTGTAAGAAAATCATGACAGAAAAAGAGGCATTTATTGAAAAACTGAAGAAAAGAACCAAAACATTAGCAGTTGAGATAATTGGATTTTGTAATTCATTAAAGACATGTACTGCAACATCCGTAATTACTTATCAACTTGTAAAATCGGCAACTTCAACTGGAGCAAATTATCGCGCCGCATGTAGAGCTAGATCCAAAGCTGAATTTTATAGCAAGATTTGTATTGTTGTTGAAGAAGCTGACGAATCAGAGTATTGGTTAGAAATCATTGATGAGGCAAATCTGTCAAATAACAAAAGTGAATTAAAGAGGCTTCTTATTGAAGCAAACGAGATTACCAGAATAATGACAAAAGCCAAAAACTCATCCTATGCCAATAAATAATAGTATTTAATCATTCACTCATTTCATCATTTAATCAATCATTCATTTATATACACATTCACTCATTGAACCATGCAATACGATCCCATTAAACGAAAATTAGGTGCTGTTTTTAATAGATCGCCATTCTTGCGTAAGCTGTTTTACAAGCTGCTGGATCTACTGCTACTGCGCTCCTGGCACATCAGAAAAGAAATAAAAACATGGGAGAAATTAGTTTCTGGAAAACAATCTATCCTGGATGCAGGCTCTGGTTTTGGGCAATATGATTATTATCTGGCTTCAAGAAATAGCGACTGGAGTATTACAGGTTTGGATGTTAAACAAGAACAAGTTGACGACTGCAACAGCTTTTTCAACAAAATAGGATTGAATAATGCTTCATTTGCATTTGGTGATTTAACAAAGCTAAATGAAACTGATCAGTATAATATGATCCTGTGTGTGGATGTAATGGAGCATATTGAAGAAGATGAGGAAGTGTTTAGCAACTTTTACAAAGCATTAAGGGAAAATGGAATGCTCTTGGTTTCCACTCCTTCAGATAAAGGTGGGTCTGATGTTCATCATGAACACGATCATTCGCATGATGAAGACGGAAATCATTCATTTATTGATGAGCATGTACGCGATGGATATGGCATTGAAGAAATTTCCGAGAAAATGAAAAGAGCAGGTTTTTCTCGTACAGATGTCTATTACCAATACGGAAAGCCAGGTAAAATAGCTTGGAAACTTAGTATGAAGTTTCCTATTGTTATGCTGAATGCAACCTATCTGTTTTTCATTATTCTACCATTTTACTATATTGTAACTTTCCCGTTTGTACTTATTCTAAACTGGTTTGATGTAAAATTAAAGCACCGTACTGGCACTGGTCTTGTGGCAAAAGCATGGATATAATATGTGGCTTTACAATTATAATATTGTACTTCTACTAAAGCGGATACTTCTTGCAGTATTCTTATTTTTTATAAGCAGGCTATTTTTTTTTATTTACAATTATGGGTTATTTGCTGATATTGAATCTTGGCAAATAATCAAAATCTTTTTCTTCGGACTTAGATTTGACCTTTCAGCAATACTATATTTTAACCTCTTATTTATAATTATTCACCTGATACCACTGGGGAAATTTATTACACTTCGCCCGGTACAGTTATCTCTAAAGCTGTATTTTATTATTGTTAACAGCACTCTGATACTCGTTAATCTTGTTGATTCAATCTATTTCCACTTTGTACAAAAACGATCAACTGCCGATATTTTCAGATTTCTTTTTGTTAGCGATGACGTGCCTACATTACTCCCTGGTTTTATTAGAGATTATTGGTTTGTTGTATTTGTATGGTTGATAATCATTGCACTTACATGGATGATCTATCCAAAATTAAACAGGCAAAAAGTTAATCTCATTATTAGTTCTACTAAAAAAGGCAAGAAGGGATTGTTGTTGGCATCTAAGCTGCTAATACTGGTCCTACTAATTGGTTTATCTTTAATTGGTGCCCGTGGTGGACTTCAGCTAAAACCTTTGTCGATAATAGATGCTTCAAAAAACGTAAGTGCCTCGCAGATGCCATTGGTACTTAACTCCATCTTTACAATTATGACAACTTATGGACATGATGGCCTGAATGAGAAAAAATACTTTAACGAGAAACAATGTGATGATATTTACCCAATAATACACAATTTTGAAAATGAAGAAAATGACTTTAATGAAAAAAATATAGTTGTAATTCTTCTTGAAAGCTTTTCGAAAGAATATGTAGGTTCATTAAATGGTTATAATGGTTTCACTCCTTTCCTTGATTCATTGATGCAGCATTCCATGGTAATGGAAAATGCATTTTCAAATGGATTACGATCGATTGATGCTATTCCGGCAATTGTAACAGGTATTCCGGCATTAATGGATGAACCATTTATAACATCCGTTTATAACACAAACCTCACTAACAGCCTTGCAATTATTCTTAAAGAGAAGGGATATTACACATCATTTTTTCATGGAGGAACTAACGGGACAATGAATTTTGACGGCTTTGCCAGCTACGCCGGTTTTGAGGATTACTATGGCCGCTTCGAATACAATAACGATGATGATTATGATGATTATTGGGGCATCTATGATGAACCGTTCTTGCAATATTTTGCTCAGAAGCTAAACTCATTTAAACAACCATTTTTTGCATTCGAATTTACGTTAAGCTCTCATTATCCATATAGTATCCCTGAGAATCATAAAGGTGAGTTTCCGGAAGGCACAATGAAAATTCATAAAGTAGTAAGATACACTGATTATGCATTGAGACAATTCTTCGATACAGCAAAAAAAATGCCCTGGTATAATAATACATTATTTATTATTGGTGCCGACCACCCTGCTCAATCAGTTATCCCTTCAAATACAGATGACATTGAAGAATCCGGTCAGGAATTAAACAACTATTATATGAAGTACTACAAAAACACTTCGGGTCGTTATGCAATACCTGTTTTGTTTTTTAGTCCCGGCGATAGTTTGTTTACAGGTAGTTATAATCATACGATTCAGCAAACCGACATTTTTCCTACAATACTTGATTACCTGAATTATGATAAACCAACAATTGCTTTTGGAACAAGTATACTTGATAGTAACTTACAACGTATAGCAATGCAGTATGTTAACAGTCTTTATCAGATCACCTCAGGAAAATATAGTCTATTATTCGATGGAGATCAAAGTACATCATTGTATAATAATGAAGAAGATCCCCAACACAAAGATAACCTCATCAAAACAGAAACAATTATTGCTGACAGTTTAGAAACCACAGTTAAAGCAGTTCTACAGCAGTATCTTACGAGGATGATAAATAATGACCTGCAGGTAAATAAATAGTATTAATTTTGAAGAAACAGGAAACAGGATGCAAGATTCAGGAATCAAGACATGCCAGTTGGTAAAACATACAATCCTGACTCCTGATTCATGACTCTTGGTTCCAAGAATATTTAATAATAAAACTCTCTTTTAAAACATATATGCGACTACCCTTCTTTATAGCCAAACGATACCTCATCTCCAAGAAGTCGCATAATCTGATAAATATAATTTCAATAATTTCTGTTGTAGGATTATCGGTAGGAACAATGGCGCTAATAGTTGTGCTTTCTGTTTTTAATGGTTTTGAAGATGTGATTAAATCCCTTTATTCTACGTTTAACGCCGACCTGGAAATAACTGCAGTAAATGGTAAAACCATTCATTACAATAGTTTTCCATCAGATAAATTAATCAACATTCAAGGTGTAAGTGGTTTATCTGAAGTAGTTGAAGAAGATGCATTATTCAAATACGGAGATAAGCAACATATTGCCCGGATAAAAGGTGTATCTAATAATTTCATAGATCTGTCACGAATTGACACCATGACAGTTAACGGCACTTTTATTCTCAAAGAAGGGAGCTCAGATTTTGCAGTTGTTGGTGCAGGTATCGCATGGTATTTAGATATCTACCCTCAAAATATTACTAATCTTCTATCTATTTTTGTTCCAATGCGTGGAAATGCATCATCATTTAATTTTGAAAATGCTTTTAACAACAGAGCTGTACACCCAGCTGGAGTTTTTTCAATACAACAAGAGTTTGATGAGAAATATGTATTTCTTCCTCTGCGACTTGCCCGTGAACTATTAGAATATACAGACGAGGTTACAAGTATTGAAGTTAGGTTTAAACAAGGAGTTGACCGTGACAAGATTCAAAGTGAAATTCAAGCAACACTTGGAAATGACTATCATGTAAAAAATCGTTTCCAGCAAAATGAATCTCTTTTTAAAATTCTAAGCTCTGAAAAAACTGCCATTTTCCTGATACTGGTTTTCATACTTATTCTTTCATCATTTAATATGATTGGTTCTCTTTCAATACTCATCGTTGAAAAAAATAAAGATATTGGAATATTAGCAAGCATGGGTGCCGATTTGAAGCTTATTAAAACAATATTTATCACCGAAGGGATGCTAATTAGCCTGATTGGGAGCGTTGCCGGATTGACGCTGGGGTTTGTTATTCTATTTCTACAAAAAAGTTTCGGATTACTACAACTAGGTGGTGGAGATGGTGCTTTTATTATTTCTGCATACCCTGTTGATTTGCAGTTGTTGGACTTCATTTATGTTTTCGGAACTGTTCTGGCAATTGGATTCTTAGCTACCATATATCCTGTAATGTATCTTACAAAGAGAATTATAAAAAGGTAGATACAAGAGTCATGATATAAGATTCAGGACAGTATAGTATTTAATCCTGTTTCTTTTAATCCTGATTCCTGACTCCATATAATCCTAATTCCTGTTTAATTCATACCAAGACAGAACCTTTAAAGCCTAATTATTGTCTGACTATTGTCTTTATAAACCTTATAAATAAGCTTCATATACAACAATTTAGGTTATTTTAGGTTGACCAAATGAAAAAAGGATAGTATTTTTGTGACAATGAAAAAATGCTAAACATTATTTATTAGATATATAAGTCTGAATCAATCTTTCAAACCAAATAATTAATAAACAAACACCTAATTATTATGAAGAATTTTACTCTTGTTGGATTAATTGCTTTTATCCTCTTATTTAGCTTTCAGGCTAATGCAGATAATTCAATTATTCCCATATCAGCAGAAAAAACAAATACTCAGGTACTAAGTAGTAATCAAAGTGAGATGAATCTCAAATTTCATTTTGGTGATATTAGTTACTTCAATGTTAAGACTCCAGAAGGTGTTTTTACAGAATTATTCATGGTTGATGCTTATAGCACAAACCGAATTGGAGAACCCATCCTTCCGGCACAAAAGAAGTTAATTGCCATACCTTTTGGAGCAGAAATAAATGTAGTTGTTAATTCTTCTACTGAGTCAGTTATTAATCTTGGTGAACAAGGAATAGTTAACACATTAATGCCTTTGCAGTATGATATTTCAAAAGATATTGACCCTGAAGAGGTACCATTTCAATATAACAAGGAAGCATATAAAGCCAAAAGCTACAACCAAAGTGAGATTGTAACCGTTGAAATTCTTGGGGTAATGAGGGGTGTTAGAATAGCCCGGATTACTGTTGAGCCAATCCAATACAATCCAGCTACAAATCAATTAAAAGTATATAATGATATTGAAGTATCTGTTTCATATCTAAATGCTGACTGGGAACTGACAAACCAAACATTTAAGTCAACTTACTCACCCTTCTTTGGTATGTCATATCGTCAATTATTAAACATCGACAATGTTTATGATGACCATCCTGATCTATTAACTTTTCCCGTTAATATGATAATTGTTGCAGATAGAATGTTTGAAGAAGCATTGCAACCTTTTATCGAATGGAAAACATTAATGGGTTACTATTTAACAGTTGCTTATACTGATGAAATAGGTTCATCATCAACTGAAATTGCTGATTGGATTCATAATGAATACAATGCAGGTGTGGCAAATGAAAACGCACCTGACTTTATCGTTCTTGTTGGTGATGTTGAACAAGTACCTGCCAGTACAACAGGTAGTTCAAGTGGTAAAAAAACCGACCTCTATTATGGATCTGTTGATGGTGATATGTTTCCCGAAATGTATTATGGAAGACTTTCGGCACAAACTGTTCCTCAATTAGAAGCTCAGCTAAACAAAATTATTTATTACGAAAAATATGAATTCGATAACCCTTCATATTTAGATGATGTGACTCTTATTGCAGGTGCTGACGCCAGTGGTAACCCCAACTACGGACAACCCACGATCACTTATGGTACCGAAAACTATTACAATGCTGATCATGGTTATGATGACATGAACATTTATCTAACAACTCCTTATACAGGATGTTATGATGATGAAAGAATCCGTGTAGGTTTTATCAATTATACAGCACATTGTGGTCAAACATCTTGGTCAGACCCAAATTTAGGGATTTCTGATGTTTATAATTTCAATAATCTTAACGAATACCCCATTGCCATTGGTAACTGTTGTCTAGCTGCCGATTTTGGTTATGGCGAATGTATTGGTGAAGCATGGTTAAGGGCTGAAAACAAAGGATCTGCCGGCTATATTGGCTCATCACCATCCTCATACTGGAAAGCAGATATGTATTGGTCTGTGGGAGCTTTTCCAATGACAAATAATAATGGTAATGGTTATGTTCCAACATTTGAAGAAACAACAACAGGTGCTTACGACGGAGCCTGGGGAGATTCATATTATTGTCTTCATGCAATCGCCTTTGTTGGAAATTTAGCTGTTACTGAAGTTGACTTGCAGGGTTGGCTAAACGATGCCTCACCTATTTATTACTGGCAGGCATACAATACTTTAGGAGATCCATCAATGATGCCATACAATACTCAGGCAACAGAAAATACTGTGACTCATATGGATATTCTACCCATAGGTGTAACACAGTATGAAGTATCAGCAGAACCAGGATCATATGTCGCAATCACAAAAAATGGCGTTATTCATGGTACAGGTTATGTTGAAAGTAGTGGTGTTGTAACCGTTGAACTTGATCCAATAACAGAAAGTGGTGATGTAAATATTGTTGTTACTAAATCACAATATATCCCATACATGGTAACTGTCCCTGCAGCTGCTTTAGAAGGTCCTTATCTTACCATAAGCGATTTTGTTTTTGATGATGGAACAATTACCGTTGACTACGGAACAAGTGTTAGTATGGACCTTACCTTATCAAACCTGGGAACTGAAGCATCGAATGATGTGACAATAACTCTCACTACAAGTGATGAATTCTGTACTTTAACAAGTGCTGCTACAATTACTGTTGGAACAGTAGCTTCAGATGAAGTAATCGTTATTGAGGATGCGTACTATTTTGATATTGCTGATAATGCACCTGATATGCACATGGTTAATTTAGAGATTGCTATCGAGGGTACTTCTAAAGAAGTATGGGAATCAAATATTAACTTTGATATTTATGCACCTGAAACAGCATTTGGAACATATGTGATTAGTAATGAAAGTGGTGCTAACAACGGCAGAATAGATCCGGGAGAAACTGTAGATATTACCA
>Ga0209633_10002686_pt1 | contig 16941 bp, 17 predicted proteins | sample Cruoilmetagenom1_FD_187290 | JGI IMG/M metagenome (GOLD analysis project Ga0209633, IMG submission 187290) | Oil polluted marine microbial communities from Coal Oil Point, Santa Barbara, California, USA - Sample 1 (SPAdes) (version 2) | ecosystem: Environmental > Aquatic > Marine > Oil seeps ... | reverse complement strand
CCCTGCTGGTAGAGGGTAAAAAATCTCAAACTGGTTCATATTACACACCGTCAATCATTGTTGATGAGATTATTGGTGAATATGTCAAAAAAGATTCAAAAGTCCTTGACCCCTGTTGTGGAACTGGACAATTTTTATTGGCATTTGCAGATGTAATTGAAAATCCTTTAAATATTTATGGAATTGATATTGATGAAATAGCGGTTAGAATTGCTCGATTAAACATATTAGTAAAATATAAAAACAAAGATTTTGCTCCAAACATTGTTTGTAAAAATACTCTTTTTGATGTTGCTGATTATGACCTTTTTAGTTTAAATGATGAAAATATTAAAAATTTTGATGTTATTGCAACAAATCCTCCTTGGGGGGTACATTTCTCACAAGAAGAAGCAGAAAAATTAAAAGAATTATATCCAGCAATAACATCTTTCGAATCTTTTTCTTATTTTCTCAAAAAAAGCATTGATTTACTTCATAATAACGGAGTGATTTCGTTTATTTTGCCTGAGTCAATTTTGAATGTAAAAACACATAAAGATATTAGAGAAATAATTTTGAACAACACCCATATTAAAAAAATTGTTCATCTAAATCGAGTTTTCAAAAATGTTTTTACTCCAGTTATTAGGCTGGATTTGAAAAAGAGCAAAAAGGAAAATGGGAAAATAAAAATCTATAAGAAAAATGAGAGCTACGATATTGAGCAGACAAGATGGAAAAATAATCAAGATTTATTTTTTGATATTTACGCAAACGGATTTGATGAAGAAATAATTAATAAAATCTATGCTAAACCGCATACTACATTAGAAAAAAAGGCAGACTGGGCTTTAGGTATAGTTACTGGAAACAATTCAAAATATATTACTAATGAATTACAAGAAGGATTTGAAGAGGTTTATAAGGGTAAAGATGTTGAAAAATTTATTTTAAATAAGCCGTCTAGTTATATCCAATTTTCCCCTGATAAATTTCAACAGGTTGCACCTACCTTCAAATACCGTGTGAATGAAAAATTGATTTACAGATTTATTTCTAAATATCTGATATTTGCTTATGACAATAAGCAAAAACTAACATTGAATAGTGCTAATATTTTAATACCAAAAATTCCAAATTATTCAATAAAGGTTATTGCAGCCTTGTTCAACTCTTCTTTGTATCAGTTTATTTTTCAAAAAAAGTTTTCTAGTATCAAGGTATTGAGAAGTCATGTTGAACATATGCCACTACCTCTCTGGGATAAAAAGACATTTGAAGAAATTATTGAAATGGTTGATTCAATCATTAAAAACGAACCCGTCTTTAAAAAATTAGATAATTATATTATGGACAAGTATGCTCTTTTGCCGAAAGAGAAAAATTATTTGAAGGGGTTTAACAAATAACTATGCAAATCTTAAAAAAACAACTTGAAAAATGGATCAATTCTTTATCCGCAGAAAATAGAGAAAAACTTAAAAACAGATTGAATGGTCTGATCTTTGTCTATCCATTCAATGAGTACGAATTTATTATCTCGAACTTGTTGGGTTTAGACAAAATTTCCCTAGACAATTATTTGGAAGTTAGGGATGAATATATTGCTCAAAATAAGTATCTCTATATCTTTGAAATTTCTGCTCCGCGTGGATTTGGTGAACGATGGGCACAAGGTCATTTGAAAGAGCTTGTTTCCAAGCTTATTAAGCCAACGAAGAAATTAGACGAAAATTACTCCGGCGAATATGACTTTTTGTATCAATTGCCAAACGAAAAGATGATTAAAATTGAGGTTAAGGCCTCACGGGTGAGCTATGATGGATTTAGTGGACACCAAAATAGTAATTTAATACACTAAATATGGAGGTGTCATAATGGAGAAGATTCCAAAGGTAAGATTTACAGAGGAATTTAAGGAAGAAGCAGCAAAGATGGTAGTAGAAGGAGGTTTATCTGTGTCTAAAGTAGCTACAAGGTTATCAATACCAACATCTACTTTAGCATATTGGGTTAAATTAGCAAAAGCAGGTAAGCTGTCAAATAATTTCAAAAGATATACAAAAGTTAATAAAGAAGAGATGGAAATTATGAGGCTGAAACGTGAATTAGCTGAGGTGAAGATGGAGTGAGATATATTAAAAAAGGCAGCAGCGTACTTTGTGAAGGGGTCGCTGCCAGGTACGCGTTCATAAAGACAATGCGACTCATATATTCCATACCAGTTCTCTGTCATGTGCTTAAAGTGTCAAGAAGTGGTTATTATGCTTATGTGAAGCGACCTTTGTCGAAACATGCTACCCATGATAAAAGACTTGAGCTTGAGATAAAGGCAGCCAATAACTCTCTAGCTAAAAACAAGCGACGTCTTAAAAATTCCACAAATTCAGCACCCTTTTTTTTGTCAACATAAGCTTTGCTACCAGAATTAGTTGATGAAAATTCTTCATCAGAAGCGAAAGGCGGATCAATGTAAATGAGTTTTACTTTACCCTTGATTTTGTTTTTGATTAGCGGGTCTTTGTTTTCGTTAAAAGTTTTGAGGATTTGCAGATTGTCGCCAAAAACTAAAAGATTATGCCAATCCTTGGGGTTAAGAGGATATTTTTTGCTATCAAAAACTTTTTCAATTTGAAGCGGCACAGGCTTGGCTTCTTCGCTGTCCGCCAGCACATCCTCTTTTCGCATTTTTCCGGCATAGACAACCTCGTATTCCTTTTGCTTGGTCGGGAAAAGCGCATATTTATAAACTTCCGGAATTTCTTTCCCGTTTTTAAGGCAATCAATTAAAATTCAATGTCGTGTTTGTTTATTTTAGGCTTCATAATAATTTACGTTCATTAAAGCTTAAAAAGTTATTGTTAGTAACAATAATATGGTCAACTACTGCTATTCCCAAAATTTTACCGGCTTCAACTAATCTATTTGTTACTACTAAATCGGCTTCTGACGGTTCGGGGTTGCCCGACGGGTGATTATGAGCAATGATTACTTTGGCTGCGGAAGCTTGGATTGCTTCTTTAAATACTTCTCTTGGATGTACCAAGCTTGCGTCTAATGTACCTGTAGAAACATTGTTCATCTTTACTAAATTGTTTCCTGAATCAAGGGCAAGAATATAAAAATGTTCTTTTTTTTCCCTGCCTATCTTTTCTTGAAGAAAAGTTGCCACAACTTGCGGGGAATCAAAAGTAATCTTTTTGGGCAACTTCTCTTTTGCGTAGCGCATAGAAAGCGCTTGAAAAAGTTTCAGGCCAAAAATATTATGAGGTCCCAGCCCATTGATTTGTTGAAGTTCTTCCGGTGTGGCTTCCAGCACTCCTCTGAGTCCGGCAAATTTTTTCGTTGCCTCTTTCGCTACGGGCTTACAGTCCTTACGAGGAGTCCCTAAAGTTAAAAGTAACTCCACTATTTCATAATCTAAAAAGCCGTCCAGACCACCCTGCAAGAATCTTTCACGCAATCTTCTTCTATGTCCATTACCTTTTTGTAAATCCATAATTTCATTATGCTTTTATTTGATTAAATCAACTGCCCCAAAATTCGCAATGTTTAGAATGGTCGGGGCGAGAGGATTTGAACCTCCGACCACACGCACCCCATGCGTGTACGCTACCAAACTGCGCTACGCCCCGATACACCCAACAATAAAACACATTTGATATTTTGCACATGTAAAACAGAAGCTCTTTTTATCTTATCTCTTATTCATAACTGATAAGATAGATTTTAATTCTTCTTTTATGTAGTTATACGACATTGCATCCCTGCTCTCTTTTTCACAATTGCTAATCTTTTTTCTGGCACCTTCTATAGTTAATCGATCCTCATACAATAATTTTTTTAAACTACTAATAAATTCAATATTTTCATAGGTATAATAACGGTGTTTAGAACCTGTTTTCAAAGGTTTTAGTTCATTAAATTGTTTTTCCCAAAATCTAAGCACAGATGGTTTCAGACCAGTTATAACACAAACTTCACCTATTTTGTAATACAATTTTTTATTTTCCATTTATCTTATTTTTTAGCAGTTGACTGGGAACAAATACAACTACATTCCTAGGTTCAATTATTTTTTCTTCACCAGTTTTAGGATTTCTGCCAACTCTTCTTCCCCTTAATTTTACCTCAAAATTACCAAAACCAGATATTTTAATTTTCTCTTTTGCAAGAATATTGCTTTTAATAGATACAAAAACATCATCCACCACTTTAGCTATATCTTTTTTGGTCAATCCAAGAGTCGAGTGGACATTGTCAACTATCTCAGCTTTTGTCATAAAGACCTCCGTAAAAATTCACTTTAATTATCTCTAGTGATAATATCAATCTTTTATAGGTAAAACATCAAACTTTTCCACTTTAATTTTTGAGTTGCTAATAAATTGCTTAGCTAACTGTTGATTGCCAAAGGGATAAACCTTTATGTCATAATATATTAATTTTACTTTAAGCTTCTTTATAATTGTAGAAAATTTATTATTTTTTGCATATAAAATAGCTGAGTATCTATCGTTAAAAGTCTTGATAAAAGTGACTTCTCTCCCAGCGATGTATTTTTTAGAACCCGGAGTAATTTTATATAAATCCCATGTTTCACGGATATGGGTTCTGCTGCTCATGACCTTGTGATTAATATTTGTTGGTGCGAGTTTTTTTTCAAGTTTTACTAGGTTTTTATCAAGAATATTGAATATGACAACTTGATAAGAGGAAGCTATAACAACAGGGCTTTCCTTCTTTTCTTTTACATTTTTCACTTCTGATTTTTTAGTCAGTTTTTTGTCTATAGATACCTTATCATTTTTGATACCTGCTTCAGTTTCTTTTGTAAGCTTTTCTTTTTTTTCTATAGCAATCTTTTGTTGTTTACCATCGCCCACATAATCAATTTTATTAAATTTGATCGTTCCTATTTTGACATATCCATCAAGATCCTCTTTAATACTTGCATTATCTATCTCTTTTATCTTACCATCAGGAACTATTTTATCCTCTTTTCCTGCCAATATCGGGATGTTCTTTTCCCTGAATATATCCTCTAACTGGTTAAAATAAAAATTGTGTTGAAAAAGTTGATACCCTGCAATTGAAACAACCAACACCGCAAGAAAATAGATAAAAAATATGGGATTTATGAATCTTTTTTTCTCCCTACCTACTTTTAACGCAACTTCAGAATGCGCATACTGATGTATTTCAGAAAAACTTTTGTTAATATATCTGAGCAAATTAACTTCTATCATATACTCTCTAAAGTATCATAATGTAACTATTTGTCAGACCTTGTCTTTATGGCCATCCATAATTTTTTCTGCTAAATGACTGGGAAGTTCATCATAGTGATCAAACCCGATTGAAAAGATCCCCCTCCCACCGGTCATACTTCTTAGTTCTGGAGCATATTTTAATATTTCAGACATGGGTATTTTGCCTTTTATATGTTGTCCATGCTTGTGAGGCTCAACATTTTCTATTCTTCCACGTTTCGAATTCAGGTCTCCTATCACATTACCTACAGCATCTTCCGGCACATATATATCTATGTTCATTATAGGTTCTAAAACCACTGGTTTAGCATCCATCGCCACAGACTTATAAGCCATAGAGGCTGCAATTTTAAAAGCCATTTCAGAAGAATCAACCGAGTGAAATGTACCATCATAAAGTATTGCTTTAATATCTACAACAGGATAACCAGACACTCCTTCCTTACAGGCTTCCATTATCCCCTTTTCAACAGCAGGAATGAATTGTCTTGGTATAGCCCCGCCAACGATTTTATCAACGAACTCTATTCCGCTACCTCTTTCACTTGGTTGAAGTTCTATCCATACATCTCCATATTGTCCTCTCCCGCCTGATTGTTTTTTATATTTTCCTTGTCCACTTGCTGTTTTTAGAATTGTTTCTTTATAAGGAATCTTTGGTGTTTCCAGATTTACTTCCACACCAAATTTTTTCTTTAGGCGTTCCACTATAGTTTCTATATGCATTTGTCCCATGCCACTGATAAGCTGATCGCTTGATTGCTCATCACGCGATAATTTTATACTTGGGTCCTCCTCCATCAGCCTGTGAAGACCTGTACTAACTTTATCTTCATCTTCCTTAGATTTGGGAACAATGGAAAAGGTTATAACAGTATCCTGCAAACTTATAGGATCAAACTTAACAGGATTTTTCTTTTCACACAAAGTATCGAAGGTCATTGTATGTTTAAGTTTATTAACCATTGCTATCTGTCCAGCCACCACTTTATCTGTTTTGATAAATTTATTTCCCTGCACAATATAGAGCTGGTTTATTCTCTCTATTTCATTTCTAGATGTATTTAAAACCTCACTTTCATTAGTTAATATCCCAGAATAAACACGAAATAAAGAGATTTTACCCGAAAACGGATCTATAAAAGTTTTAAAAACAAATGCAGAAAAACTGCTGTCAGGCTTTATAATAACATTTTCATTAGTTTTTGTATTTTCTGCCTCTTTAAATTCTCTTTCGTAAGGCGAAGGAAGATACATGGTTATCGCCTCAAGCATAAGTTTACTGCCTATATTTTTTACAGCAGAACCACATATAACCGGGATAAATCTTTTAGATATTGTCCCTTCTCTTAACCCGCCCCTTATTTCATCTTCACTCAATTCTTCATCTTCAAGATATTTCTCAATAAGTCTATCATCCGTTTCACTTACTGCTTCCACCATTTTATTTCTGTATTTATTAGCTATCTCTTTGTATTCTTCAGGGATTTCAATAATAGAAAATGCAGCTGTTGGTTCATCAGGATATATGTACGCTTTCATCTTAACAAGATCAATTATACCTTTAAAAGATTCCTCTTTTCCAATAGGTAAAAATATGGGTAAAGGATTAACCTTAAACTTTTTTTCTATATTACCCAAGGTCCTAAAAAAGTCTGCTCTTTCTCTATCCATTTTATTTACAAAAATTAATTTAGACAGATCATACCTTTCTGAAAAATCCCAAACACGCTCAGTCTCTGCTTTAATCCCAGAGATGGCACTGGCAATAACAACAGCTCCCCCTACTACAGACAATGCAGCCTGCGTTTCATGCAAAAAATTCCCATAACCTGGAGTATCAAGAATATTAAGCAAATAATTATTCCATTGCACTGCACATGCCTTAGTATTAATGGATATTTTTCTATCTATTTCAACAGAATCAAAGTCCATCACTGTATTGCCTGCCTCCACATTACCTATACGCTTAATTGCCCCGGCATTGAACAAAATAGTTTCAATGAGACTTGTTTTTCCTGCTCCACCATGAGATATAAACGCTACATTTCTTATCGAACTAGTATCAATATTATCCATAAAAAACCTCCGTACTATACCATATTTATTTAATTCTAACAAAAGTTTTCTTTATTTTCAATCATTTGTAGAAAAGTCTTTACTTTTTTTTAATACATGGTACATTTTGGTTATAAATATAGCTTTATGGGAGAAATTATGAATCAAAACGATCCGTGGGGGGATGTTAAGCTAAACATAAAGCTCCCAGAATGGGCCAGTAAATTTAGAAACATGGGGATCGGCTTTATTATACTTATTATTCTTGCAATGTGGCTGCTAACAGGCATTTTTATAGTTAACGCTAATGAAAAAGCTGTTGTAAAAAGGTTTGGGAAAGTTATAAAGATAGTTGATCCAGGTCCTCATTATCATTTTCCATATCCTATAGAAACAATTGATAAGGCTGCTGTTACTAAAATCCACCGTTTGGAAATTGGCTACAGATCATTACAGTCAGACAGGACAAGAGATATACCCAATGAATCGCTTATGCTCACAGGTGATGAGAATATCATAAGTATTGCGCTTATAGTCCAATTTAGAGTACGTGATATAACTAAATATCTATATAACGTTGTTAATGTTGAAAAAACAATAAAAGATGCTGCTGAATCAGCCATCAGAGAAGTAGCTGGCAAGGAAAAAATTGATAATATTCTTACAATTGAAAAAGGTAGAATACAGACTGAAACAATGGATATACTGCAGCATATCCTTGATGGATATAACGCCGGTATCTTTATTGTAGCGGTTCAGCTTCAGGATGTGGCGCCTCCAGGTGCTGTTGATGCAGCTTTTAAGGATGTGGCAAGTGCCAGGGAAGATAAAAATAGATTTATCAATGAAGCGCAGTCCTACAGAAATGAAATTATCCCTGCCACCAGGGCAAAAGCAGCTTCTATGATATTGGAAGCAGAAGCATATGAACAGGAAAAGATTGAAAGAGCAACTGGTGATACTGCAAGGTTTCTTGATACTTTGGCAGAATATAAAAAGGCTCCCGAAGTCACAACTAAAAGACTTTATCTTGAAAATATATCCACTTTTATGAAGAAGAGTAAAATTTATCTATTCGACTCTAATATAAAAGAACTAAAACCAGTCATTGGTCTTGATAAGATTAAAGGAGAGGTCGTAGAATGAGAAAAAATATCTTATCAACAATAATTATTATAATAGCAATTATTCTGTTTTTTTCAGGGAATGCATTTTACATTGTAGACATTACTGAACAAGCTGTTATTACTCAAATGGGGAAACCTGTAAAAGTGGTAACAGAGCCAGGGTTGAAAATTAAAATTCCTATAATCCAAAAAGTCATAGTATTCAGTAAAAAATTATTGGAATATGATGCTGTTCAATCGGATATAATAACTGAGGACAAAAAAATCCTTGTTATTGATAATTACTGCAGATGGAAAATAGAAAAACCTTTAAAATTTTTTCTGAGTGTCAGGAGTACCTCTAATGCAATATCAAGAATACAAGACATTGTGTATTCAGAGATGAGAATTGAACTGGGGAAACATATGCTCTCGGAGATAATAGCAATAAATAGAAATGAGATTATGAATAATGTCACTAGATTATCAAGAGAAAAAGCTAAAGAGTATGGCATATACATTGATGATGTAAGGATCAAAAGAGCTGATCTTCCATCAGAAAATGAGCAAAAGGTGTATGCTCGTATGAAATCAGAAAGAAATAGAATTGCTAAACAATATAGATCGGAAGGTATGGAAGAATCTACAAAAATAAAAGCTAGAACTGATAAGGAAAAAACTATAATTATTGCGGAAGCATATAGAAAAGTTCAGGAAATTAAAGGTAAGACAGATGCCGATGTCATAAAAATAACCGCCAAAGCCTACAACCAGGATATAAAGTTTTATGATTTTATGAAAACACTTGAGATATATAATGATATCATAGGTAAAGACAGTGAACTGTTCTTAACAACAGATAGTGAACTATTTAATGTTTTGATGCAAAAAAAATAAGCTGTGTAAACGTTATATCTTTTATAACGTTGATAATCCAAATATTATAGGGAGACTATAAATTATGGTCTCTCTATAGTTTCTTTGTATGTGTTACTAAAAGAACTAATCTTATAAAGCGAAAGGAAGTTACTGGTCTCTTTTCTTCTTTAAGGAGAGCGTCAGTGTGAATGTTGCTACAGGATCGTTGCCAAACTTATCCGGACAGGTAGCTACAATCTTTAAAGGCATATCATGCCTCTCGTTACTACAAAAAACCTTTTCTGCAAATTCCTTTATTTCCGGAACTTGCTCACAAGTAAAATATGTATCACTCTCAGGTCTTTTCAAAAAGTCAGCATGCAAATCCTTAAAAACGAGGGAAGCTTTTTCACTACTTTCAAGAATTATTTTCATAGCGGCAAACCCCCCGGCACAATCTGCACCGATAGCCAGTGCTCCAAAATACATTGAACCAAGATGATTTTTAGTTCTTCTGATAAGAGGAATTTTGATAATACACCTTTTGTCACTAAGTTCTTTTATCACCGGGCGCACCCAGAAGATAAGAGGTACCTTAGTAAAACCAAAGAATCTGAGCAAAAAAGTATCTCTTATTGAAGCAGGAAGAATCTGATAAATTTTTTTCACTAGACTCATTTTAATCTCCCTCTTACTGTTTTAATGAACAATAGCAGGATTACGCATAACGTAGACGTTAATTAAAGTCAAGTAATAACTATGTTTAACTCTATTATTTCCCCTTTAATATCTATCCATCAGCGGATCAGAATCATATGCAGTCCCATTCAGAGACAGAAATTTTCTTAATCTATATAATTTATAAGCTGTATAAGCTATCATATCACCATTGTCTGTACACAACTTGTGTATAGGGAAAAATACCTGTATATCTTTAGGGAAGTTTTCCTTAATAGTGTTTCTTAAATAATTATTACTGGCAACACCACCACAAATTATGATTTTTCTGATACCTATCTTCTCTACCGCTTTTAAAGTTTTTAGAAGCAATGTTTCTACAGCTGTACTTTGAAATGAAGCAGCGATATCTTCCTTAGAATACCTTTTTTCTTCTACAGCTCTCATAGTTGCCGTTTTAAGGCCACTAAAACTAAAATTTAGTTTATTTTTCATCCCTATAGGTAGTTGCACTTTATTCTTTTGACCAGTTTTAGCAGCATTTTCAATATTGGGACCACCTGGATACCCAAAACCAAGCATCTTAGCCACTTTGTCAAAAGATTCGCCTACAGCATCATCTACTGTCCTGGCTATGAGCCTGAAATTATAAGCAATATCAACACTATAGATATGTGTATGCCCTCCTGAAATTATAAGCGAAAGATATGGTGGTTTAAGATCATTATGAGTTATCTCTGCAGCAAGTGTGTGACCCTGGAGGTGATTTATTGGGATAACAGGTATATTATTGACATACCCCAACCCTTTCGCAAAAGCTACCCCTATAAATAATGCGCCTATAAGCCCAGGAGATGATGTTACTCCTATTAGGTCAATATCTTTTAAGTTTATGGAGCTCTCTGTCAGAATCTCTGTCAATAATGGTTCCAGTTTTATAATATGGTTCCTTGAGGCGATCTCGGGGACAACGCCGCCAAATTTTGAATGGATATCACTTTGTGAAAATATTTTGCTGGATAATATGCTCCCGTTTCTGTTCATAGACCCATTCTCATATATAGCAAAAGATGTTTCATCACATGAAGTTTCAATCCCCAGTGTTATCACAACTATAAAGCCTCAACAGGTGATACAAATAGCACACCTTTTTTTTCTAACACGGGCATATATTCTTCAAGAACCTCAATCGTATTATGTTTTAGATGACCAATTACTATAATACTGCCATATCTTTTCATCAGATCAAAACTTTCATCTAACATTTTTCTTATATACTCTTTATTATCCTGCACATCTAAAAATTTTCTATTAAGGCCGCATTTCATTTCTAACTTTTTACATATATCATATGCAACTGTATCATTTGAGGTATGGCTATCTATGAACAACATTGAATGTTTTTTTATACTTCTCAAAGCCTGATCAATTTTTTTAGCATTTGATGTCACTGCTGATCCCATATGATTATTAACTCCATCAACTTTACCTATTTGCCCAATATCATCATCAATAATTGATCCAATTAAATCTGGGGGGGTATCCAGCATTATGGCACCCTTTCCTGGATGCACCTTAGGGTATGACAGGGGTTCCATAGGAAGATGCAGTAATACCGTTTTAGAAGCATTTTTGAGAAGATTATATGTCTCTCTGTCATAAGGAGTATACGGAAGGATGGCAGCAGTAATTGGATATGGTATGTTTGCAACACGTCTGGCAAGCATTAGGTTATTGCCAGCATCATCTATTATAATAGCAATTTTACCTATCTTCTCAACTACTGTAGGTTCTTCTTTAGGTGTTTCCTTTTCAATGATAGGTGGTTTTACTTTTTTAGCCTCGAGGTCTATGAATATATTAAGATTACTTTTCATGGCAGTAATGGATGTATTAACAGAAACATTAAACCCACTACTTTTTAAAAGGTCTACCAAAGCATTTCTTACTGATTGATATCTATGTTTGCTGACCTGAATTCTATACTGCATATTTACCAAATTGTTCTGGCGAATAACATTATATTCCGACAAACTATCATTACTAATATTCAATCCAAATAACTGTGATCTTATGTTGGTATTCAGATATTCTATCTCGTTTTTATAACTAATTTCCACTTTTTCTTTGTGAAAAAAGAAGAGCGCACAAAATATTAATGTAGTAACCAGAAATAACATACCCAATACTACAATAAATGTTTTTCTTTTTTTATTACTTTTTCTATATTTTATACTTGGCCTTTTTTTTGTAGGTCTCTTCTTACTATTTTGAGGCATTTGCAATCAGTCCTTTAAGCATATCAATTGCAAACATTAACTGTAAGTCATTGTTTAAATTCTCTAACAGGTTCTCATCTGTCTGCTTTTGCAATTTCTCATCATTATTCTCACTTTCACCTATCAAATGGCCTTGCAGACTTCTCTCAGTTATGAATGCTTTATGACCGGTAAATGTTACATTGCCTTGCTGTATCAATACATCAGGCTCTATGCCAACTCCCTGGATTGATCTTCCTCTTGGCGTGTAATATCTTGCAGTGGTCAATTTTATTGCTGATGAATCAGGCATGGGAATAATCGTCTGCACAGAAGCTTTACCAAAGGTTTTTTCACCCACAATCACAGCTCTATTATAATCTTGAAGTGCACCAGCAACAATTTCAGAGGCAGAGGCACTCCCTTCATTTACCAGGACAACTACAGGGATATTTTCTTCCTTATGTTTTATATTTTCAGTTTTATAATGCTGCTCTTTCACACTTCTATCTTTGGTAAAAACAACTGTTTTATCTTTGGGTAAAAAAATACTTGAAACATTGATAGCTTCTGTTAGAAGTCCCCCGGGGTTATTCCTAAGATCGAGAACAATCCCTTTTATATTATTTTTTGACAATTCTTTTAGCGCTTCTATTAATTCATTCGAAGCATTATTATTGAATTGTATCAGCCTAACGTACCCAATATTGTCATATACTAAATATTTGACTGATTTGATTTTTATTATCTCCCTAGTCAGTTTAACATCAAATGGTTTTAGTTCTCCCTTGCGAACTATTGTTATTGTGACATCTGTGCCTGGCTTACCCCTGAGTTTTTTAACAGCTTCTTCAAGAGTGAGGCCTGATGTTGACATATTCTCAATTTTTACAATAATATCCCCAGGTTTCAAACCGGCTTTATACGCGGGCGTATCTTCTATAGGTGATATAATCGTCAGCAAATTTTCCCTTAAACTTATTGTTATACCCAAACCACCAAATTCCCCTTCTGTTTCAACCTTAAACTCATTATATAATTCAGGCGTCATAAAGGATGAATGTGGATCAAGTTCAGTAAGCATCCCTTTGATTGCTCCAGAAATTAAAGAATGGGCATCTGTTTGCTCAACATAATTGTTTTCAATTATCGTTAATGCTTTTGAAAAAATATCCAAATATTCCAACTTACTATTTTTATCCGCATAAACACTTTTAACATCAAATTTTATGCCGGAAAATATGATAACCAGAAATAAAATTATAATCAGAAAAGCATACGGTATTTTTTTATATATTTTCATTGAAACCTCCATATTCTTTTAGCCATTCCTGTGGATTTACCGCTTTTTCATGTTCCCTTATCTCAAAATAGAGATACGACTTGGTGTCTTCTATATCATTGATCAAACCGACAGCATCACCTTGTTGTATATTCTCTCCCGTATCTACATATACAGTATCTAGATTAGCATAAAGAGAATAATAAGTATTGTCATGCCTAATAATAATAATATTGCCATATCCTCTAACCCAGTTCATATATTCAACTTTCCCTTTGAATATACTTTTAACCACACTGTCAGCAACAGCCTTTATTTTAATACCCTTATTAAAGATCGTGCCATTAAAACCTGCAGGTGCCCTGGGCCCGTATCTTTCTATAATATTCCCCCACAATGGCCATGGTAGACGCCCTTTATATTTTAAGAAAATATTGTTTGCCTCTGCAGCTACTTTCTGTTTTTCCAACTCCCTTATCTTATATTCCAGCTCTGTTTGCTTACCTTGCAGAATATTTATATAATCTTTTTTACTAGACTCATCCTCCATAACTATAGCAAAAGTATGGTCATATCTTATTTTTTCATTATTATATTGGTTCAAAACTCTCCTTTTTTGGTTGCTCACAAGATTTATCTGAAGCAGTTGATCATCAAAGGATTTTTGCAATTTTTTGAGTTTTTCTATATTATTTTGATATAGCTCAACTTTTTCATAAACACTCACATTAATATGCTCCAGTATCTCCAGGTTTTTCAACACATTATGATAAGCTTTTGTAAAAAACAAGGTCTTTGTATTTACCATGTTCTGATTGTCTAAAAGATAAAGATTACTATTATACAATTGCTCCTTCATTATTCCCATATTTAAAAGGACGTGTTTTGATTCTCTTTTTATTTTGATTTTATCTTTCAAAAGTTTTTTATGTTTAGTTTCTAACCCTATGAGTTCATTTTTTCCCAGCATAAGTTTATCTTCCAACAAAGACAATTCTTTTGCCATATTCATTTTTGTGCTTTCTACAATATCCAGTTCCTTTAGTTCAATTTCTAATTCATTCTTAATATTTTTAAAATGCTTATCCATTTCATCTATTCCCGAAGCAGATAGCAACCTAGCATGTATAATAACAATCAATGATATAGCAAAAAGGATGGTTCTTATAATGACTTTACTCATAAAAACTGGATTCATAATCTAAAAACGTATTGATGCTTAAATAACTTGATGCAATAATTATAATGAGTGCGCATATAAATAAAAGCATAAAAGTAGACAATGGAGGAAAGGAAAGAAAATCTATAGATATTTTTTGCAGAATTTTCGTATCCAATATTTTGAAAATGAAAAAAACAACACCATAGGCAGCAAAAAAACTTATGATGGCTTCTATGATAGTTGAGAATAAAAAGGGTACAGCAATAAACGTTTTAGTCGCACCTACTAAACTATATATTTTTATCTCCTTTTTATATCGAATCAAATTAAGCTTAACAGTATTATAAATTATTGAAGCAATAGAGATAGAAAGTAATATTGTTACAATAGCAGTAAACAATTCTACTCCAAATCTTATGGTAAGAAAATTTAATATCCATTTTTCTCCATAGGAAATAGATTCAACATTTTCTAGGTCATTTAAGGTAGACTCAAGATCTCTGACATAATCTATATTCCTGTATTCTTCACCCAATGATATTTCTATAAAACTAGGGAATAATTCTTCAGGGAGCTTGCCAATATATGTAATGCTTTTCATATTCTCGTTAATATATCTGTATGTATCACTCTTAGAATAAAACACTACATTCTCAACAGATTTCATATCTCTTATATCGGCAATTAAGTTGTCTACATTCTCTTTATTGTCCATAGCAATATATGCCCGAACTGTTTGTATTTTTGATATATTCACAAAAAACTTATTCGCTGAATAACTCATAAGGAAAAATACGAAATAAATAAAAAGAACCGTGGATATTGTTAATGTTGAGATGAAATTAAAGGAGAGATTTTTTTTAAATAATACAAAACCCTTATTAATCAGGTAAAATAATTTTTTCATTTTCCTTTGCCGAGTCAAAGACTAACTTCCCATTGTTCAAGCCGATCCTTCTTGAGGGAAATTTATTTATTAAATTTTGATCGTGTGTAGCCACAACAACTGTTTTGTCACCTGATAATTTTTGCAAAAGTCTAATTATACCGTCAGATTTATTTTCGTCAACGTTAGATGTAGGTTCATCAAGTAAAATTATGGGAGGATCATTAATCAAAGCTCTTGCAATTGCAACCCTTTGTTTTTCCCCCCCTGAAAGATATTTTACAACGGTATTCCTTCGCGAAAATATCTCCAGCATTTTTAATAAAGGAAAAATGAGACTACTCATTTTTTTTCTACCCATATAAAAAATTTCAAGAGATAGAACTAGATTTTCATAAACAGTTTTACTCTCTATAAGCCTATAATCTTGAAAAACAACACCTAAATTTCTCCTTAAGTAAGGTATACTACCACCTTCAATGCGACTAACGTCTTTATCAGCTATCATAACAACACCTTGACTTGGGATAATGTCTGCATAGATTAGTCTCAATAATGTTGTTTTCCCTGCGCCACTACTACCGGTAATATAAACAAATTCTCCTTGACCTATCTGCAAGGATATATTATCCAAAGCTCTTTTTTCATGTTTAAAAATCATTGATACATTGTATAATTTGATCATATGGCTACAGATTATTTTTTTATATTTATTGCCAATTTATTATTATAACAGCATTGATACTATAATAATAAATTGGCTCACGCAACATTAAAATCCTAATAAAGAATTTTGTTGAAAATATAACAATTGCCTGCTAAAAGATCTAGAGACAATCTAATGATATAATATTAAAGAGATAACACTTATGAAAGAACTGATAAAAAAAACAATAGATGATTCGTGTAATTCTTTGAAACTGGAGTTAGGCCATACGATAGGTCCCATAAAATACACAATAGAAGTGCCAAAAAACAATAAAAATGGGGATTTTGCTACAAATATTGCCTTTGTTTTGTCCCATCTGATACGTAAAAAACCAATAGAAGTAGCCAAAAATTTAATTAACCTGATGGACAGCTCCTCTTTTGATCGTGTAGAAATAGCAGGGACAGGTTTTATAAATTTTTTTGTGGAGCATTCTTTTTTTCATCGTTATCTGGATAAAGTAGTAAAAGATGAACATATCTTTTACTCCAATATAGGGAACAACAAACGGATACAGATAGAATTCATAAGCGCCAACCCAACAGGTCCCCTTCACATAGGGCATGGCAGAGGAGCTGTAATAGGGGATTCTTTGGCGAGAATATTAACTGCATGCGGTTATAAAGTTACAAAAGAATATTATTTGAATGATGTTGGAAACCAGATAAATAATCTCGGTGCCAGTATTA
>Ga0209633_10002685_pt1 | contig 16941 bp, 13 predicted proteins | sample Cruoilmetagenom1_FD_187290 | JGI IMG/M metagenome (GOLD analysis project Ga0209633, IMG submission 187290) | Oil polluted marine microbial communities from Coal Oil Point, Santa Barbara, California, USA - Sample 1 (SPAdes) (version 2) | ecosystem: Environmental > Aquatic > Marine > Oil seeps ... | reverse complement strand
ATACCAAAAAGCTACGGCGTGGACCTGGGTGCAGGAGGAACCGGAGAACATGGGTGCCTGGCAGTTCATGCGGCTAAAACTGGCACCGCTGCTGAAAAAGCCCCTCGACTATATCGGCCGGAAGGCTGCGGCCTCTCCGGCCACGGGATTTCCCAAGATCTACAAAATGGAGCAGGACGGCATCGTGGACCGGGCCATCGGCCCCCATGACCGGGCGGGGAGCATGGGGGGGTGATGACGGCGGACCGACGATAGAGAACGGCGGTCGGACGACAGTGATTTTGGACTGCGTTATCGGTCGTCGCCGTATTACCATACGGCTTCCTCCCTCTATCCTCACCAAATTGATTATCTTAACGGCGATAGAAAAGGCAGAATGCCTTCATTCTTCAATCCAACCACCAATATTAGGAGCCTGAATGTCCATCGAAATCAAGATACCCAATGTTGGCGAGTCGGTCCAGGAAGCGGTCCTGGCCGAGTGGTTCAAACAAGATGGCGACATCGTTCCAAAGGACGAGCCCTTGTTTGTTATCGAAACGGACAAAGTGACCCTGGAGGTGGCGGCCGAGGCGGACGGGCGCCTCAGGATCCTGGTGGCTGCCGGAGAGACCGTGGCCATCGGTGCCGTGGTGGGGGCTCTCGAACCTGCCGATACCGTAGTGGCACCGGCAGCGCCGGAACCGGCGGCCGTGCCGAAACCGGAACCGGAACCGGCCACGCCTGTTGACGGCATCCCTCTGGCGCCGTCGGTACGCCGGTTGATTGCCGAAAAGCATCTTGATGTGTCCAAGATTCAGGGCACTGGTCCCGGCGGGCGGATCGGAAAAGGTGACGTGCTGCTTTACCTGGAGCAGGCGCCGGCCGGTATTCCCGATGCGCTGCCCATTCCGGCCGCTGAACCGTCGTCGGCGGCCATGGAAGAACGCAAACCCATGACCCCCATTCGCAGGCGAATCGCCGAACGGCTGCTGGAATCCAAGCAGCGCACGGCCATGCTCACCACCTTCAACGAAATCGATATGGTCCGGGCCATGGAGATCCGATCCATGTATAAGGAGGCTTTCCAGAAACGCCATGGCGTCTCCTTGGGATTCATGTCCTTTTTCCTCAAGGCCTGTGTGGCGGCCCTTAAGGAGGTGCCCGAGATCAATGCCTTCATCGACGGCAGCGACACGATCTACCACAACTACCAGCACATCGGCGTGGCCGTGGGCACCGAGCGGGGCCTGGTGGTGCCGGTGATCCGCCATGTTGAGCGCATGAGTTTCGCCCAGGTGGAAAAAGCCATCGTGGATTACGTGGCCAAGACCAAGGAAAACCGGCTGGAACTGGCCGATCTGGAGGGGGGTACCTTTACGGTGAGCAATGGCGGGGTTTACGGCAGCCTGCTTTCCACCCCCATCCTCAACATGCCCCAGAGCGGTATCCTGGGCATGCACAAGATCGAAAAGCGGCCGGTGGTGATCGACGACCGGATCGTCATCCGGCCCATGATGTACGTGGCGCTGAGCTACGACCACCGCATCGTGGACGGTAAGGGTGCGGTCACCTTTCTCAAGCGCGTCAAGGAGTTTGTCGAGAACCCGGAACGCATGGCATTGGAGGTGTAAGGATGACACAGCAAGTACAGTTCGACCTGGTGATCATCGGTTCCGGACCCGGTGGATACGTGGCGGCCGTTCGCGCGGCGCAGCTCGGTCTGAAGACCGCGGTGGTGGAAAAAAATTCCCGTCTGGGTGGTGTCTGCCTTAACGTGGGCTGCATCCCCAGCAAGGCGATGCTGGATTCTTCCGAGTACTATCATCTGGCTAAGGATCGTTTTGCCGAATATGGGATCAAGACGGGAAAAGTCACCCTGGACCTGGCCGCCATGCTGGCCCGCAAGGACAAGGTAGTGGAAGCACTTACCGAAAACGTGCGTAAGCTGCTGGAAGGCAATAATATCGAGATCATTCACGGTACGGCCAAGGTTGCGGCACCGGGAAGGGTTGAGGTCAAAGCGGGCAGGCAAAAACCGACCGGCCTGTCGGCCAAATACATCCTTCTGGCCACCGGCTCCGAACCCATGGAAGTCAAAGGCCTCGAATTCGACGGCAAGCATATTGTCAGCTCCACCGAGGCCCTCGCCTTCGAGGCCGTGCCCAAACACCTGGGCATCGTGGGCGGCGGCTACATCGGCCTGGAACTGGGGTCCGTGTGGCGTCGGCTGGGTTCCAAGGTGACCGTCATCGAGATGCTGCCAAGGATCGCCACCACCCTGGACGGTCAGGTGGGGCGCACCCTGGACCGCATACTAAAAAAGCAGGGTATGGTATTCAACCTGAGTACCCGGGTGGTTGAGGCAAAGGTGGCGCATGACCAGGTCAAGGCTGTGCTGGAAAGTGGCGGCAAGACCGAGGAGATGACCTTCGATCGACTACTGGTATCCGTCGGCAGGCGGCCCCTCACCCGGGGCCTGGGCATCGACGAACTGAACATCGCCACCGAACCGCAAACCGGCCGGATCCTCGTGGATGAAACCTATCGTTCCAGCGTCGAGGGCATTTATGCTATTGGTGACCTGGTACCCGGACCCATGCTGGCCCACAAAGCCTCCGCCGAGGGCACTGCGGCGGTGGAGTGCATGGCCGGACGTGCCGGCGAAGTCAACTACGACACCATCCCGGCAGTGGTCTACACCTGGCCCGAGGTGGCCGGCGTGGGCCTGACCGAAGAGGAGGTGCGCGAAAAGGAGATCCCCTATTGTGTGGGCAGCTTTCCCTTTTCCGGCACGGGGCGGGCACACTGCATGGGAGAAACCGACGGTTTCGTCAAGTTGATCTCCCACGGCAAAACCGATCGGATACTGGGCGTCCACATCATCGGTCCAAGGGCGGCGGACATGATCGCCGAGTGTGTGCTGGCCCTGGAGTTCGGTGCCAGCAGCGAGGATCTCTCCCGTACCATTCACGGTCATCCCACCTTTTCCGAGGCGTTGCAGGAGGCGGCCATGAATGTTCGCAAATGTTCGATCTATACCTCTTGATCCCCGCTCCTAAACGGCAACTTCCGGCCAATGCCGGTGTTCTCACATCTTTTTTGTGTAATTATTTCCGACCACGACCGTATGGCTGTTACTCACAACATGCGGAAGATTATCGGACACCTGAGACAAGAACGTGTTAATGCAGCTAAGGATTGGGGACGAAATAAACTGAACGAAAATTGCGAAGGATATCCGTTCGTATTCAAGGCACATCAACGGTTGCATACGGGTTGTATGTGGCCGTTGATGTAACGCAGAAAACGGATGGATAGACCAGTAATTGGGTTCACTTTATAAAGTTCACGATCCTTAAATTATTGTAGCCGATTTGAAACGATACAGAGAAAAAGGAGGGTGAACCATGGATTTCAAGGAACTGATCAACGCACGCCGATCTGTCAATTTTTTCGACTCTGCCAGGGGGGTGCCCGAAAACCTGTTAAGAGAAATGGTCGCCATGGCGTCCCAAGCGCCATCTAGTTTTAACCTGCAACCCTGGAGCCTGATTGTCGTCAAGGACCCGGAGCGCAAAAAACGTTTGCAGAAACTAGCCTGGGATCAACCCAAAGTCAGCGAAGCGCCGGTGATTTTGATCGTATTGGCCGACCGGGATGCTTGGCAATCGGGGCACCCGTTTGTGGAAAGGAATTTTCAAGAGATGATCCGGGCCGGAATGATGACGGAAGAACAGCGAGACTGGTTCAAAAATGCCCGTGAGTCGCTGTACGGCTATAGCGATGACGCCCGGCAGGCCTTTGCCAACAAGAACTCCGGTTTTTTCACCATGGGGCTGATGCTGGCGGCCAAAAGCCTGGGGCTGGAAACGCACCCCATGGACGGTTTTGACTTGGAAGGCGTGCGGCGGGAGTTTTCCATTCCGGAAAATTACTGGGTTCCTCTTTTGCTGGCCGTGGGTTATTTTAAAGACACCGAGAGCCTGGCACCGCCCAAATGGCGCAAGACCTATGACGAGATTGTGGTGAATTTCAAATAGTCCTGTTTTTTTCAATAAAGGTAATTTCGGTCCATATGCTTACACACATGATCGGCAAAACCGACGCCGGCTTCCTCATATACAACGTAGGCGGCATTGATACCGGCCTGCTTCAACACGGCGACCTCGTCCTCATAACGAACGGATGCGGTGATCTGGCCCAAATACCCCCTCTCATTCATCTGGCGAACGGCGAATGCAACGGTCTTGGGATCCGGCAGGGTCAACATGACCAGACGGATGCCGGTTTTGGATGGATCGATTCTCTCCCAGAAGTCACTGTCCGACGCATCACCGAAAACCACACGGCGGTCGTGTTTGAGATGAGTCTCCACGGTATCCTTATCATAATCGATTCCGACCACCACATCCCCATGCCGCCTGCGCATCTCGTCGTATGCCGCCGTTCCGATGCCCCCCAGGCCGATGACGGCAATGCGTGCGTCCCCGACATCAAAGGGTGCTTCGTCGGGCAACCGCTCAACGGTTTCAAAGCGCTTCAGACGGTTTGACCAACGGGCGTAGATGGCATGGACAAATGAATTGGCCGGTGCCGCCATGATAAAGGTCAATGAGAGGGCAAGGGCCAGGATGACCAGCCAATCTGCGCCAATCCAGCCATTGGCCACACCGATGGCACCGATAATCAGGCCGAATTCACTGTAATTGGCCAGACTCAGGGAGGTGAGCAGCGATGTGCGGGCACGCAGTTTGAAACGGGTGAGGATACCGAAAAAAAGGGCGACCTTCAACGGCATGACCAGCGCCAGCATAATCGCAATCCCCACTGCCGCCAGCGTGGGTGAACCGGTAATGCCGATATTCAGGAAAAAGCCCACCAGAAAGAGGTCTTTGAAGCTAAGCAACGCCTTGGCCAGTTCGGATGCCTTCGGATGAACCGCAACCAGCATGCCGAACACCAGGGCGCCCAAGTCGCCTTTCATGCCGACCAGCTCGAACCCCCCGTAGCCGGCGGCAGGAATCAGGATACCGAACAGCATCAGCAGCTCACCATGGCCGCAGCGTGACATGAAACGAAGCAGCAGCGGACGGATCAAAAAAAGAGCGCCGATCAGGGCCACCGCCCATATGCTGGGTGTTTTTCCCGAGGAAACGGCCAGAAACACCACGGCGATGATATCCTGCATGATAAGAATGCCGATGGCCGTGCCGGCGTGGCGTGATGCCATCTCCCTCTTCTCCTCGAAGACCTTGACAGCAAAAACCGTGCTGGAAAAGCTCAGGGCGAATGCGATCAGCAAGGCCGGTTTCCAGTCCAGAACATTAAAGGAAGGCAATCCGGTAATGGCCAGAAGTTTGATCCCTGCGCCGAATACCACGACCGTGATCAGCATGTGGATAGTGGCACCCGCCCATACGTCCGGACTGGCCAAACTCTTGAGTTTCAGCTTCAATCCGATGGTAAAAAGAAGCAGCGTCACGCCGGCATCGGCAATGGTTTCCAGCTGATCGCCGGCCTCGATCCCAAATCTGTTGAGGACGAATCCGGCGACCAGGTATCCCACCAGCGGGGGCAGGCCGATTCTACTTGAGACAACGCCCAAGACAAAGGCGGCAACGATCAGGACAGGGTCCATACCTCAAACTCCTTGAATGGGTAATAGCTTAATCGGCGACGGCCGTATCCACCAACACGTGCTGCTTGTCCTTCTGCCACGCCGATAGATCCATTTCCTTTTCCGTTTTTGCCACGACGCAGGTCACGGCCAGGTCGCCGGTGACGTTGCAGGCCGTCCGCCCCATGTCCAGCAGGGCATCGATGCCGAAGATCATGCCATAGGCCATGGCCACCGGCGAACCCGGTTCCACCTTCAACCCCACCGACTCGAGCACCATCATCAGCATGATGGCGCCGGCACCGGGGACGCCGGCCGTGCCGATGGACGCCAGCAGCGACGTGGCGATGATGGTCAACTGTTGTGAGAAGGTCAGCGGGGCACCGATGGCAAATCCAACGAAGATGGCGCAGACGCCTTGGTAGATGGCGGTCCCGTCCATGTTGACGGTGGCCCCCAAAGGCAGCGAAAAGGAGTATACCCCCTGGGAGATGCCCATTTTACTGCCGGCGGTATCCATGCTTACCGGCAGGGTCCCCCCACTGCTGCGGGTGACAAAGGCGGTGACGATGGCCTCTTTGGCCTTGCTGAAAAAAGCGAGCGGGGATATCTTGAAGACCAGCAGCATGCCGCCATAGACCAACAGCATGTGCCCGACGAAGGCCAGGTAGACCGCCAGGGTCGTCCAGCCCAGGGGGCCGAAGGCCTCGGCGCCCTGTTTGCCGAAGACGTCGGCGATCAGGGCGAACACGCCGATGGGGGCGTACTGCAGGATCCAATGCACCACCAGGTACATGATTTGGGCGCCGCCGTTGAAAAAGCGGAACACGGTTTCGCCGGACCGGGAAATCTGCTCGTCTTCACTGTTGCGCACATAAGCCAGGCCGATGCCGAAGATAAGGCAAAAGAAGATCACCGGCAGCACGTTGCCATCGGCGATGACGCCGAAGGGATTGACCGGTACCAAGTTGATCAGGGTGTCCACCAGTGAGGGCGCAGATACATCCGCCTTGATGCCTTCGGTGGCACCGGCGGCAATCTGCATGCCCTTGCCGGGCTGGAACAAGTTGCCGCAGATCAGACCGAAGGACACGGCAAACCCGGTGGTGATCATGTAGATCAGCAGCGACTTGGCCCCCACCCGGCCCAGTTGAGAGGGATGGACGCTGGCGGCACCGACCGTCAGGGTAAACAGGATCACCGGCATGACAATCATCTTGAGCAGCCGGATGAAGATCACGCCGAAAGGGCTGACCCAGGCCATGGCCGGCCCGAAAGTTATACCGCAGACTGCCCCCAGAATCAGTCCCAGCAGGATGCGCACCAGCAAGTTGGATTTGAAGTACCAGCCAAACAATTTCATATGGGCCTCCCTGTCGGGTATAATAGCAGCGTGTTTGACAAGCAGCAGAATGTGTTACTCATAGCTGTCTCCTCTTCCCTGAAATGTGCTGCGGCGTTGTTCGATCATGGCCTGCTTCTCGGCAATGAACCGGTTTCTCAAAAATTGCGCCCGGTTCAGTTTCTCACCAGAGTCCATCTTGTCCCCGGTACAGACCGTCTGCTCAAAGTACTCATAAGTAAGCAGATCCAGGGTGCCGTCCGTCCGGATTTGATCCACAAAGAGATTGAGCCAATTCAGAAAATCCGGGTCCCCCTGACGGATGGCAAAGGCGTAGAATTCCCGGGTAACCGGTGCGAGCAATGCGGAAACCTTTTGGTAGTGTTGAACATGGTTTTTGCGCCACACCTGAACAAAGGGCGAATCCGCCACCATGGCATCCACCTCACCCTCGACCACGGCGGTGGCCGCGGCGGTGGTAGTGGGGTATCCCTTGATGGCGTCGGTGGGAAACAGCTGTCGGGCAAAGGCTTCATGGGTAGTGCCGGTCTTGACCCCCAATCGGAGCCCGTCGATCGCCATCAGGTCGAAATAGGCATCCGCCCCTGCAGGCACCCTGTCCCGCCGCACCAACGCTGCCTGGCTAACCTCGAAATAGGGCGTAGAGAAATTGACCTTCAGCCCTCTTTCCACCGTACGGGTCATGGCGGCCATGATGATGTCCGACTCGCCGGCCAGCAAAGTCGGGATCTGCTGGTCGTAAGTGTCCGGGCGGATGAAGCGCACCTTCACATTGAGGATATCGGCCAGCAGATGGGCCAGGTCAACATCGAGGCCGAAAACCTTTCCCGCTTTTTCCATGGAGAAGGGCGGGTAGTCCCGATTCAGGGAAACGGTAATCACCCCCCGTTCCCGGATACGACGAATCTCTCCGGCATGGCTGGAGACAGACACCACCAGCATGACGATAATCAGGATAAACGCGTATGGTTTCATGTTACACGCCACCTCCTTACAATTGAACCAGTCTTTGGTTTTATAGGGATCATCGCTCGAATGATTGTTGAGCGTCTTTTCATCATTTCATCGTTGGACTATTCGGAACAAGGACCTTTTTAAGAAGGAAAAATGAATGTCAACTATTTCGGTATCTCCCTGGGGTCGGTCATGTTCTCCGGGCGCAGCATGTCGTCCAGTTTCTCTTTGGTCATCCAGCCCTTTTCCAGAACCAGATGGTAAACGCCGCCACCGGTCTTTAACGCTTCCTTGGCGATGGCAGCGGATTTTTCGTATCCGATCACCGGAACCAGCGCGGTGACCAGACCGATAGAGTTCTCCACATATTTTCGGCACACCTCCCGGTTGGCCTCGATGCCGACGATGCATCGGCTGGCCAAGGTGATGCAGGCATTTTTCGTAATCAGCATTCCGTGGAGCAGGTCGTAGGCGATGATGGGTTCAGCCATGCACAACTCCAGTTCACTGGCCTCGGCGGCCATGGAAACCACGGCATCGTAGCCGATCACCTGGTAGCAGATCTGGTTGACCAGTTCGGGAATCACCGGATTAACTTTGCCGGGCATGATGGATGACCCCGGCTGCATGGGGGGCAGGTTGATCTCGTTGAGCCCGCAGCGGGGTCCCGAGGACATCCATCGCAGATCGTTGCAGATTTTTGATATCTGCACAGCCGCCCGTTTCATGGTGGCCGACATCTGGGCAAAAGCTCCGGCATTCTGTGTGGCCTCCACCAGGTTGCGGGCCCGGCGCAATTCAAAGCCGCTGACCTCGGACAGTTTTTGAGTCACCAATTCGGCGTACCCCGGCGGGCTGTTGATCCCGGTGCCGATGGCCGTGGCGCCCATGTTGATGTCGTGGAACTCGTCCTCGGTACGTTTGAGGGCTCCGGAGGCACTCTCGATCATCACGGCATAGGCCGAAAACTCCTGGCCCAGGGTCATGGGCACGGCATCCTGGTTTTCGGTGCGCCCCATCTTCAGCACGTCGGAAAATTCCTCCGCTTTCGCTTCCAGGGAGGCTCTCAACTCGTCCATGGCGTTCAGCAGGTCCTTGAGCGACAGCAACACGGCCAGTTTGATGGCGGTGGGATAGGCATCGTTGGTGGACTGGGCGCAGTTGACGTGGTCGTTGGGGTGAAGGTGGTCGTATTCCCCTTTTTTATGCCCCATGATCTCCAGGCCCCGGTTGGCAATCACCTCGTTGGCGTTCATGTTGGTGGAGGTGCCGGCCCCGCCCTGAAACATGTCCACGGTGAACTGGTCGTGCAGCTTGCCGGCCAGCAGCTCGTCGCAGGCCTGGCTGATGGCCTTCATCCTGGCTTCATCCAGCACCCCCAGCTCGCAGTTGGCCTGGGCCGCGGCCTTCTTGACAAAAGCCAGCGCTTCGATCATGTGCTCGAAGTTCTTGACGAACACACCGGAAATGGCGAAATTCTCCATGGCCCTCAGCGTCTGCACCCCGTAATAAACCTCGCCGGGGAGTTCCCTTTCCCCCAGAGAATCGTGCTCGGTGCGCACACTGCCGATCAGCTGCCCGGGGTCCGTCCCGGTGATCCGTTCGGAAGCCATGCGCAGCCGGTCGCTGATGCCTGCCGCCACCCGGGCGACGATGCGGTAGAACAGGTCCGGTTTTTCTTCCCGGAAAGTCGCCAGTGCCCCTTGGGATATCTGCCAGACAGTGGCCCCGGCGCGGGTAAAGGCGCCGGTGCCGTGGGCTTCCTCTTCCAGAAAGGCGCTCTCTCCAATCAGGGCCCCGGTGGTCAGTTTCGCCAGATGCCGGGTGGTGCCGTGCAGCCCCCGGACGATGGTCACTTCACCGTCGATCACCAGGCCGGCCCACTGCCTGGGAGTGGATTCGTGGAACAGCCAGTCTTCAGCCGCATAGGCGACCTGTTCGCCGCGTTTAAAAAAATCCTTGAGGTCGGCCTGGGCCACGCCCATTTTTTTGGATACTCTCTCTAAGATGTCGTCAAGTTTGATCATGGGTACAATTCCTCCTTTGCAGGACTTGCCAAAAATCGCCTGGCAAGCAGTTTAAATCACCATGGGTCCGATCAGAAATCCCAACACCACCGCCATAGCAATGGTGACGGTTCCAGGGACGATGAATGGGTGGTCGAACACGTATTTGCCGATGCGGGTGGAGCCGGTGTCGTCGAATTCTATTGCTGCCAGAAGGGAGGGGTAGGTGGGTAGCACGAACAGGGCGCTGACCGATGCAAAGGCGGCAATGGCCGCCCCCGGGCTGACCCCCAGGGCCAGGGCGGCAGGCATCAGGGCCCGCGTGGTGGCCGCCTGGGAGTAGAGCAGCATGGCGGCAAAAAACAGTACCACGGCCAGCAGCCAGGGTTTGGTCTCCAGCAGGGAGCCGGCGAATATGTTGATCTGTTCCAGGTGTGCCGCCACAAAAGTAGTGCCCAGCCAGGCCACCCCCAGCACGCACACGCAGGCGCTCATGCCGGACTTGAAGGTGGCGGCGTCCAGCACATCACCCGTTTTTATCTTGCACACCATTGCAATCAGCGAGGCCACGGCCAGCATGACGGTCATGATGGCTTCGTCGCGGGGCATCACCGGGTCTTTGATCAACCCGACGCTGCTGCTGATGGCAGTGGCGTAAAATACGACGCAGATCAGACCCAGCAGGAAAATCAGGACGGAGGTTTTGGCTCCCTTTTTAATCTCACGTGCTTCCCGGCCCGAGGAGGTCTTGACTAGGCCCTTGGCCAGCCGATCCTGATAGATGGGGTCGTCTTTGAGATCTTTTCCCAAAAAGTTGGCCACCACGGCGCCCACCATGACTGCGATGAACGAACTAGGGATGCTGATCATGAGCAGCTGGATGTAGCTGACCCCGAGGGGTTCCAGTTCATTGGAGAAAAAGATCACCGCCGCGGAGATGGGCGAGGCGGTGATGGCGATCTGCGAGGCCACGGTGGCGATGGACAATGGGCGGGATGGGCGGATTCCGGTCTCCTTGGCCACCTCTGCGATTACCGGCAGGGTGGAAAAAGCCGTATGGCCGGTGCCGGCAAAGAGCGTCATGACATAGGTGACCACCGGCGCCAGAAAAGTGATGTATTTGGGGTTGCTGCGCAGGACTTTCTCGGCCAGGTGCACCATGTAGTCCAGCCCGCCGGCCACCTGCATGGCAGCGATGGCGGCAATCACCGACATGATGATCAGGATCACGTCAACCGGGATGCTGCCCGGCTTGATGCCGAAAACCATGGCCAGCACCAGCACGCCGAAACCACCGGCAAATCCGATGCCGATGCTTCCCATGCGCGCCCCCAGCCAGATAAAAAGTAAAACGACCAGCAGTTCGACGATCCACATATGGAATACCTCCTGTGATGGTATTATTTATCCTGAGTATAACGCAGAGATTGGGCGAAAAGACCGTTTCCGGATGGGCACTAATCAGGGAAGTCGGTAGGAGCCCTTGACATCCTTCGCATAACCGGCAATTACCTTGTCGTCGGTGTTGAAGGAGACGAGTGCCCAGGTTAAGATGAAGTTTCCCTGAATACCCTGGAAAGGCCCCGTGCCGCCAACAAACTCGCCGGTAAGCGTGGCCCCTTTTTCCAGTTGGGTGCCGTTGAGAACCAGATAGATCTTTCGGCCTTTCATGTCGTCCCAGACACATCGAATGGTTCCACCGGTCTCGGAATCCCACAGGCCCACCCATTCCGCCCAGAAGTCACGCTCCCCACCGACCGCATTTTTCAGGTTGACGTGGCCCTCCAGCGAAAAGGTAAAGACGGTCCGCCCCTCAATAAAGTCGAGTATCTGTCGATTCCCGCTGGCGGTCAGGGTGCCTTCGAAAGCGCCCGTTTCTTCGGCAAAGACAACCCCGCATGACAGGGTAAACCCCACCACGGCAGTGACGACCAGCACCGCTCTTGAAAACAGTTTGCCCCAGTTTCCCATTTTCATGGTCTCCTCCGGATGTTGGTTATAAGGGCCGCGGCAAGAATAAAATAAACAATCTTACTTGTCTTTTTGCTCGTGTTATGAGTTGCCTCAAAGGTTACAACCAACAAGGTTGCGCTCTCTTACGCGCCTTGAACACGAACAAAAATCCGGCGTCATCTCTGTGTATTTTATTCTTGCCGAGGCCCTAAGTAATGCTTCTTATGCGTTCCTATCGTGCCATCCCCAGCAGCGACCGGCCGCATCCCCGCGCCGCCGCACGAACGCTCGTAATTTTCGAGTCTAACAATGATTCCAAAAATCTGATCGTGAAAAATCGTTCGACCCATGTTTCTATGGCGACGGTGCGGTCTGGAACCGCAAACAGGAATCGTTGGGAACCGATTCGTTACGAAACACATAACCGGCCATGGTCCACTCCGTTAACCGGCTGCGGCCATCGATCTCGAAATGGGCACGGATACTCCACAGATATCGGGTTCCCGGTTTCAAAGGCGTTTCCAGCCGGTGCACCGGTGATGTCAAATTACTGCGCACATAGACGAGCCTGCCCGATTCGGTGGGAACCGTTCTCCAGATCCGTAATTCATAGGTGACATTTTCGATGCGACCGTTTTCTTTTTCCGTGGGTGGATCCGCACGCGTCATTTCCAGGGGCTGCCAGCGAAACATCGGCATGAGCGTATTCACGATAACAAAATCGGCGTACAGGGTGAAGCTTTTTCTCACTACCGGCGGATATTCCGGATGCAGTCCGACAACACTGGGTTTGCCGCAGCCCGTCAATCCGGCCAAGCATAGACCGACTAAAATACAACTGATTGGCCGTGTTCGCCATGTCGAATGCATCTGCATGCCGAGTTCCTCAATTCTGGTTCATCGGGTAAACCCGGAAAAAATCATCCACGATCTTTTCCGCCAACTCCGGAACACAGGACTCGATCTCATCGATGAAGTGAACCCCGCCATCCGCTGCCCAGTCCAGAAACATTCTCTCCTCATCGCTGGCGCAGGTGAACCTTTCATCCAGCAGAACCGAATCATCCTTCACGCGGATAAGCTGCACCCGGATCTGCAAAAATACATCCGTGGGTGGATCGATGCCGTCCATGCCACGCAGCCCGGACTTTTCAACGCTTATCAGCAGATGTGTATCGATGGGTTCTACGAATGGCTTCCGGTGTTCTGCAACGCCCCGCTCAGCGGATGTCGGTTTCCCGTCAGGCCAGACAACAAATTTCAGAGTCGTCCGGTCATTGCCCAGGGCGATTATTCTGTTGAGCAATACGTCGCGAAGACCCATCTGTCTGAATTGAGCTGTAGCGGCCTCAAGCATGATCTGCGCATTTTCAACTTCCTGAGCGGGGATGGCGGTGAAAATCCCATGAACGCCGCCGACCAGCGCGCAGATCGGTGAAAGCAATACACCCAGGTATGTTCCGCCGGGTACGGGTGAGACAAAACCGATCATGACCGGCAGTGTGGCTCCGGCCACGACGCCTCGTTTAGCTCCGCCCCACACGCCTTTCGCCGGAAGCACGACCTTCGTTGTCGGTAGACTCGGCAACAGCGATACGCCGACTGTGGACAACTCGGATCGGATGCGTTCCAGTGCCGACGGCTTCATGGTGTATATGTGCGGTGTATTTGAACAACCGGCAAGGCACCACAAAACGACATTTAGATATAGAAGCCACCGTATCGGGTATATTTTTGTCCGCACTTGGTGCTTACCATCGAAAGCGAGTATTTCACTGGAACCCTGGAATCTTTCTAAGAGGCTACTTCTTCGGTTCGAAGCTGAAAATTTCAATGGTTACCGTGTATTTGTCGGCATGGGCCATACTGGAAACCAAGGCTGCGGCAATGATCATGATTGCCATTACTGATTCAGCTGGTTTTATAGCATGTTGAATTCTATTTCACCAGTTCTATTTTTACCCAACCATTGCCGGTGGGTTGTTTTTGGCCTGCCGGCAGGCTGAACGTCAACTTTAGGGCACTTAAAGCGGTATAGATTATCTGTATGCGTACTTTTGTAAGATCGTCGACAACGCTAACCGTTTTGCATTGGAAACCTGCGTTCAGTATTTTTCAAAAAAATTACCAGTGATACTGGAGGTAGATGCTATTGTAATTGCTGCCTCCCGAGATCCGGCCAAAAGCGGAGGATTTCGAATAGATCCCGGACCGGTGATGAATACTGTATCCCAGCCACAATGCTTCCATCCATTTGACCCTAAAAAGTTGTCCCAGGCTCAAGTCGAGAGAAAAATCAAGGAAATTTAAAAGTTGGCTCGGCCTGTATCCCTTAGCTTCTACGTCCTGTTCTTCCAGGTAAGGGATTTTATGGGCATAAGATATACCTTCTGCAAATCCCAAGCGCCAATGGGTCGGCCATTTAAATGTGTAGTAAAACTTGACTGCCAGAACGTATTCGGCTGAGCTTTCTTGTACCTCTGATGAATGATGAAGGACCAGCCCGGGAGTCAAATAGGTGGCAATGGGAATGGTGAACAGCTCATCCGCAAGGGGCACGCCGAAAAAAATAGAGGTCATTTGGTTGTTATAAGGATCGCTTTCCGTATTTCCGGTCATGATCTCCCCCAGATTTGATGTCGTGCCCCAGCCGTGTGCCAACCGCACATACGGTTTGGCGTCCAACGTATCTACGTGCCTTTTCTTATCGTTAAAAAAGCCGAACCCCAGAAAAGCCTCGCCCTGGGTGGATCTTTTGACAAAGGAGACGTCCCGGGTATCGGAATCGAGCATTCTTAAACTGACCTGCCCCATTAGATACAGGTTGCGGTACACGTGATAGCGGATGTCGGTGGATAGCAATACGTCAATGGCGCTGCCCGGGTCTTCTCTTTCCAGACCGTAATAGCGATTGTTGAACTCAGCGCTTTTCCAACGAAACCTCACATAGGGCCTGAAATCCCAGTCCCCCCGTTCGAATTCAAAACTGGGGGTCAGGTTTGCATGTATGCGGCCGTTTTGATCACTTAATACTTCGAAATCCGTATGGAACCAGTTTGAAAAATGATAGGTAAACTGTCCGCCCAGATCCAATCCGTCTTCCCGGATATCGTTTTGGAACTCTTTGGGAATGTCAAAGAACCGGTATCTGGCAAACGGGCTCAGTTGCCAGTTTTTCCCCTGAAAGAGCCTGTACCCGGCCTCGAGGCCATCGATAAACAAACGACCGTTGTCATAGAAAAACAAAGGGAGGACGTCGTTTACAACACTCTTGTCCGCATCAAACGGAATTCTCGCCGACCGTATCCCCATGGCGATGCCCCACTTTTCGGGCGCCTTGGTTTTCTTTTTTTCAGCGAGTTGCTCCTCGCCATAAGCATTGTGGGTGACCAAGATAAGCAATACCATCAATGATCTGCAAGGGTGTTTGTTCATTTTCTCTTCCTATTCACACTTTAAATTGATCGGAACAATTTCGTCACCGGCATGAATGGCTGTAATTCCCTGCCTTTCAACCACCACCAGAGACATGGCCACCTTGTCTTCAATGGGCATGGCGGACAAGGTTTCCATGGCCAGCACTTCGGCTACGCCGTTTTTTAAATTCACTTTGCCGATAGAGATACGGTTGTAGAACTGTGTGTTGCGAGCGAAAAGAACCAGGTTCGCTTTGAAATCGATTTCCGGAACGTTTTCGTCCGGCTTGAAGGGTTTCCAGACAGTCTCAAAGGTTTCGACGTCGCCGATATAACCGACCGCCTGTTCATGCTGCTTTTCCGGCAGCAGTTTAAGCCGGGCCACCGGATAGTCGCCCTGCCAGGATTGCAGGATTTTCGCCTCGCCAACGAAGGGCTGCGAATGGATGGCCAGTGCGTCATCCTCGGCCAGACAGTCGCGCGTGGGTTTGTGGCCTTTGGCGCTAACGGCCTCGAATTCGGTCTTGGCGGCCTTAAGCTCCGCGCGGAACGCGGGATCGGCATGCAGACGAGCCACGGCTGCCGCTCCCATGAAACGCCCCTCAACCACATCGCTGTGCCAATGAACGTTACAGATGTTTCGGCTTTCACCAAAGGCCCGGCCACGGGCAAGGATCGCATCAGCCCGGTCGGGAGCGATTTCAGTCAGGATGAGTGCCCAGGCCCAGCCAATGGCGGTATGCCCGGAAGGATAGGAACCGTCCTTCATCAAAAGCTCTTTTTCATCCGGTGTGCAGATAGGCTCCTTGTTCTTCATGAATGGGCGCTTACGCTGGTACTTATTCTTTGCCGTGTAAGTAGACAGGCCCGCATCGGCAAGGGTGCGCCGCAGCAGCATGTAGAGATGCGGCGTGTCTTTTTCCGTAATCGGAATGCCCAGCGCACAGGAAAAAGTGCTGGCTGCTTCCGGGAACATCAGCTCGGCATCCTTGGCAGCAAGCTCCCAGCGCGGCGTACCGCGCAGTTCAATGCTTTTCCGGCTGACATCTTCATCCAGTGCGAGCGCGGCTGAACCTTCAGCCGGCGGCGGCGGAATAAGCGCCAGGCTGTTGGGATGCTCCTCGGGCTGTAAATATCCCGCCAAAATCCCCGGATGTATTTCCGGCACGGCCATTAGGCCGGCTTGCTGTTCGACACTCGCGCATCCCGCGGTTATTGCAATAGCCAGCAGAACGAATAAACGCTTAAGCAATGAGAGGTTGAGCACTTCCATTGATGTTTCTCCTTTAGTTATCTTGGTTACTTATTTTCAAGATCCGGCCCATATCAAAGATAGGGGTCTTGAATCTTGAATGATTGAGTTTGTTAATCAGTTTGGTTCATCCGCAGAATGTGTGGGTGCCTAGTGGTTCGGGAAGATCTCCAAGGGTGTGATATAAAGCTAGTTTTATGACTTCAAAGTTTTTGAAACCGTAAGCTTTTTTTGTGGTCACTTTTGCCTTGTTGTTGAGACCTTCCACAGCACCTAAAGCAATTTGCTTTTTGGCCCGAAACCAGTTGAGGATCAGACTCCGATGAGAGCGCAACATCCGGGCAATTTTCTTCATCGGATCAATCCGTGAGCGCATGGTTCGGTTGCACCAATCATCC
>Ga0209633_10002684_pt1 | contig 16941 bp, 11 predicted proteins | sample Cruoilmetagenom1_FD_187290 | JGI IMG/M metagenome (GOLD analysis project Ga0209633, IMG submission 187290) | Oil polluted marine microbial communities from Coal Oil Point, Santa Barbara, California, USA - Sample 1 (SPAdes) (version 2) | ecosystem: Environmental > Aquatic > Marine > Oil seeps ... | reverse complement strand
AACGCACACCTAAACCACCACCTAAATCGAGGTGTTTGATATGGATACCTTGCTCTTTTAAGCGATCAGATAAATCGAGTAAGCGCTCAAGTGCATCCATAAATGGTGTAACGTCGGTAAGTTGCGAACCGATATGACAATCGATGCCAGTGACATCAATATTTTTCATTGATGCTGCTCGTACATAAACGGCTTCAACAAGACTGATATCGATACCAAACTTATTTTCTTTTAAACCTGTTGATATATAAGGATGCGTTTTTGCATCAACATCTGGATTAACACGAATCGAAATGCTCGCGATTTTACCCATGCTTGCTGCAACATCATTTAGGCGAACTAACTCAGCTTCAGATTCGACATTAAAACAACGAATTCCTACTTCTAATGCACGCTGCATTTCATCAGCTCGTTTACCAACACCAGAGAATACAACTTTCTTAGGGTCACCACCTGCTTTTAAAACACGTTCTAATTCACCGACAGAAACAATGTCAAAACCAGAGCCCAAGCGCACCAGTAAATTTAAAATAGCGATATTTGAATTCGCTTTAACTGAATAGCAAATCAAATGAGGTTGATCACCAAAAGCATCGTTGAAAGCATGATAATGGCGCTCTAAAGTTGCGCGCGAATAGATATAGCAGGGTGTGCCGTATTGCTTTGCAATATCTTCTAATGCAACATCTTCAGCAAATAGCTGTCCATTTTTGTAATTAAAATAGTCCATATCAACGCTTCTTTGGTGTTTTTACAGTATCTGTATTTTTTGATTTATCAACAGAACCTTTATTATTATCCGGCAGGTACAAATCACCTTTATTGCCACAGCCACTTAGTGTGCTGGAAACACTCATGATAAATAACGCAAAAATCATTAGCGCAAAGAGTTTTTGAGCCCAGCAGATATTTTTAAACATGGCGGTTCAGTATCTGAAAATAGTGAAAACGACGAAGTATACCAACTCTTTACAAAAACAATAGTACTGTGTCTTATAGAAAAAAGTGCCTATAAGTAGGGGGGTGACTTAATTAGCGTGTTTAAGGTCATTTGAGAAAGTACTACAGATCTAACATGATTTTTAACGGGACTCGTGTTCCAGCTATTCGACATGCTTGAATGGCATAGCCATAGGGAAATAGTTTGTATAGGTATTTACGTGTAGCGCGTTCCTTTCCTAACTGCTCTTTCATCGATTTAAGCGCATGGCGGGCTTCTGGTACACAGCTACTATATTCAAATTGTTCTCGAATGTAATTTACGACAAACCAGTGATCATCCGTCATTTCTACATTAGCGAGTTCTGCTTGTTTAAGTGCTACATTTTTGTTCCAATCATCTGGGTCTGTTAGATAGCCATGCATATCAATGGCGATATCTTGTCCATCGACATGGATGTATTCCGCTACTTCCATGCGAGTGTTACCCGCTGATCGTCTTGTTTTTGATTTTAGTGAATCCATTATTATTTACTTTCCCTGAAGGATTGATTTTGCATGAGTAAACATGTCGGATAAGCTGTTTTCCTTAATCGTTTGCATGAGTTCTTTCACATCAAATTTATGATGTCTTTCATACGCAACACCAAGCTGTTGCATATCCGCTAAACCTGATTCACGTGCATGATCAACAAATCCTTTATTCTTCCAGAAGAAAGCACCAGGCATAGTTGTTGGAATAACTAATGCGTAGAAAATGATACGGCCTAAATAAGCCATAACAATTAGAGATGCAGTAAATAGGAGGCCGACAAATACGCCAAAGCCGCCGGTTAAACCAGTACTGCTTATAATTAACGCTAGAGCAATATTCACAACTAATAGTGAATTTCTTAACCAGTAGGTTTTACCGAAGCTAGTAGATAACTCGTAATGCGCTGCTTGACCTTCACCAGCACCTTTTTTTAAATCACTAGCGTGGAAAACAAGTCCAATAGCTTCTATCACCAAGCCAAGTGCTGCGATTGAAGCGAGTATTTTGATCAAGCCGTAAGTTTCGCTCATCAATACTACGCTGACTATTGCTACTAATAAGCTGCCAAGGCTTAACATTGAGCCGTAAAAGGTAGTAGCGGTTTGCCAATGGTCCCAAAAAGGACGCGCCTTTATACGGTAGAGCTTGTACATATAATACGAACCAACAGCAAAACCAATCATGCCGAGAATGGCAGAAGTACCTGCTAGTAGGTTCATAAAGCCGTTGTCAAAAAACGAGAAGAATGTGTATCCAGCTAAACCAGCAAAGAATGCAGTTACACCTGCAATTTCACGACTTAATGGGGAATGACGTAGATTGTTAAATCCACGATAAAAACGGTGAGGTTTACCCAAGTGCATATTCAACTTGTAAAGGCCTGCACCCATTAGAACAAACATAACAATCAATAATGGGATAAACGCTGGCGAGTGTTGCACAGAAGAAATTGCAGATAAGCCAAACAGTGACCCTCCAACAACTAACATCACAAAAGCACCCATGACGGCTTGTGCAGTTAGGGTGAACATTACATGCGCGTTTTCGTGTGAAGCTAATAGTTTTTGCATGCCCCAATGTCTGGTTCTACCATGTTTCTCATCAAGCACTGGTTCATACTTACCTGCAACATCATCTCGATGATATTTGATCGCAGTTGAATCCACACGTTTCATATCACGGTTTAATGTTTTAGTTTGCTGAAAACGGATATTGGGATTAGTGATACTGGTATCAGGAAATCCTGGAATTTCTGTTTCTAGTTGGCTTCGGTCTTCAGGTGTGTTTTCAATCACACCAAATTCCAATGCCTTGCCCAAACAGGCAGAAACACAGGCAGGCTTTAGCCCTACTTCTAAACGATCGACACACATATTACATTTTGAAACGGTGCCTTCTACAGGATCAAGTTGTGGTGCGTTGTAAGGGCATACCCAGGTACAGTAACCACAACCAAAACAAATATCAGGGTCTTGAAGTACTGCGCCGTATTCAGCAAATTTTGTATAAGCGCGAGTAGGACAACCTTTAAGACAGACAGGGTCATCACAATGGTTACATGCCATTGAAATATTTTGACGACGATAGTCAGGGTATGTTCCACCTTCAACAAAACCAACAGAACGAAAGGCGATGTGACCTGCATTATCATTCTTCTCACTACAGGCTGCTTCACATGCATGACAGGCGATACAGTTATCAGCAGTGAAATAGAAACCATGTTGCTTATAACGATTAGGGTTGTCGCCAATACCACTATCATTATTAATATTTAAGCTTTGGTCACGCAAGGCATCCCCATCAATAGTTAGCTCAATGGGCTTACCATATCGGTTCTTCTCTTTGCTTCCTTTGTCTTGTAAAAAAGCGTATTTAGGTTCGTCATCACGTACTTGAAACATGTTTTACTACTCGTATTAAAAAATTTAAGTTGAGAAGGAGGAGGAGACCCAACTTAAACCGCCCAATAGGGCTAAACTGTTGTTGTTAGTGTCTGTTGTTAATGCCCGTTAAAATTTTCGCATTTCCATACTCATTTGAGCTGCTGACTCTTGATCAGCAATACGCTCAATACGAACTGCTGATTGTTTATAAGCAGGTTGACGCGAATGCGGATCGAGTAAACCGAGTGTTAAGCGATTTGCACAATCATGGAAATGGAATGGCACGAAAATCATGTTTTTTGAAACACGGTGTGTGAGTTGAGCCATAACAACAGCATCGGATCGCGGCGATATTAAACGTATATAGTCACCAGCAATGACACCTAACTCTTTAGCAGCATCTGGATTGATTTCAGCAAATGGAACAGGGCTGTATTTATTATTGTTACTCAACTTTCCTGTTTTCGTTCTTCCATGCCAATGCTCTATTAAACGACCGGTATTCAACCAGTAAGGAAATTTGGCATCAGGTATTTCATTGTTATCTATAAAAGGCAATGGGATTAGTTTTGCTTTGCCATCGGGGTAGCGGAAGGTCGCATCTTCAGTATAAAGTCGGACGCCTCCTTTAGCTGGGGCTTCCCCTTTCTCGGCTTGATCTTTGGTGTAAGGCCATTGAATACCACGATTTTTCTCGATTAATTCGTGAGTCATTCCAGAATTATCAGAGAGTCGGCCTACTGATAACTTACCCATTTCCAAAAAGATATCGGCGGCTTTTTCCGGGAATGTAAGGTCTCCAGATTTATTAAAGCGCTCAGCCATACGATTGAATATCCATAGATCTGGCTTTGAATTACCGTGAGGTTCAACTACAGGTTTAACCACATTGACACGACGCTCAGTATTGGTCATCACGCCATCTTTTTCTGCCCACGTTCCTGCGGGTAAATAGATGTCACCGTATTGTGCACTTTCAGTATCTTCATAACAGTCTTGTATAATACAAAACTCAAGTTGCTCCATCGCTTTACGGATACGTGCGGTATTTGGCAATGAACTCAAAGGGTTTGTAGCAATCAGCCATAAACCTTTTATTTCGCCAAGCTCCATTGCTTGATAAATATCTGTCTGGAACATGCCGCGTTTTTTAGGAAAAAATTCAGGATCAACGTTCCAGAATTTACCGATATCTTCGCGGTCTTGTGGATTTTCTAACAATCGATGATTGGGTAAGCCAGAACAAGAAGACCACTCACGTGTTCCCATTGCATTACACTGCCCTGTGATTGAAAGACTGGTTCCACCCGGCTTACCGATATTGCCTGTAATTAAAGCAAGATTGTTGATACCAACTACACCGTCCGAACCATGAGTGCTTTGGTTAATTCCCATCGTCCAGATTTGCATGGCTGAATCAGCTCTTGCAAACTGGCGGGCAACAGCACGAATAGTATCTTCGTCGATGCCGCAAATTTTAGCGGCCATAACAGGATCATATTTAGCGACTTCTGCTTCTAACTCTTCAATACCGTTTGTATTTGCTTCGATATAACGTCTATCTTCAAGCCCTTCATCTAAAATGACATGCATCATCGCATTCATCAAGACCACATCGGTACCAGGAGTAACGGTTAAATGGCGATCAGCATTTTGCGCTAACATCGTGACGCGAGGGTCAACAACAATTAGTGGGAAGCCTTTCTTTTCTTGTGCCTCTTTCATGCGCCAGTAAATGATTGGATGTTGCTCAGGTAAATTTGAGCCCCATGCAATTAATACATCACAATGCTCAAAATCATCATAACAACCAGGGGGGCCATCAGAACCAAATGAGCGCTTATAACCTGAAACGGCAGAAGCCATACAAAGAGTTGTATTGCCATCGTAATTATTGGTGCCGATCAACCCTCTAGTGAGTTTACCGAGCGTATAAAATTCCTCTGTAAGCATTTGTCCGGTAGAGATGACTGCGACAGAATCGCGGCCGTACTTTTCTTGAACCCGACGAATCTCATCATGAGACTTATCCAGAGCAGTATCCCAATCAGTCGTTTTCCATTCATCAAGGAAACTATCTCGCATTTTCGGCTCAGTGCCTCGACCAGCAGAATCAAACAACTCATGTTCAAAGATACCCTTTAAGCATAATTTTCCACGATTAACATCTGCACCACCAACACCACGCGAAGATACAGGCTTACCTTCTTCATTCAAGCCAACTTCGATAGAACAACCTGTTGAACAATAACCACAGGTTGCATATTTCCATTCTTTGACTTTCTTGTCGGCAATTTTAATTGCGTTTTTTGTACCACGACCAAATAACATAAATAATTCTCTTATCTATTTGTATTTACTATTCTTATTTCTTCAAACTTAAAAAGACTTTTCCGTCTTCTACTTTTGTATCATAGATATTCGTACAGCCTTCATCAGCGCCCAAGGCTTCACCCGATGTCAGGCTGATTTTCCAGTTGTGAAGTGGGCATGTCACAGAATCACCGTGCATGATGCCCTGAGAAAGAGGACCTTGCTTATGCGGACATTCGTCTTTAATAGCGAAAACGTTATCGTCTTTACCTCTAAAGATGGCTACGTTAACGGTATCTGTTTCAACAACACGTGAGCCCAAAACAGGGATTGAATCTAAAGATGTAATTTCTAACCAGTTACTCATGTGATTTTCCCTTAAGCTTCTACTTTGATTTTTATGTTTTTGAATTGGTGCTCATCTACGCCTTCAGCATGTTGCTTCCAAGGGTCGATTTGCGCAGGTTTTTGTGAGATCAGAAAACGCTCATGCAATTCTTTTCGATTTGATTCATCTTCCAGTATTGCTTGTTTAATTTTGTCTAAACCAACGCGTTCAATCCAAGGTGCTGTACGCTCTAGATAATGTGCATCTTCACGGTAGAACTGAGCAAATGCGCCAGCATATTCAAGCACTTCTTCTTCTGTTTCTACTTTAGTTAGGTAATCGGTAACACGGACTTTAATACCGCCATTGCCACCGACGTGCAGTTCGTATCCAGAATCAACACAGACAACGCCGAAGTCTTTAATGGTTGCCTCAGCACAGTTGCGCGGGCAGCCTGAAACAGCGAGTTTATATTTATGTGGCATCCAGGAACCCCAAGTCAGCTCTTCAAGTTTTACGCCCAATCCTGTTGAGTCTTGCGTTCCCATTCGACACCAAGAGTCACCTATACAGGTTTTACAGGTTCGCATCGCTTTGCCGTATGCATGACCAGATACAAACCCTGCTTCAGATAGATCTTTCCACATAGAAGGTAAATCTTCTTTTTGGATACCAAACATATCGATACGCTGACCACCTGTTACTTTCATTTCAGGTACATTAAATTTATCAGCAACATCAGCAATTGCTCGCAAATCTTTAGGCGTACACATACCACCAAACATACGTGGTACTACAGAGTAAGAACCATCTTTCTGGATGTTTCCATGTGCCCGCTCATTTATAAATCGGGACTCAGGGTCGTTATAATCGGGATATTCACATAAGAGGTAATAGTTAGTTGCTTGGCGACAAACCGCGCAACCGTCATCATTTTTCCAAGCTAAGGTTTTGCGGGTTTCTTCATGATTTTTTAAACCATGTTTGCGGATTGCTTGACGCACTTCATCGTGAGTAAGCTCGGTACAGCCACACATTGGTTTTTTGCTTGGGGCTTCAGAGTAATCACCACCCAAGGTATGAGCCAGCAAAGATTCAACTAAACCAGTACATGATCCACATGACGCAGATGCTTTGGTATGCGAGCGAACATCATCGAGTGTGAATAATTTCTTTTCTGTAATTGCAGATACGATTTCGCCTTTACAAATACCGTTACAGCCACAAATTTCAGCATTATCAGCCATAGAAGCTACACGGGTTTCATCTCCGTGTCCTGCATCACCTAAATGTGCTTGACCGAAAAGAATGGTATTTCGAAAGTCTGAAATATTGGTTCCATCTTTCATCATCTGGAAATACCAAGTGCCATCTATAGTGTCGCCATAGAGGCAAGCACCAATAATGACATTGTCACGAATTACTAATTTTTTATACGAGCCATTTGCCACATCATGGAATAGCAGTTCATCGGTGTCTTCATCGCCGTGGAAATCACCTGCTGAAAACAAATCAATACCAGTTACTTTCAACATGGTTGAAGTCACAGTGCCCTCATAACGGCCATAACCCAATTCAGCCAAATGATTTGCGGCTACTTTGGCTTGCTCAAACAAAGGGGCAACAAGACCATAAGTTCCACCACGGTGTTGTACACACTCTCCCACTGAGTAGATGTTCGGGTCAAAAGTCTGCATCGTATCGCTGACTACAATTCCACGTTCACAATGTAAGCCAGCAGCTTGAGCCAACACAAAGTTTGGTTTGATGCCGACTGCCATAACCAGGAGATCTGCTTCTATTTCAGAGCCATCTTTAAATTTAAGACCCGTAATTCGTTCATCACCCAGAATTTCTTCAGTGGAATGTGACATTAAGAATTTCATGCCCTTTTCTTCTAGAGATGCTTGCAGCATTTTTGCTGCTGGTTCATCTAGCTGGCGTTCCATCAAGGTATCCATGATATGCACAACCGTCACATCCATACCTTGCTTCATTAGACCATTTGCTGCCTCTAAACCTAATAAGCCACCACCGATTACTACTGCTTTTTTATAGTGCTCAGCAGCTTCAACCATTGTGTCGACGTCTTTCACATCACGGAAACCTACAACCCCATATTTATCGGCACCAGGAAGTGGCAACATGAACGAAGTTGAGCCCGTAGCAATTAATAGTTTGTCGTAAGGAAGCTCTGTTCCATCTTCAGCAATTACTTTTTTGGCAACTCGATCAACTTCAGAAACCCTTTTTCCTTTTTCGAAACGGATATTGTTTTCTTGATACCAGTTGTCATCGTTCAACATCACTTCTTCAAGTGTTTTTTCATTAGCCAAAACAGGAGATAACATTATGCGGTTGTAGTTGCCGTAAGGCTCATCACCAAAAACGGTAATATTGTATTTTTCAGGTTCTAGCTTCAGTAGTTCTTCAACCGTACGCATACCTGCCATACCGTTGCCGACTAATATTAGATTTTGTTTATCACTTTGACTCACAAGTAAAACTCCATTTAAGTGTTGTTGAAAATGGAGGAGCAAGTAACGTGCCAAAGAGTAGAAGCGCAACCAGAATAGTGGAAAGAAGTAGCTGGAATGGTATTTATACATCGTTAATTTATTTTGTTTGTATAACTTGTTTAGTGTTTTTATTTGGTATTCATCAATAAGGCACTTCTTTGGTGCGAGAGCATAAGAGCATGCTTTATTTTGGTGCTCTTCTTCTGCCTAAGGCGGCTTCATTAAAAATATCTACTAACACAACTCTAAGTACACCCCCCTACTTTTAGGCTATTTCAGTCACTTCATAAGACTGGCACAGAATTTGCTGTGCATGAATTAACAACGACGTAAATTAGCAATGGAGCTAACATGCAACAGCAATCATCAAGTAATCGGCTTAACCTATTTGATTTAAGTAAAGCCAATATCCGAACCTTACACATCACCTGGTTCGCCTTCTTCATGACATTTGTCGTTTGGCTTGGTCTTGGACCGATGATGCCATTTATTAAAGAAGCGTTAGATCTTACAGGGCAACAGGCAAAAGTACTGCTTATTCTCAATGTGGCGATGACCATTCCTGCACGCATTGTGGTTGGAATGCTGGTAGATAAGTTTGGCCCACGAATTCTTTTCAGTGCAATTTTGATTCTAGGTGGATTGATAAGTATTGCCTTCGCCTGGGCCAATTCCTACGAATCGTTAGCGATCATGCGTTTCTTATCGGGCTTTATTGGTGCTGGTTTTGTTGTTGGAATCCGTATGATAGGAGAGTGGTTTCCAGCGAAACAAACAGGTTTAGCTCAAGGTATTTATGGCGGTTGGGGTAATTTTGGATCTGCAGGTGCAGCGCTAACATTACCGTTTATTGCTGTGAGCGTGGGTGGTGATGACGGATGGCGTTATGCTATTACATTTGCAAGTATTGCAGCCATTGCATACGGTGTTTTTTATTATTTTGTAGCCCGAAATACGCCAAGAGGATCTACCTATTTTAAACCTAAGAAAACAGGAGCCATGGAAGTCACTAGTGGTTCTGACTTAGTGCTTTATTGTTTAATGAATATCCCACTGTTTCTAGCGTTGGCCTTGCTCACATGGAAACTATCACCAATCAATATGGGCTTAATCAGCTCATCAGCCGCACTCATTATTTATATTGTTCTTGCTCTTATTTATCTTTTACAAATATGGAAAATATGGCAACTGAATTCGCATGTGCTTAAAGAGCCAGTACCCGAAATGCAGCGTTATAAATTCAAGCAAGTGGCTATTCTAGATTGGGCTTATCTAGTCACGTTCGGCACTGAGTTAGCGGTTGTTTCAATGTTGGCGATGTTTTATGTGGAATGGTTTGATATCGCCAAAGTAAATGCGGCATTACTAGCGGGAATTTATCCTTTCATTAACTTATTTGCTCGCCCTGGTGGTGGTTGGATAAGTGATATCATTGGCAGAAAACTCACGCTCATTATCGTTTTTTCAGGAATCACAGTTAGTTTTCTATTGCTTGGTTCAGTCGATAAAAGCTGGCCGGTATGGATGGTAGTTGCTATGACTATAGTCGGCGGTATTTTCTCTAAAGCTGGCTCTGGTGCGGTCTACGCCATGGTGCCATTGATTCAACGTCGGATGACGGGACAAATTGCGGGTATGGCAGGCGCGTTTGGTAATGTCGGTGCCGTTATGTTTCTTACGGTAAATTCATTGATTAGTTACGATCAATTCTTTTTGTTTATTGGCATAGTCTCGGGAATTGTCTTTATGCTTATTTTATTCTTTTTAGAAGAACCCAAAGGACAAATAGCTGAAACGCTACCCGATGGGACAGTACAGATGATTGATGTAAAATAGTTTCACACCCCCCCACTTATAGGCACTTTTTTAAAAAGCCTCTAAAAGTGGGGGGGTGTCATTAATAGTAAGGTAATAATGGCAAATTCACGTAATCATCACTTGGCAATAAGCGTAGGACAAGCTTCTGTTGCGGGTGTTAAAGAAGAGAATGAAGATTTTCTTGGTTATTATGTGCCTTCTGCAGAAACAGAAGATGCTGTTCAACTTGAAAGCAAAGGTATCACTGCTGCCATTGCAGATGGAATGAGCGGAAGCGATGGTGGTAAAGAAGCGAGTCAAGTCAGCATTAGCCAATTTTTAAGCGATTATTACGGTACGCCCGAATCCTGGACTGTTAAACAAGCCGCAAACAAAATTCTCACTGCTTTAAATACCTGGTTATACAGCCAAGGGCAGGAGAAATACGGAACGGCTAAAGGCATGGTTACTACCTTTAGCGCATTGGTTTTAAAGTCTCAAACCGTACATCTTTTTCATGTAGGTGATAGCCGAATATATCGCTTTCGTGGCGATGATTTAGCGCAACTCACTCGTGATCATCGAGTCTGGATAACAAATGATAGAGAATACCTTAGCCGCGCTATAGGAATAGATACCCATCTAGAAATTGACTACCGAGCGAGTAACGCAGAAGAAGGTGATATCTACTTACTAAGTACCGATGGCGTACATGATTTTGTTAGCGATAAAGAAATCAAGCGCATCATTAGTGCACATAAAAGTATCCCACAAAAAATTGCTGATGAACTCATAAAAGCATCTAAAGCGAATAATTCAAATGACAATATCAGCGTACAAATTGTATCGGTAGATACTTTGCCAGAGCCTGATAAAAATGAGTTTTATGAGCAACTTACCCATCTTCCTTTTCCGCCTGATTTACAGGCTGGCAATGTCATTGATGGCTACAAAATTTTGCGCGAATTAAACGCATCATCACGTTCGCAAGTGTATCTTGCAGAAGATACGCTTTCTAAAAAAATTAAAGGAGCACATCAAAAAGTAGTTATCAAAACGCCTTCGGTTAATTTCGAAGATGATCCCTCCTATATTGACTTATTTCTTCATGAAGAATGGGTTGCCAAACGGTTGCAATCGCCTCACTTGATTAAAATCCGAGGTGTCGATCGTAAGCGAACATTTCTCTATACGATTGTTGAATATGTGCAAGGGCAAAGCCTTAAGCAATGGATGTTGGATAACCCTAAACCTACGATAACTCAAGTGCGTGGTACGGTTGATCAAATTGCGCGTGGCTTACGCGCGATGCATCGTCTGGAAATGATTCACCAAGATTTGAAGCCCGATAATATTTTGTTGGATGAATTCAACACATTGAAAATTATTGATTTCGGCTCTACCAAAATAGCGGGTTTAGCAGAGATTAAGTCAGTCGTTGAGCACAATGAAATTGTAGGTACAGCAAACTACTCAGCGCCTGAATATTTTAAGGGTGAAAGCGGCACCAATCGCTCAGATATCTATTCCTTAGGTGTCATCGCTTATGAGATGTTAACGGGTAAATTACCCTACGGTGAAATCTCGGTAGAGCGGGCTGCTAAGAAGAAATTTAATTATGTTTCTGTTCGCCAATACAACCCAAGAGTACCTGACTGGATAGATGCTTGCTTACAAAAAGCAGTTAATCCAAGTCCTGAAAAACGCTATGAGCTGTTATCAGAATTTATCAGTGATTTTAGTAAGCCTAACCAAGCGCTTTTAGATAGAAACCATGCTCAACCGTTGTTAGAAAGAAACCCTCTCGCGTTTTGGCACATGGTCGCTTTAATCGAGTTTATTGTTATTATTTCTTTGGTTTTCTATATGTATAACAAATAGTTAAGTCAATATTCTGGTTGTGTGCTCAATCAACCTGTTTAGTATATATTGGCATGAAATTTGCTCATTTGTTTTTTAATGAACTATTTAAAACAGAGTGAAGAAAAATGCACCAAAACGTATTGTTAGTCTCTCAAGACGCGCCAAAATCAAGCACACTTGAAACAATATTGTGCGCGGAAGGATACGCTATCCATCATGCTTTGTTAGATACGGCACTAGTAAATCAAGATATTCTCAAGAAAATGAAAGTGATAAATCCTGATTTTGTCGCTATTTATACTAAAAAACCTCAATCTTCAATGTTAGAAACTATTCGAATGATTCAGGATAAGCAACCCGCCCCAATTATAATTTTCGCAGAAGAAAGACAAGAATCAATAGAATCTGATGTCATCAATGCTGGAGCTAGTGCGTTTATTGTTGATGGGATAGAAGAGCATCGAATGCGTTCGATAATCGAAGTCGCTAAAACTCGTTTTCTTAAGTGCCAAACTCTGAAGCAAAAGCTATCTGAAACGGAACAAAAATTAACTGAACGTAAAGATATCGATCGCGCCAAAGGCATCATTATGAAGAATAAAAATGTCTCTGAGGATGAGGCATATAAAATGCTGCGCTCTTTGGCAATGACTAAGAATCAACGGATGGGTGAGTTAGCAATTAGTTTGATCAGTGCTTCTGAATTACTCGATTGATTTAATATTTATATCCCTTAGATGTAGCATGAATTCATCATTAAAATCTTTGCACCCTTAATGGGGTTTTTATTAAAAAGCGCACTAATTCGGAACACCTAAAGGGAAAAATGTAGTCACGATAGTTTTTTTCAAATGCCGGTTTAAGCCCTTTAGAAGAAAGTCTTAGAGACTTTGAAATATAATTTATTTTGTTTAATAACAATAGGTTAATAATTTTTTCTAAAATGTATAACAAAATGTTGGCACGGGTTTTGCTAATGTTTAAGTAAGTTGCTGATCAATGGAGATTGGCTTAAAAGGAAACTACAACGAAGTAGCTACCAAAAAACTATTACGAGCAAAGGCGCTCAATATCCAAACAATGGTGTGAACACTTGTTTGTAGATATTGAGCGTTTTTTTTGATTTTTTAAAACGGAGCTATCAATGAAAAAACAACAGCAAACTACATTAGGACGAAGACACTTTCTTAAAAAGTCAGTTCTATCTGTAGGTTTAGCAGTCACTATGGGCATGTTCTCGGCCCCTTCTCTTGCCAGTGTGGGTGAGCCAGAAAAAGAAGATCTTAAATTTGGTTTTATCAAATTGACCGATATGGCTCCGCTTGCGATTGCTTATGAAAAAGGCTATTTCGAAGATGAAGGTCTTTTTGTAAAACTCGAAGCACAAGCAAACTGGAAAGTACTTTTAGATGGCGTTATAGATGGCCAATTAGATGGCGCGCACATGTTGGCTGGTCAGCCACTGGCGGCAACGATTGGTTTTGGTACGAAAGCACACATTGTTACTCCTTTCTCCATGGATCTAAACGGTAACGGTATTACGGTATCGAACACGGTTTGGGACGAAATGAAAAAGCATGTTGAATATAAAGACGAAAAACCTGTTCACCCTATCAGTGCATCTGCACTTAAGCCTGTTGTTGAATCATACAAAGACAAAGGTAAAGCATTCAAAATGGGAATGGTATTTCCAGTATCTACGCATAACTACGAGTTACGTTACTGGTTAGCAGCGGGCGGTTTGAACCCCGGATATTATGCACCTTCTAAAGGTGACATCAAAGGTCAGTTACAAGCGGATGTACAACTTTCAGTAACGCCTCCACCACAAATGCCAGCAACGATGGAAGCGGGCACGATCGATGGCTATTGCGTTGGTGAGCCATGGAATCAACAGGCTGTTTTTAAAGGCATCGGTGTTCCCGTTATTACGGATTACGAAATCTGGAAAGATAACCCGGAGAAAGTATTCGGTATGACTGATGCGTTCACTAAAAAGTACCCAAATACGACGACCCGTATAGTCAAAGCAATGATACGTGCCGCTAAATGGTTAGATGAAGATAACAACAAAAATAGAATGGAAGCGGTAAAGATTCTATCTAAGCCGAATTATGTAGGTGCAGATGTAGATGTTATTGCTAACTCAATGACGGGTACGTTCGAATATGAAAAAGGTGATAAGCGCGAAGTACCTGATTTCAATGTGTTCTTCCGTTACAACGCTACTTACCCTTACTACTCAGATGCAATTTGGTATCTCACGCAAATGCGTCGCTGGGGTCAGATTGATGAGAAAAAAGCGGACACTTGGTATACCGACATGGCAAAGAAGGTTTACAAGCCAGAATTATACAAAGTTGCAGCAATGGAGTTGATTGCAGAAGGCAAATTGAAGAAAGAAGAGTTTCCTGACTTTGCTACTGAAACAGGTTTTAAGCCGCCACAAAAAGAGTTTATAGATGGACTTACTTACGATGGTAGCAAACCAAACGCTTATATAGAGTCATTTAAAATTGGCCTAAAGGGTGATGATAAAGGTTAACAAGTTCCTAGCGGTTCCCGCCCGCACTAGTGGTTTGCGTGGCGGGCTTTTTCACAATAGAAAAGACTAAATAGACGAGGATTATCCAGTGAGTAGTCAAAGCATAGAATTTAGAACTTTTAATAAAGGTGACTTTAAAGCGTTCTTTACAAGTTTTGCGACACCAATCCTAGGTGTTTTAATTTTTTTGATGTTATGGGGTTTATTAGCACCAAAAGTAGTCACTTCCCTTGGCGCGGTTCCTGGGCCCAAACAAGTATATTCACAATTCTTGGCTTTGGTTGATGAACATAAGAGCGAGCGCCAAAGCGAGGTCGCATTTTATGAAAGACAAGAAGTGCGTAATGCGAAGAAGTTAGCAAACGACCCGAATGCTAAAATAAAAGTAAGGAGATATGCGGGGAACCCGACATTTTTCGATCAAATTATAACGAGTGTCGTCACCGTTATGGCAGGCTTTTTATTGGCCTCATTGATCGCTATTCCTATTGGCATTGTCGCAGGATTAAGTAAAACGGTATACGCCGCTTTAAATCCTCTGGTGCAAATATTTAAACCCGTTTCACCGCTAGCATGGCTACCAATTGTGACAATGATAGTGAGTGCGACATACGTTACTTCAGATGATGCATGGTTTGATAAATCGTTTCTAAACTCAGCGATAACAGTACTTTTATGTTGTTTATGGCCAACCATTATCAGTACCGCAGTGGGCGTTACTAATGTGAGTAAAGATCTTCAAAATGTGAGTCACGTGCTGCGCTTGAGTTGGTGGACACATGTTAGAAAAATCGTTCTACCTTCAGCCATACCGATGATTTTTACTGGATTACGTCTGTCTTTAGGTATCGCATGGATGGTGTTAATTGCAGCTGAAATGCTTTCACAAAATCCAGGCTTAGGAAAATTCGTTTGGGATGAATTCCAAAATGGAAGTTCGAATTCACTCGGTAGAATTATGGTAGCTGTTGTCGTCATCGGATTAATAGGCTTTTTACTGGATCGAGTGATGTTGTATATGCAGAAAAAAGTGTCGTGGGATAAGTCAGTAGCGTTACGTTAATAAATAGCTGTATGAAAGTTAGATAAAAGACAGGTAAGAGGTATTAAAACAATGGAAAAAATTCATCTAGAGTTAACGGGCGTAAATATGGACTTCCCGACTCCTCAAGGCTCTTTTAGAGCGTTAGAGAATGTGAACCTTAAGGTTAAGAAGGGTGAGTTCGTATCGATCATTGGTCATTCAGGCTGTGGTAAATCTACTGTTTTAAATGTCATCGCTGGTCTTTATCAAGCTACAGCAGGTGGCGTTATTTTAAACGGCAAGGAAGTGACTGATCCCGGCCCTGAGCGTGCGATGGTTTTTCAAAACCACTCATTGCTACCTTGGTTAAGCGCTTATGAAAATGTAGAACTTGCCGTTAATACAATTTTTAAGGGCAAGAAAAGTAAAGCCGAAATGCGAGAGTGGATTGAGCACAATATGCAACTCGTGCATATGGAACATGCTTTGCACAAACGTCCCGATGAGATCTCTGGTGGAATGAAACAGCGAGTGGGTATTGCTAGAGCATTAGCAATGGAACCTGAGGTTTTATTATTGGATGAGCCTTTTGGTGCCTTGGATGCTTTAACCCGCGCACATCTACAGGATTCGGTAATGGAAATTCAAGCCGACCTTGGTAATACCATGATGATGGTAACGCATGATGTCGATGAGGCAGTGCTGTTATCTGATCGTATTGTGATGATGACGAATGGTCCTGCAGCAACGGTTGGCGAAATACTCGAGGTTAATTTACCTCAGCCTCGTGACAGAATTAAGGTATCTGAAAGCAAGCAGTACAACCATTGTCGCCATGAGGTTTTACGTTTCTTGTATGAGAGACATGGAAAAAAAGCAGAAGAATTAACAGAAGATGAAACTATTGACGAAACTGTTGTGAATAGCTCACTAGATGATTCAGAAGAAAATCCTGTTGTAGATTTCAAAGAATCTCAGCAAATAAAGAATAAAGTAGCTTAGCAAACATTTAGCAACCAGCTTAGCTACAACATAATAATTACAATAAAGCGGACCGTCAGTCTCTAGCGGGAACTGGCTTAAAATCGGGAACGGAAGGTATTTATATTTGGTTTGGTTTCTCCTCCTATGTAGCTTTTACCAAAATACCTTTTTGTTCCCGGTTACTTTTTTGTAACAGAACGAGAGCAGATGG
>Ga0209633_10002682_pt1 | contig 16952 bp, 12 predicted proteins | sample Cruoilmetagenom1_FD_187290 | JGI IMG/M metagenome (GOLD analysis project Ga0209633, IMG submission 187290) | Oil polluted marine microbial communities from Coal Oil Point, Santa Barbara, California, USA - Sample 1 (SPAdes) (version 2) | ecosystem: Environmental > Aquatic > Marine > Oil seeps ... | reverse complement strand
CACCCATTTATATTAACACCATTAACAAAGATTCATATAGGCGATAACGACAAAGGCAGATTGATTGAAAAATTAATTAAGAATGACATTACATTATTTTCTGCTCATACAAATTTAGATTATTCAAAAGAGGGTGTAAGTTTTGAACTTGCAAATACTTTAAATCTAAATGATATAGATTTTTTACAAAATGAAAAAAACAATCAATTTAAAGTAGTGGTTTTTATCCTTGAGAATAATGAAGCGAAAATATCGGAAGCTATATTTAATGCAGGTGGCGGAATTATTGGGGAATATAAAAAATGTAGCTTTTCCTCTAAGGGAGTTGGAACTTTCGAAGGTTCAAGTAATTCTAATCCCACTTCTGGTTCAAAAAATAATTATGAAAAAGTAAATGAAGTTAGATTAGAAATTCTTGTTGATAAATGGAATCTTAATAAGGTTGTTAATGCCATAAAAAAAACTCATCCATACGAAGAACCTGCTTTTGATATTTATTCTGTAAATAATGAGAATGTAAATTACGGCATTGGTGTAATTGGCACATTAAACAAAAGCATGACAAAAAAAGAATTTTTAGCACATACATGTAAATCGTTAAAGACCAATGATGTACGATATACAGATGGAAAGAAAAGTAAAATTAAGAAGGTGGCTGTGTGTGGTGGAAGTTGTGCTGACCTTGTACATGTAGCAATAAATAAAGGTGCCGATGCATTTATAACAGCTGATGTTAAGTATCATACTTTTCAAGAAGGTGAAAACAAAATTCTTTTTATTGATGCTGGACATTATGAAACAGAAATTCATTCATTGAATGTTGTTAAAAGAAAATTAGGAAAATATATAAATAGTATAAATGAATCTGTGAATATATTTAAATATTCCGGTTCAACAAATCCAACAAAGTTTTATAATAATAGAATGTCCAATTCCAATTAAATTGGGATATGACAATTTATTATTTAATTGAAAAAATTAATTAAATAAAAAAGGAGATAATAAATTGGTTAATCGATTATCAGCATTATTTGAATTGCAGCAAATTGATGATGAGTTAGATTCACTTGAAGAGCTTAGAGGTGATCTACCATTAGAAGTGGATGAATTGAATTCTGAAATTCAAAATATTAAAGAAACTATTGATAGTAATGAAAAAGATAAAAGTGAATCAAATAAAACAATAAAATCAAACGAAAATGAAATTGAACGTTTGAACGCTAGCTTAACAAAATTTAAAGATCAACTTTATCAAGTTAGAAACAATAAAGAGTATGATGCTTTAACTAAAGAAATTGAACACTCTGAAGAAAAGGTTAAAGTCTTAACAGCAGAAAATGTTGAGCTGGAAAATAAGGTTCAATCATCAGTAACAGAACTTGAATTAGTACAACCTCAGTTAGATGAACTTTCTGAAGACGTAGGTGGAAAAGAAAAAGAGTTGAAAACAATTGTTGGTGCTAATGAGGAAGAAGAAAAAAAACTATTAGAAAAACGCAAAGTAATAGCAGCAAAAATTAGAACTTCGGATTACAATACATATACAAGAATTAGAAAAGCATGTGGAGGAAAAGCAGTTGCAACTATTACAAGATCTGCTTGTAGTGGTTGTCATAATGTTGTGCCGCCGCAAAGACAAATTGAAATTCGTGGAAGTAGAAGATTATATACTTGTGAATCATGCGGAAGACTTTTAATTTCACCAAATGTTGCAGCAGAGGTGGACGCTAAATAGTAAAATTGGAAATCTGAATTTAAAAGGTTGTCAATTCGGACATGTTTTTTGTTTGTCTCGGCTCTTTCTGACGGATGAGAAATTTCTTAACCTCCAAATGGTAAGAGATTTCTCATTTGCTTAAAAAATAAAGTTTACCCGACATTCTTTTTGGCGGGCTCATTTAGAAATTATAAACTTATGTCATATCTGTCTTAAGATATTTAATTTAGTAAAATTCTATTTTGGGTCAACCCAATTCCCATCTTCTTTAATAATATTTATTAAACCTTCAACGGCTCCTTCTGATTTAATATTCTTTTTCACAACTTCTTTACCGCGATAAAGAGTAATTTTATCTACACCTGACCCAACATAACCATAATCTGCATCTGCCATTTCTCCTGGACCATTAACAATACATCCCATTATTCCAATTTTTAATCCTTTTAAGTGTCCGGTTTGTTCTCTAATTTCATTTGTAATATCTACTAAATCAAAAAGAGTTCTGCCACAAGAAGGACAAGCAATGTATTCGGTTTTAGAAATTCTTACACGAGCTGCTTGTAATATTCCAAATTGTAATCTGTTAATTTCAATTGGACTAATGGCATAATTTTTAATCCAAACACCATCTCCAAATCCATCTAGAAATAATCCGCCAAAATCTGTTGAAGCATACAAAGTTAATTTGTCATAGCTATCTGTTTCATATTCTCTTTGAATAACAACAGGCTGCTGAAACCCAATGTTAGCAAGCTCAATAAAAATTCTTCTCTGTTCTGCATAGCCATGTTTGTTGCTAGTGATAATTACAAGAACAATAGTTTTATTATTCTTCAATTGATTGAAATTTTCACTAAAAACATTTTCAATGGTAGCAGTAACAAAATTAAGGTTAGAACTTTTATTTGTTGAATCTAAATATTCTTCAAATGTAAAAATTGGATGGAACTTCATATTGTTATCATTTTCTGCCCAAGCAGAATAATTCTGAATTACATCTAAACTTTCAGGCAAATTAATGTTAACAGATTTATTTCCAACAAAAATATAATCAGGAGCTTGATCACCAATATTCCACTTGTCTAAATCTGGTAAATATGTTAATCCTAATTTAGATAGAGTACTGTTTTTAATTTCTGATTTTGATAAATCAACTATAACTCGAGGTGAATTTTTATTTCCAAAATTGTTTACAGGCAATGAGGGAAGTTTTAGATAATTAAACGGATCATAAGATAAATCATTTATACTTTTAATTTCTTTATGCTCTGCTCTTGTCTTATATCTATTTGCTAAAGCAATTGCAACGGGAGCTTCATTTTCTGGTTCTTCGGTTAACGATACTCTAATCGTATCTCCCAAACCGTCTTCCAAAAGAGTTCCGATGCCAACCGCTGATTTTGTTCTGCCATCTTCACCATCTCCAGCTTCTGTTACACCAAGGTGTAATGGATAGTTCATGTTCTCTTCAATCATTTTGTTTACTAAAAGTCTGTAAGCTTGCACCATAATTTGCGTGTTGCTTGCTTTCATTGAAAGAACAATATTGTGGTAGTTTAAGTCTTCGCAAATTCTTAAAAACTCCATTGCAGATTCAACCATTCCAAGAGGTGTGTCTCCATATCTACTCATAATTCTATCTGAAAGAGAACCGTGGTTTGTTCCAATTCTCATTGCAGTTCCGTACTCTTTGCATATTTTAATAAGCGGAGAAAATCTATCTCTAATTCTTTCTATTTCTTCTTCGTACTCTAAATCTGTATATTCGATTTGTTGAAATTTTTTCTTATCAACATAATTGCCAGGATTGATTCTAACCTTCTCAATAATTCGTGCAGCTTCTTCAGCGGCATTTGGAGTGAAGTGGATGTCAGCAATTAACGGGACATTATACCCACGTTTTTGTAATCCACTTTTAATATTTCTAAGATTTTCGGCTTCCTTCAAACTTGGGGCAGTAATTCTAACATAATCGCATCCAGAATCAACCATTCTAATTGTTTGCTCAATAGTCGCTTTTGTATCCATTGTAAATGTAGTTGTCATGGATTGAATTCTAATCGGATTATTTGCTCCAAGTGGAATGTCGCCAACTTTAACTTCCCTTGTTAGATAACGGTCATATTTTGTTAGACTGTTACAGTATTTTTTATTTGTATCGCTCATTTTGTCTTCTTCTATAAGTAAAATTATTTTTTTGATGTTTCAACCAAATATAATAAATAGAAAGTGAATGAAAATTTTAAAAATAATTTTGCAAATTCATATTTTTTTGGTTTATTATATAGTAGTGCTAAAGTGAAATAATTATTTAAATTTATTAGTTTTTTATGAGAATTCCAGAACATACAATTGAAGAAATTAGAAGTGCCGGAAGTATAGTTGACTTAATCTCTAACTATGTTCAGCTGAGAAAAAGAGGTAAAAACTTTATTGGATTGTGCCCTTTTCATCAAGAAAAAACACCTTCCTTTACTGTTAGCGAAGAAAAACAAATATTTCATTGTTTTGGCTGTCATGCTGGCGGTAATGCATTTAAGTTTTTAATGGAATACAAAAGTATTTCGTTTATTGAAGCAGTAACGGAACTTGCTGAAGATGCAGGAATTCCAATTGAAACAAGTCAAGATGATACTCCGTTTGATAATTCTGAACAAGAAGAACTTTATGAAATAAATGTTGGAGCAGCAAAATATTTTTCAGAGAATCTCTTAAAAAGTGAAAATGGTAAAATTGCAAAAGATTATTTGAAAGAAAGAAATATAAAACCAAAGTTTCAAAAGATTTTTGGTATGGGTTATGCTCCTCCAGGTTGGGATAATTATCTAAAATTTGCTACAGCTCAAAAAGTAGATTTGGAAAATGCAAAAATGCTTGGCTTGATTGATTCTAAAGACAATGGGAATTATTACGATAAGCTAAGAAGTAGAATTATATTCCCAATTTTTTCTGCAAATGGACGCGTAATTGGTTTTGGTGGAAGAGTTTTTCAAGGAGAGGAAAATACTGCTAAATATTTGAATTCACCTGAATCAACAATTTATATAAAGCGTAAATCTTTGTACGGACTTTTTCATTCGAAAGATGAAATTCGAAAACTGAACAAAGCAATTTTGGTTGAAGGTTATATGGATGTTATAGCCCTTTATCAACATGGAATTAAAAATACAATTGCCTCTTCGGGTACGTCGCTTACTGAAGAGCAAGTGAGATTACTTTCTCGTTATACAAAAAATATTGTCGTAATTTTTGATGCGGACGCAGCAGGAAGAAAAGCAGCTTTAAGAAGTATTGAAATATTATTAAAGCAAGATTTTGAAGTTAATGTTCTTAGCTTACCTGATGGAGAAGATCCGGATTCTTATGTGAATAATTTTGGTCAACAACAATTTGAAGAAAAGGTTCTTGGAGCTAAGAACTTTCTAGAGTTTCAAACGACTCAATATAAAGAAGATGGAATGTTTGAAAACCCTGGGACAGAAGCTGAAGCTATAAGAGAGCTTGTTAAATCTGCATCTCTTGTAAACGATGAATTAAAGAGAAGCTTATTGCTTAAATCAATTTCTAAAAAATTTAATCTAAGAGAAAAACTATTAGAAAGTGAACTCAATAAGTTTTTAGAACAATATAGAAAAGACTCAAATAGGAAAAGTACAAAAAGGCCAAAATCTGGGAAGCCAAAAGAAGAGGTTTCAGAAAATGGTTTTGATAAAAAATTTAGACCACTGGAGAAAAAAATAATTGAGCTTTTATTTGAAGGTAATGATGAAATAATGGGCAATATTTTTGACACTATTTTACCTGATGATTTTGCCAATAAAACTCTAGGTTCATTAGCACAAATTGTTCACAACTCTTATTTAGAAGGTAAATATAGCACTGCTTCTATGATAGAAAAAATTGAAGATGAAGAATTAAAAAATTATATTCTTTCTCTATCTTTGGGAGAATATCAAATAAGTAGTAGTTGGCACGCTCGAGCAAGCTCAGGTGAAATTAAAAAAGACCCGTTAAAATATACCTTGGACCTAATAAAAAAATACCAACTTTTAAAAATAGATGAACAGATTCTATCCAACGATAATAAAATTGAAAATCTTGGAAACTCATCGGAAGTTTTAGAATTAATGAAAATTAATGATGAGTTAAGAAAAGAAAAAACTAATTTACAATTGAACTAAATTTTTATTTAACAATAAATATTAAATCTATGAATTCTAAACTTTATGAAATTAATACTAGAGTTTGGCTAAGAAAATTCGGAAGCATAAACAGAAAGCCAACGCTAAAAGATGTTCCAAAAGAATATTGGAACAAACTTGCCGAACTTGGAATGGATTATATTTGGTTAATGGGAGTTTGGAAAACAAACAAAAGTGTAATCAAAGATTATTGTTTTGAAGAAGGACTTGTAAATAGTTATACAAGAGCCCTAAATGATTGGAAAGAGAGTGATGTAATAGGTTCCCCTTATTCTATTGATAAATATGAGGTATGTGCTGATATTGGGACAAGGGAAGAATTGTTAGACGTAAAAAAAAATCTAAATTCTTTAGGCCTAAAATTAATCCTAGATTTTGTTTCCAACCACTTTAGTGTTCGTAGTAGTTTGATAGAAACAGATCCTTACTTGTTTGTTGAAGCTAGTGAAGAAATATATCAAAGAGATTCTAACACTTATTTTAAATCTGAATTAGCTGAGGGAAAAATATTTGCTCATGGACGCGATCCATTTTTCCCAGCTTGGCAAGATACTGTTCAAGTTAATTACTTTAATCCAGCAGCTAGATCTTTTATGATTAACACTCTTAAGCAATTAACTAATTTGTGTGATGGTGTTAGATGCGATATGGGAATGTTGGCGTTGAGTAATATTTTTAATAATACTTGGGGAAGTACACTTAAAAATAATGGATATTGTAAACCTGAAAACGAATTTTGGAAGGTGTGTATTGACGAAGTAAAGGACAAGAATGAAAATTTTCAGTTTATTGGTGAAGCCTACTGGGATTTGGAATGGGAATTACAAAATTTAGGATTTGATTACACATATGATAAAACGTTGCTAGATAAATTTAAATCCGGCTATGTGGAAGAAATTAGAGCTCATTTAAATGCAGAAATGGAGTACCAAGAAAAGTCAGTCAGATTTATAGAAAACCATGATGAGGAAAGGGCTGTTACATCATTAGGGCATGAGAAGTCTAAAGCTGCTGCAATAATAGCAAGTACAATACAAGGGATGCACTTTTATCATGATGGTCAGTTTGAAGGTAAAAAGATAAAACTTCCTGTTCAGTTAGGAAGAGACAGAATAGAGAAAGTTAACTCTAGTTTATCAGATTTTTATTTAAAATTACTTTCAATTACAAATACTAAAATATTTAGAAATGGTAATTGGGAACAATTAGAACCAAACCATGCATGGGAAGGAAACTTTACATACCACAATTTATTAATTTGGAAACTATCATTTAACGAAAGAAGAAGATTAATTATAGTTAACTTCTCAGATTCAGTAGCTCAATGTCGGGTTAAGCTGAACTTGTATAATTATCCTGATAAATTTAAACTTAAAGATATTTTGAATGAAAAAGAATACTATAGAAAAACAAGCAATGTAATTGAAGAGGGATTGTTCGTCGAACTCGGGGCATACAAAAGTCATATATTCTCTTACTAATTTTATTGTCTTATACTCCTTTAAGCTCTGAAAACACTATCTCCTTTGACAATTATTTTGATAATTATAAATAGTTTGTAGTTAAAATAATTCAATATGTAGTTTTATTTTTTCATGTTTTCTTTTTATATTATTCCCCAAATACAATCAAAAAGTAACAAAAAAAGAAAGGTATAAATATTATGGAAAATGAAAACCAACACAATTATAAAAGACCGGTTGATGAATATCTTCCTTGTGAAGAGTATAGGGATGGAGACGGATTTGTTAAATTTTTTAAAGAAGATGAAAAAAGATATTATTTCTCATTTAATTATTCTGGATCAACTTATTTACGATCTCAAGGATACCAAAATGAACCTGGACGTGATAATGGAATAGATTCTATCGTTAGGAATTCACCATTAGATGAAAGATGGTTTGACGGTTATGATGAAGAAGAAAAATACTATTACTACGGACTTAAAGCAGGCAACAGACAAGAAATTGCAAGAAGTTGTAGGTTTGAAACTAAAGAAGAAATGGAGAAATCTTTTGCTTGGATAAGGGGAGAAGAATCAACCCTTGGTAAAGGAGCTCAAGAAATAGATGGGGTTTGGTGGTCTGCCGCTGCTTTAAGAAAAAAACAAGAAGAAGAGGCTGCTGCATTAAAAGCAAGTGAAGAACCAGCGAAAGTTGAAAAGACAACAACTAAAAAAGTTGTTGATGATTATTTACCTTGTGAAGATTATGCTGGTGACGAAGGGTTTTCAAAATTCTATAGAGAAGATAGAAATGAATATTACTTTGCATTAAATGATGATAACAGAAAAACTTATTTACGCTCTGAAGGTTACACAAGTGAATCTGGTAGAGATAATGGAATAAACTCTGTAACAAAAAATGCTCCTTTAGATGCAAGATGGGTTACTGATACTGCGATGGATGATAAATATCATTATTATGCACTTAAGGCTGGTAACAGACAAGAGATAGCACGTAGTTGTTATTATCAAGATAAAGTAGCAATGTTAGCAGATCTTGCTTGGGTGAGAGGTGAAAGATCTGTAATTGGTGCGGGATCAAAATTGGTTGGTGGAGCTTTAATGTCCGCGTTTATGTTGTCATCAAAAGCGGCTCCGGTTCCAGAAGTAGAACCAATTCCAGAACCTGAACCAATAGTTGAAGCAGAACCAGTTGGAGAAAAAGCAGCTCCAATTGCAACCCTTGCAGCTTCCGAAAAAGGAGGTTGTAGTAAATGGTTATGGTGGTTATTGCCATTGCTTTTATTATTACTAATATGTTACTTCTTTTGCAGAAGTTGCGAAGATAATGTAATTGAAACACCACCTGCTGTTACCCAAGTAGTTGAAACAGTTACAGAAACTCCCAAAGCAGTTCTTGATAAAGTTGATGAATCTACAAAAGTTGTTGGAGGTGCTGTAAGTGGAGTAGTTGAGGAAGCAAATTCGACTATTAGTAAAACAGCTGATAAATTAGAAGCTGCAATTACTAGTGGTGATTCATTTGTGTTAGAAGGTCTTAACTTTGAATATAATAATAATACTCTTACAGCTGAATCAAAAGTGATTTTAGCTGATGTTGTTTCAACTCTTAAGAAGAACAAGGATGTTAAAATTGTAGTTGAAGGGCATACAGATGATAAAGGTAATGACGCTTTTAACAAATCACTTTCTCAACGTAGAGCAGACTCTATTAAGAATAGTATGATAAAATCTGGCATTTCTTCTGCAAGACTTAAAGCTGTTGGATTTGGTGAAAGACATCCAATTGCGACCAATGGAACTGAAGAAGGAAGAGCAAAAAACAGAAGAATTGAATTTAAGATAATTAAATAAATTAAATTTATTATTAGGTTAATTTTTAAGGGACTTTTATAAGTCCCTTTTTTATTTTGAATTAGTATTCTTTTAAATTTTAAATGGTAGATAATTGTTTTGATCAATTTTTTTAATCGATAATTAATTGACCTTGATTTTTCAGTTCATTTTCTTATTATTCCTTTAAGAATTTCTATTATTAAATATTATTATTGGAAAAGTAACGTATGAATAAGAATATAATATCAGTTTTTCTTTTTTCAATTATGTTTGTTGGTACAAACTTTGCCCAAACATCTATTGGCAAATATGCCGGAGAATTCTTAGCTCTTGGAGTTGGAGGTCGAGCTTTGGGTATGGGCGGTGCATCTGTTGCTGCTGTCAATGATGTTACTTCGGGCTATTGGAACCCAGCCGGTTTAGCACATCTTGATTATCCTCAAATTTCTTTAATGCATGAAGAACACTTTGGAAATCTTGTGAATTATAATTATGCAGCAGTTGCAATTCCTTATGGCAAAGATATGAGTTTTGGTATAAGTGCAATTCGTTTAGGTATAGATGGAATTTCTGATACACGTGATGCTGGTGTTGATAGGGAAACAGGGGAATCTATAAATTTACTTGACCCTAATTGGCAAACGTTGCATCCTAATTGGGGATTAGATAGAACTAAAATTACAGAGTTTAGCAATACTGATTATGCTTTCTTTTTAACTTTTGCAAAAAGACATTCAGAAAATTTATATTGGGGAGCAAATGTTAAAATTATAAGAAGGGACATTGCAGAGTTTGGTGCAACTGGTATTGGGTTTGATATTGGAGCAGTTTATATTCCAATGGATAATTTAACTTTGGGTGCAAATATAATGGATGTTACAACTACATTGCTTGCTTGGGATACAGGAAGAAACGAACTAATTTCTCCAACAACAAAAATTGGTGCAGCCTACACTTTAAATATATTAGGTGGTGTTTTTACACCAGCACTTGATTTTGATATTAGATTTGAAAATAGAAGGTCATCTGCTAATTTTAATCTTGGTCCAATAAGTTTTGATGCTCGCTTTGGTCTTGAGTATAACTACAATAATCTGTTCGCAATTAGAGGGGGATACAATGATGTAAAACAATTTACAGTTGGAGCTGGAGTCAAACTTCCAAAATTAAATATTGATTATTCTTTTGCAAGATTTAGTGATAGTGAAGAAAATAGATTACCAGATACTCATAGAATTTCACTCATTTTAACTTTAGAAGAACCAAAATTTTTAAGGAATGAAGATTAGAATCAGTCTGATAACTTAGATCCTTTTCTTACAAATAATTTATTCAACTATTATTCATGATACTCAAAACACTAATCTTTTTTGCCATTTTATTGTTTACTTTAGTTGGTTGTTCATCCTCACAAAGCACTACTGAAAAGAGAGATGTTTCACTTTCTACTCTTTACCATAAAACAGAAAAAGCAAATCTATTTTACAAGCTTCCAAAGGGTTGGACAGAAATAAAAGATAATTATGAACAATTATTTGAACTTTGGTTGGTTGGTCCCAAAAATAATTCGACAATAACATTTGTTCCTATTCAATTTGAAAATGATTTAAATGAAATGAATTCCAGTAACCAATTGCAAAAATTATTAAACGTAAAAACAAATATTAAAAAAGCCTCGCTTAAAAATTTTATTGTAGTTGAAAAACTAAAAGAATTTGAGAATAATAATATCAAGTTTGGTTCAATGGAATATCTTGATAATAGTAATGCAAAAAGATCGGTAATTTTTGGTAAGGGAAATTCATACTTTGAATGTATCGCTTATTTTGAAAATGACTATAAGCCAACAAAAATTGAACTAAAAAATCTATTTGATATTCAACAATTAGTTCTACTTTCCATACAAATGAAATAATCCATCAAAAAATTATTTATCTTTTACAAGATAAATTTCTGTTTGCGGATTGGACAAATACTCAACTCCACCATCAGTTACCCAAACAATTTCTTCCATTGTAGCAATTCCAAATCCATCAATTGGTAAGCGTGGTTCTATTGTAAACACATTTCCTTTCTCAAGTTCCATATAAGGTGAATTTCCATAACGTTCCCATCTTGGTCCCATCATTGCTCCACCATCGTGGGCTACTCTTCCAACCTGATGACCAAGACCATGTGGATATTCTTCGTACCCATTGCTCACAATATAACTTCTTGCAACATTATCAACTTCCCATGCAAGTTTCCCAGGTTTCATAAAATCGGAAGCCATTTTTATTGAATCTTTAATTACATTAAATCCTTTCATCACTTCTTCCGGAGCTTCTGTCTCACCATCTTTTAATACATACCAAGTTCTTTGAAGATCTGAACAATAGCCATTATATTTAATTCCAAAATCCATATTTATAACATGACCTTTCGCAATTTTTTTATTTGTTGGTCCAGCATGTGCTCCGGCTGTGTCTGGTCCCGTAAATACGGCAGGACAATGTTCTTCATCCCAAGCCATTTCAAAACCTCTTTGATTAACTTTAGATTTAACAAAATTAGCTACATCTATTTCAGATTTACCAACTTCAATAAAATCTGTAACTTCATTAAAAATAATTAAGGTTTCTCTAATAGCTTCCTTAATGAAATCAACCTCAATTTGAGATTTCCTTCCACGTAAAGCCGCAACAATATTTTCAGAAGATACAAATCGGTCTACATATGGAGTATCTTTAAGTATATCAACCAATTCAAGATAAACTCCGTGTGTGAGTCCATCTGCTAAACTTGAATTCCGTGAAAAGTTAATAGCAATTTTATTTGGATTATATTTATCTAAAACTTTTATCAAATCTTCCTTAACAGATTTTAAATATGGAACTATGTTCTGAAAAGTTCCAACTAATTTCATGCTAGGTTCTTCAAGAGATCCAATAACAGCAGTAGTTTCACCAGTTTTAGTTATTATAAATGCAGAGTGCCAAGTTGCTCCTGTTCCAACAATCATATCTAACATTGGATCTTTTAAATTTCCAGTTTCGCGGACAAATGTCATCCACATATCTATATCTTTTTCTTTTAAAATTTCAGCAGCTTGTTTTTGTTTTTCAATTATCATTTGGTCTGGCATTTTTACCTCTTAAGTTCTTTGAATATTAAATTCAATATTTATTTACAAAAATAACTATATGATTATTTGTACTGTCAAAATAAAAAAAAAGAAGAATAGAAAAAATTCTATTCTTCTTTGTGTTGAAATTTAAATAATACTAATTTTTCTGAGCAGTTACAGTTATGCTTATAATTTTTGCATTTGCCTCTTTAAAATCTCTCAATTCATCTTCATTCAATACCTTTGATAATGTTTCATTTGGGATAATGATTTCCTTTTGTTTCTTTATCGCAGCATTATTAAAACCAACAGCTTTTATAATACCTAAATAATCGTCTTTTTGAATTGCACCAGAGACACAACCAGCATATAGTTCTGCTATTTCCTTAGCTTTTTCAGGTAATTTCCCTTCTATTACAATATCTGAAATGCTAAATTTACCGCCTGGTTTGAGTGTTCTTAAAATCTCTTGAAATGCTTTTTCTTTATTAGGAACCAAGTTTAAAACGCAATTGCTTATTATCACGTCAGTAGTATTATCATTTAATGGCAAACTTTCAATTTCTCCTAACCTGAATTCAACATTGTTATAATTTAATTTGTCATTGTTCAATCTTGCTTTTGCAATCATAGTTTCAGTCATATCAACTCCAATGATTTTCCCACTTTCTCCTACTAATGCTCTAGCCACAAACGCGTCATTACCTGCCCCTGTTCCCAAATCAACTACTGTATCTCCTTCCTTAATTGAAATTGTATCGGTTGGAATTCCACAACCCAAAGCTAAGTCTGCATCTTTATTGTATCCGGGCTGATCTGTATAATCATCACTAAAAGTTGATAACTCGTTATCACAGCATGGAATTGTTCCACAACATGACGATTCTTCTGGTTTTGTCATTTCAGCAATTTCGGAATATTTATTTCTAACTATTTCTTTCAATTCATTTGGTGTTTTCATTTTTGCTCCTTATTGTAATGTATTTATAATTGACATTATTATTGTTAAATTTAACAACATTTGTATCCATCAAGTTTTTCTGAGAATTCGTTAATTAATTTTGAAAATTGATTTATTTCTTTCCAATTTATGCAGTAACAAGATTTAGGTCCCTCAACTTCTCCCGAGATAAGACCAGATTTTTTTAGTTCTTTTAAGTGTTGAGAAACGGTTGATTGAGCAAGCGGAAGAACCTCTACTACTTCTCCGCACATACACCTATTCTTTTTGGCAACTGTTTTTAATATCTCAATTCGAGCCGGGTGAGCAAGAGCTTTACAATACTCTGCAAGTTTTTTTGTTTTGTTGCTATATTTTTTATCTGATTTCATTCGAGCTCCTAATAAATTTTATCTATATCGTAAATATACGATAAAAGAATCATTTGCCAAATATAAAATAATATTATTTTTGAATTAGATAATTAAGAGATGGGGAATGCCAGACATTAATTTCTATTTAATATAGATCATTTTTTTAGTCTGCACATTTTCTTGGGATGTTAGACGATAATAATAAATTCCACTTGATAAATTTGAAGCATTAAAGTTGTAAGTATAGTTACCAGTTAATAATTCTTCGTTTACTAGAGAACTAATTTTTTGGCCAAGTATATTATATATCGATAAATCTACAATTGAATTGTAAGGTAAAGAAAATTCAATTGTAGTTGAGTTGTTAAAAGGGTTAGGATAGTTTTGATTTAAATTAAAATCGGATGGAGTATTTACAACTCTAATATGTTCAGAATATTTAAACGTATTATCAAGAAATACCATTTTTAATCTGTATAAAATTAGATTATTTTTATAATCAGGTGCATCTGTAAACGAATATATTTCACCAGTACCTTTACCAACTAGAAATCCTACTGTCTGCCAATCTAATGAATCACTTTCAAATGATTTCTCAACTTCAAATCTCACCAAATTTATTTCACTTTTAGCTGTCCATTCTAAAACAACATTATTATTAGGCTGAGTAAATGAAAATTCATTAAGGTATATATTATTTTGTAACGTTGTATCGCTTGGATGAAAAGATTGTGAATGCTCAAAATTTCCAACTGCAATTACCCAATCAGAAATATATGGCAATTCCCAGTTATGATCACCTGCAGGCAAATCTCCAAGATATATCTCTTTGTAAGCCAATTTAGTATCTAAAGCAATTATCGGTAGAATTTGATCACTATTAGAAGTCTTAAATTGTAATTTATTGCTATTCTCTTTATATACTATATAATTCATATAATCTGGAGTTTTTAAACCATATCCATTTGAAAATGAACTATCAACTTCTAAATTAATAAGAAATCTTTCTTTCTCAATCCAGAATTCTCTATGAGTTTTTAATTGTTCAGAATTTGGATATGGGTGACCACCAAAAGGAGAAGATTCTTCTTCATAAAACCCAAACCAACCCCCAACACCACCACTAATAGCTTCCCACCACATTAATCTTCTTGTACCTTCCATATCCAAATTCCATTCTCCATTTGTACCTGTTGATGGATCGTCTTGTCTATTATAGGAATGTCTTTCTTCATAAAAATGTGGTTTAGTTTTGTCACGAGAAATATCTTCGATTACTTCGCCATAACTCTGTGGCCCATAAGGTGTGGTAAAAAGATTAGCATCTAGTCTCCCAAAACCATCATAAGAGTTAACAATACTTTTTTGAGCAAATTGCATTCCACGTGCGGTTAGAAGGTGATTCCAACCAAAATGGTTTTGCAAATATTCAATCCATTCATGTACCTGGTCGGAGTTCGTCCATTCGTGTAAATCAAAACCGTACCCTAAACTCCACCCAGGTATTGGTCCTAATCTTGCAGCTATATATCTTTGTAATCTTTTATCTTCCTTTCCATTTATTCCTTCGCCAATATTGATGGGTGTTTGTTTTCTTGATTGATCACCCCAAGCCCATATATGGACCAAAACTCCTTCACTTCTAGCAGCTAAAATCATTTCTTCCAATTTTCTAAAAGTTGCCGGATCAGGATCCAAATTTATGCCTTCGTCTGTATTCATGGTAGGAAAGTTAAACCATGAATTGGCTACAACACCAGAAAAAATGACACTACAACCATTTTCCTTAGCTTCTTTTGAGTAATTAATGAAATCACCATAATTACCAGTTCTAAATGAATAATTAGGTTTTGTTTGATTCATATAAACATTAAACAATATACCTTGTACAGAATCCTGCGTAGTTTGAATTGCAAATTTATTTCCAACATTAGTTAAAAAACCAGTAGCACCATCTGACGGATTTTTAGAAATGTTAACAACTCCAATATGTTTATCTAACTGAGAGTTAATACTTGTTGAAACAAATTTCCAAGTTCCAAGACGTGTTCCAGTAAATCTGAATTTCCATTTATTATTGTTATCATAAAACATTTCAGTATTTATAACTTTATTGCTTTGATCATGAACAAAACTAACTTTAGCTATTACATCATACGGGTTATCAATAAAGTCTACATTTGGTATTTCCCATTCTATATATTTCCATAACACTCCGTTAGTTGCTCCCAAATCATTTTGAGAATACATTATAATTGGAAATAAAGATAAAATGTATATTAATATTTTTACTTTAAAATTCTTCATATTTGATCTAATTCTTTCATTAAAGTGAAGTAATATTCAAATCCTTTATAATCTTAACCGTTAGAATAATAATAGAGTTTGGTAATTGACAGAGAGGAACATAACTTTATAATTTGTATGTCCAAATTAAATAAAAAACTTCCATCAAGGCAATAATGAAATTAAAAGCAGCAATTATAGATTTATATAACAATGAGCCAAACGAGGGTATGCGTTGTATTCAAGATTTACTAAAGGAAGCAGATAAAAGATTTGAGAACACTAATTTGGATTATAAAATATATGAAACAAGATATAAAGATGAAATTCCAAATATTGATTACGACATTTTTATTTCCTCGGGAGGTCCAGGAGATCCTTTTGAAGGGCTTGGGAGTAGTTGGGAAAACAAATATTTTAATTTATTAGATAATATTTGGTCGATCAATCAAAGTAAATCAAACAGAAAAAAATATTTATTTTTTATTTGTCATTCTTTTCAGATGATGGTAAGATATTTTGAATTAGGAAAAGTGGTTGAGAGAGAATCGAGATCATTTGGAATTGTCCCTGTATTTAAAACAAAGGAAGGTGAAAAAGATCAAATTTTAGGTGGTCTAGGAAATCCTTTCCTTGCAGCTGATTTTAGGAACTATCAAGCCATTCAACCTAATAGGGAAAGGTTTGAAGAGTTAGGAGCAGAATTACTTTGTATTGAAGATCATCATGCGCACGATGCAAATTTAGAAAGAGCAATGATGGCAATAAAAATTTCTGATGAAATTTTTGCATCTCAGTTTCATCCGGAAGCCGATCCAGCAAGTATGAATTATCATTTTAAACAACCTAATAAACAACAAGAAGTTATTGAAGAGTACGGAGAAGAGAAATTAAAAATTATGTTAGATAGACTTGAAACACCTGAGAACATTACTCTTACAAGAAATACAGTAATTCCTAATTTTTTAAATAAAGCAATAAATGAGTTAGGTGAATCTTAAATTTGTTTAGAAAATTAGGAAT
>Ga0209633_10002681_pt1 | contig 16957 bp, 13 predicted proteins | sample Cruoilmetagenom1_FD_187290 | JGI IMG/M metagenome (GOLD analysis project Ga0209633, IMG submission 187290) | Oil polluted marine microbial communities from Coal Oil Point, Santa Barbara, California, USA - Sample 1 (SPAdes) (version 2) | ecosystem: Environmental > Aquatic > Marine > Oil seeps ... | reverse complement strand
GAAAGGACGATCGAATTCGATGGAAGAATTTCGATGTCGTGCCGCATACGGCGACCGCCAGCGACAATCGGTGGGACTCCGATTTGATCGCCAATGAGGCGGAATGGTCAATGACTGTCGATAAGGCGGGCGTGACTGACTATATTTGCACTTATCACCCGGCGATGAGAGCAAAGCTTGTCGTTGAGGACTAACCCCTTGATGCTTTGAGTTCATCAAAAAATTTCGGCGCATGTCTCCCCCATACTGGCGCCGAGTTTGCGGCCTCCGGCGCCATCCCCCTTCCTGCGCCGGAGACCGCATTTTTCTTATCAAGAACTTACCCATGAAAGATTGCATATGGCCAAGAAACCGCTGCTGCGCTGTTTCCCCGCAATGACGTTAGACGCCAGTAACCCGTTGAAAAAGGCGCGCCACAAACCCGGTAGGGATTGTCGGTTTTTCGGAGACTGCCAGTGCAATGCATTCGCCGCCATTTTCAATAATCGGCTGATGCTGCATGGTTTCAGAAATGCATTGCATGTCGCCGACATCATAGCGGCCGGTCTCGTCCCGATAGGCCCCTTTGAGCACAACCGTTAATTCTTCCGAGCCATGACCATGATGCGGGAAGACGGCGCCGGGTCGGGCGCGCAATAGCTTCAGTGCGCCGCCGTCAGCGGTTTTCAATAGAACTGCGCGCTGAACACCGGGACCATAAAATTTCCATGGCAGGGCGTTTAGATCAGTAGTCCCGAGCCGGTTGAAAACATAACGCAATAATGGCCGCGGGGCGATTTCATCCATCGTGCCCCTCGGTAAGTCTGCCGGAGCATCGTCCGCCGCCATCATTATGTCATGGGAGGTCGCTGCAGGCTCTTTTGGGTTGGAGCTCTTTTGCGCATCAGCAGGGTCGACGTCGATTACATCAAGCAACGCGCCGCCGATTTCTTCAAAATCCCGTACGGCCTTTCGGCATTCCGGGCAAAAGGTTAGATGCGTCGCGATGAGCACCGCGGTTGGCTGGTCAATTGCGTCATTTGCATAACCAACGAGCCAATCTTCAGTTGGGTGATAACGCGCCACCTAATTATTCTCCATGACAGTGCGCAATTTCTCGAGCGCGAGCCGTAGTCTAGATTTCACCGTATTCAACGGAATGTCCAATTTTTCCGCCGCCTCGCGCTGCTTTAGTCCGTTCAAATAAACCAGCGACAGCACTTCTGCCTGCGGCTCCGGCAGACTATGAATAGCCTCCGACAATTCGCGCCTGTTATCCGCCTTCGCCAGGTTCTCATCTGCAGTGACGCAATCGCCACCCACTAGCAACGGATCATCCGGGTCGATGAAGCTACGCTGCTCCTTACGGAGAATATCCACAAAACGGTTTCTCGCGATCGTGAACACCCATGTTGAGGCGTTGGCATAACGCGGATCGAATTGCGCAGCTTTTTCCCAAACCCTTGCCATGACGTCCTGCATAACCTCTTGAGAAATACGATCCGGCGCACCTTTTTGGCGCAAATAGGCGCAAAGCCGTGGTGAATAATATTCGTAAAGGCGGTTGAAAGCCTGCTCGCACCGGGTGGATTTTACGCGCAGCAACAGTTTCGTGCGGATGTCGCTGCGCCGGTGCAACGCCTTGCCCGGCCGCTGCGTCAATGCTGGATCGGTTGAACCCGGCGCGGTCTGCACTCCGGCCCCCTTTTTCACTCTCACCCTGAATACGGGCGAGCGACGCCTGGAGATGCACCCAGACGAATTTTTTTGATCACAGTATCGTGCGCGCGTCGTGACGGGCAGCGCCAGTTGACCACGCTCATTGGGGCCTGGCGAGATCACGATGAGCCCGTTTTTCATATCAACCCTCTTTTTGATATGCCAATAAAGAAAATAACCGCGCCGTCAGATGAAGTCGAAGAGATGCTGGTCTGATAAGCTGGATTGGAGTTGTTGCAGGCCGCGCCGTATCCAGCTTTTCGTGGTATTTAGCGGCGCCTTCATACGCGCCGCGACTTCCGCCATTGCCAGCTCTTCAAGATAGTAGAGCCTGACCGCCTCGCGCATGTTCGGCGATAGACTGTTTATGAGTTGGGTTACGGCTTGAGCCGCATATTCACCTTTGACTGCCTCAAACGCCGACGGGGCGTCATCTACAAGTTCAGCGCAGCAATCATCGCTTACTTGATTGGGCTTGCGCCGCCGCAGCGCATCGATCCCGGCATTCCGTGTCACGACAGCCATCCAGGTCAGGGCCTTTCCTCTGCTCGGATCAAAAGCCCCGGCGCGCCGCCATATCGTTACATATACCTCCTGCAAAACATCCGTAGCTTCGTCCCGGCTGTGCAATATGCGGATGAGAACGCCAAATAATTTGGGCGACGTCTGCTCGTAGAGCAGGCGGAAAGCCGCCCTGTCCTGCTGTCCGGTTTTGGCCAACAGGTCGGCCAAACAATGGTCTGTATCGAATTCTTGCTGCGCCGATGTCATGCAGTTTTCCATTCCCGGTGACGTTGTTACAGGTGATTACGACCGGAATTGAAAAAGGTTCATCGACGGGAAATAAAAAGGGCGGCCTGTTGGGCCGCCCTTTATCCCTTGAAGCACGCCGCCTGCGCCATCGCGCACTGTCAGGCTGGCTCGCCCTTATCGGCCAATGCGGCCTGGAGGAAAATGTCCTCTACGCCAGTGACCTTTATCCAGGCTGCGATTTCGTGCGCCGTTTCGTGATCGCCAGCCGCTTGCGCCGCCGCCAGCAGGATACGCGCGTCAAGCGGTTCTTTTTGAACGCGCCAATTCGCCTTTGCCATATCAAAAGCGAATTGCGGGTCGTCCATACGCTTGAGCGCAAAACGAGCATATTCCCGCGCATGACTATAATCATCGCGCGCGAGATCCGCTGTCATCCTGGCGCGCAACACCGCCGCAGCATTGCGCGCCTCTTCGTCGGTCGGTCCCGAAGCCGCAAGTACTCTTAATAGCAAGAGAGCTTCAGTGTGCGGGTTGTCGCCGATGATCTCGCGCGCCGCCGCCAGCTTGTTTTGCACGATGAGGAAATCCGCATAGGCGGCGCGTGCGAATACCGACCGTGGCTCTGCATCGAGCAATTCGCTGTAGAGCGCACTCGCCTTTTGTGTTTCACCGATGCGCGCCGAGATTTCAGCAGCGACCGAAAGAATAAAAGTTCGCTCCGCCTGAGAATTGGATTTGAACGCGCGCAGAGAAGCTTCCAACCGCATTAGCGATTTCCTCGCCGAACCGGTAAGGCTCAATGCGCGAGCGGCGCAGGTTTCCCGGATCGTCAGGGATACATTCGGCCTGATCTGGCCGCAATCGCGCATGGCGGCGCGCGCCTTGCCTGTCGTTGTCAGCACAAAGGCCCGGGACAGGCGAGCTTGCGGGTTATAGGGATCGCGCGCGATTACCTGGTTGAGATCCGCAAGCGCGTCATCAAACCGGTGATCGATTTGATTGATGTTTGCGCGCAAAACCAAAACATCAATCGGCGGCTCAGCCGTGTCGGACCACCATGCGAGAGTTTTTCCTGCAAGTTTTAAAAGGTCAGTATTGCCATCGCGGCGTGCGCGTGTTGCTGCAAAGCGCGCAAGCGCAACACTTGCGTTAACATCGTCAGGGCGTTCCGTATGAGCGCGTATCAATTCTTCGAACATTTGTTGTTCTTCGGTTGAAAGCGCCGGATACGTTACTTCGGTTTCTGGCGCGGCGTGCTGATGGCGCGGATGCGCGACGGCGCTGACTGTCAAGCAGCTTGTCATCAGCACGGTGAAAGCGATCACCAGCCCTGCCCGTTCCCTTTTAATGCGACCGGTTATTCGTCCCATGGTCATGGTTTTTTCTCTCTAATGAAACGGTGAAACAGGCGGGAATATCCCGCCTGTTTCAGCCTGTTTAGTCGTCGAGGGTTGTGCTTTCGTCGTGATGGCCATGATTACGGCCATTCAGCGGCGTAGCTGCATACGGAAACACTTGATTATAGGTGATATCGTTTTCATCAACACCATCGACATTAACGTCGGCGAAGAATTCGGTGATCGCATCGTCTGGGCCGGGTCTTCCAGCAAGGCCGAGCGCAATCACAGCAATATCAACAACATCGTCGCCAAACCGCCGCCCGTTCGGCCAACCGCCAGGAATGAAGCCGCCATTGGCGAACGGATCCTGAAACTGGCTCTGCAGGATATCACCCCCGAAAACACCTAAGCGGTCAAAGTCTTGTTGGCCTGCCAGACGCGCCGGTCCGGTTGTCAAGTCGACTTTGATCAGATCTGGAATGTAAATCGACTCCAGCAGACCTGGAAGCAATGGCCCTGGACCGAAGCCAGAAAGTTCCGGAGCTTCTGCAAACTGACGAAGCGCGAAATCAGTATCTGGCGTACGCTGATTGTAACCGTCCTTTTTTCTAATCGGCAGAAGCGCTTCTACAAATAGCGGATTGCCTTGACGGCCAACTTGGCGATATGCGCCATACGCATTGTCAAAACGTTCGTATGATGAGCCATCGTCGTCATCGCCCAGGCGACGACGACTTGTCGTCGCGTATACGCCAGCAAGTTGAGCACCGTCCAGTTCTTCAATCGGAATGTTCAGCACGATCGTGTGAACGTTGAAACCGCCCTGGCTGTCAAACGGTTTCGTTTCCGTTCCCGTAGTTGCGCCAAATGAGAGATCAAGATCAAAAATCGACTGGATATCGGCATAGAACCCATCGTCACGCTGTCCGGCAAAAACTTGATGACCGTTCTTAAGATCGACAATGCCTGCCTTCGTGTATGCGTCAAGATCGGCGGCCTTGCTTACGCCCTCTCTGGCGCGATTGTCGCCGTCGTTGTTCTGATTGTAGAACGGCGTCAGAATGCCTTGATTGTTGGGAGGAACGATAAGCCCATCCGCCGCGCCCCTTCCGAGAATCGTACGGCCGCGGCGTGATCTATGCTTGTATTTTTCTCCGTAGGAGCCGCGGCGTTTGCCATTACGGTGTTTGTCATCACGGCGTTTGCCTTCGCGACGGTCAACTTTCGTCACACGATAGCTTTGGCGAAGGTTCTGATTGTCGCCGTTTGGAGACACAACACCAGTGAACGCCTGAAGAATCGTGTCTTGATTGGCGTAAACTGTCGAGAAGTCGAACTCGTAAGAAAGGTCCGGACGTCCCTTACCGACATTATCGCCAAGCGAAACGTGAATGGCGTAACGAACGCGATCGTCAAACCGGTATGTATTTGGTCCAATACCGGGCTCCTCAAACGGGAAAACTGACAAAGCCGTCGCCAGATAAAGCTGGCCTTTGGCGTCTTCGCTCAAAAAGGCGTAAACGTCTGTTGTGTTGGCGGCGTCGTCGAAGGTGATCAACGGCGCATCCATGTGGCTTGAAGCGTTCGCCGCAATAGGCGAGCCCGCCGTGAGCCCGACCGCAAGCGCGGCAAGCAAATTCATTCTCATACTCAAATGCTCCTCTGGAGATTTCTGAATTCAATCGGTCAAAGGCGACGCAAAGCGCCGCTGACCAGAAGAACGTTTAAAGCGTGACATTAGGTGCAAGCGGCGAGACATGAGCGCAAATACCGCAAGCTCAAATCCATCTTCACTTTCTTGAATCAATGAAAAGCCGCCAGAGACTTCTGATCATTCTGGCCAAATTCATGCTGGTTTTCGCGTCCTGCTTTCGCGAAATTGCAAGCAAATCCTTGGCCTTCAGGAGCTTCTCAAATGGTAAAGAGGAGCCGCAAGTTCGAACACAGCAATTGGCGGGCTGCGATGAACCAAACCCCGCGCGCCTCAGACGCGTGGGTCATACAATCAAGGACGCGTCGGATTGGAATCCAGATTTGGTAGACGCGTAGTGATCGGATTGTGCTTGCCTATTTCTATCAAATTTGTCTCGAATTGCTGCACGCAATTCGTATCGTCGAGCCTGAAACTGTCATTCGCTGGCATCGCATGGGATTTGAAGCACTTTGGCGATGGAAGCTACAATCCCGCGGCGGACGCGCTAACATCGCAAAAGAAATTCACAGTCTCATTGGGAGTTGAGCCACATCAGATCCGCCACGTTGGCAAGAATAATTAAATATGTGGCTGCCGGAGGCAGCCGACACGCAGTCCCTGCCCGAAACCATGTATGGGTAATTCCCGAATGCAATGTGGCATCCGCTTAATCCTCTTAGCGGGTATAAAGTAATCGCCGCGGCATATCTCTGCGCCGGCGAAAACCGACATTGGCGAATTGCTGGAACTATCCAAAACCTGACATGAAATTATTCGCCCACCGTTGGGTCCGTTTGGGCCGCATTACTCAAGACGCAACCCCTGGCGTATCGTCCCTGCACCCAAGCGTCGCTCAATCCATAATACAACATAGTTACCGCGTCTGAATATTAGAAACGTCGACTAACCTTGAGGCTAAGCCCACCATCAAACGCTTCGTATTCTGAAATAAAGAATGAGCTTTTTTGATTGGTGTAGTCAATGCTGGCGCTCGCATCAATGGATTTGGTAATCTGTCGCGAAACCGCAGCGCCAACCCTAAACTGATGGTCCTTGCGCTTAACAAAGGTGACGTCTTCGAAAAAATCATCAAACCGGCGGTGGGTGTAAGATGCATGCCCGCGCACTAACCATTTTGGCGCCGGCGCCCAAATAATCTCACTGGCCGCTGTGAATGCATAATTGTTTTGTTCGCCCTGGTCTGACCATTGCCGCGCGGCCAGAAGGGACGGCCTGAAAAACACCCTGTCCGATATTTTACGCATAGTGGAGATATTCACGCCTGTGCTATAAAATGCCGTGCTGTTGTTGAAATCTCCATCAAAATTGATGCCGACGCTCGCATTGGCGGAAACATAAAACTCACCGTCAAAAACTGCGCGACCAACATAGACGTTGGAGATGACATTGCGGTTCGATGGCGCATCGCCGCGATCATATTCCGTGCCCGATGCAACAATACTGACGCCCGCGTCGAACTGCTGCGCGATGCGCGTGTTTATGCCGGCAGATATAGCGAGTGCTCCATAATAGGCGTCTTCGGCGTTAGTGTCCAAAGTGCGACCGGGATTGGTAGTGAACCCTGAACTGGCTGCGGCGCCCAAAACGAATATTTCGTTCTTTCTTAAAATAAATACGCCAGGCTCACCTTCCAAAATGGCGGCGTCTTCTGAATCTTGCCGTTGCTGGTCAGAAAGACTGAGCGCTTCGTCAAATTGGGAGCCGGTAGTGACCGCACTTTCCAAATCGCTCGATGTTTGTGCGACCGCTTCGGTTGTCGTGATCGATAAAAGCATAACGCTATATAGGCCGCATACCCTATTTGCTCCTGACAATGCCATGCTCTTCCCCCTGCTGCTTTTTGTTCGTTTCCGCATGATTATTCTACCGCCCCGTGTTGACGCGAAGGACACCTTGCTCACCTTCATCGAGGCTGTAGGCTTGCTGGCTTTCACCACTAGTAACGCCCGAAATTGCTACCGCAGCCGTGTTGGGAGGGAACTCTCCAGTATTCAACGCCGTGATTTCCACTCCAGCGACACCGGGGCGAAGTTGGACATCTATTTGTTGTCCCGCATTGGTGAGAACGAAGCTCGAATTGAATATTTCCCTCCCGAACTGGCTGACAATAATCCGAATGGCGTCGCCGTCTTCCAAGGCGAAATCATTGATGAAAATACTCAGAAGTAAGGACCCAATCGATACGTCGGATAGACCGGCGGTCGAAAACAAATCTCGGCTGTCCAGTAAAATATCGCCAAGCGCCAACTGGGACAGTTTTTGCGTCCATTGCCCCTGTATATTTACGCAGGCCATATAACAAACCGGCGCCCGGCCAGCCCATTGGCGAAAGCCCTGATCATTCGCCTTGGCGACCAAGTTTTCCCAATCGTTCAACGCGCTTGCCAAATTCGGATAACCCGCCTGCAACGCCAAACGTTCCAGCTTTCTTAATCCGTGCAGGGCAATGAATTCTTCGTATTTGCTAAGATCGGTTTCAATGATGCCAGACATGTTCTGGTACTGATAGGCAACGACGCTGGCGAAGCCGAGCCAATTATCGTCCTCGGAACCGTCAAATTTAGTGAATTCAATGATGCTTTGTATCGGCGCATCAAACTCCGGCGGCGCCCAAACCGGCGGCTCCCAAACGGGCGGCTCCCATGTAACCGGTTCAAATACGACCGGTTCGAATTCAACTGCGTCAAACGTTACCGGACCGTCGCGCATGTCCAGAATGCGTTGATGTCTATCGGCTTGCCTTTGTTCATATGCTTCTTTTTGTGCTTGAAGCTTCGCTTCTTGGTAGCGATCAAGTTCGGCTTTTCGAAGTTTCGCCGGTAGTTCTTCCCATTCTTTTTTTAGCCAGTCTGGAATATCGCTATATTGCTGCTCAGGCGTGGGTTTATTTTTTTGAACATATTTGGGGCCTTTAGGATAGGGATCGCGCAACTCGGACATCGCCTTATTGAATCTGTCCCAATCCTCTTTCGAGGGTTCGCTAGATTTTTCCCGTAATTTTGCAAGTTCTGCCTGCTCAGCTTTCCATTGACGCGTTCCCGGCTTCCAGTTGTTTGTTTTCGGATCCCAGTTGGGATGGTATATCGTCCAGGGTTCGGGGTTTTGTATGCCTTCTAAAAGCCCGGCAAGGGACGACAACTCTTTGCGAGTGGAGTCGATCTCTTCGTTGATCTCTGTGTTTCTCTTCTGGCTTTTCAGTTCCTCCAGTTTCCCCTGGAGCCGCAAGCCTTCTTTGAAAATCTCAATCTCGCGCCGATCCATGTCCAGCTTCGCTTTTGCTGAGATATATAAATCGCCGACGGAACCAGAGGTGAGTGCGAGGGCGTCGCTGACGGCCGCTGCCTTTTCTCCAGCAACTGCATTCGCCATCATGCCCGCCACATCGAGCATCAGATCTGCAAATGCGCCTTTAGTGCCGTACTTTCTAGTGAGCGGGAGGTCGCCAGAACTGAGGTCTGTCGTGGAAGCAGTGTAAACATTTTTCCCCGCGACCCGGACAGTATTGACGTTCATGACGTGACTAAAAACACTCAGGGCTTTGCCGCCTTTGGAGTTGCCAAACCTTTCCATGACATCTGTGAATTCCTCAATCGGCAAGGCCTTCAATACCTTACTCAACGTCTGTCTCTCTCCGTCGAGAGCCGAAAGTTCTTTTTGAATCTTATCTAGCTCGACGAGGTTATCTTCGATCTGATCCAAACTTTTAATTGCAGAATCCGGTAAAAGTTCGAATGCGCCCGACTTTTTCGCAAGTTCCTCTGTTGCATCAATTGCACTCGTAATGCCGTCTTGCAGTTTGTCATTCTCGACCAAAATATCTGTGAGCCGCTTGTTCAGTTCCATCGTTTTGTCTGAGAAACTCATGACACGTTCCATGAGTCTATTAGTTGTCCTCATGTTTTTGTCGTTAAATAACGTTTTGGTTTCGTTGCTTTGTTGCTCTACGACATTCCCAACCGCGACAACCTTATCCAGCAGCCCCAAAGCGCTCGTCGCAACTTCAACGCCATTGACGCCATTGGAATTTTGACCGGAGGTATTCCCGGTTTGATTTGGGCTGTTTTCGGCGATCGAGAGCGCCATCTGGTCCAGGTTTGCAGCGAGAACAATCGGCGTTTGATCGACACCGTATTTCTCACTGACAAAGGGGAGAACGCCGGTTTTTGTCGGCGCATAATACTCATCGAAGTAGCGAGATACTTCTTTGATTTTCCGCGGGTCAATTAGCGGGGAGCCGTCATCGCCGACAGCCGCTATGGTTTTGGCGTAACGGTAGGGGCGCGCCGCTTCTTCGCCCGGATTTTGCGCGATAGCGCGATGGAGCGTTGCGCTCCAATAAATGACGCCAAAGCCGGGATCGGTTAGCGCAACCCCCTGCCCCCAATGGATGACCGGCACGCCGTCATTGGACGAGTAGCTGAAGGCTGGAATTGCGTAACGGATAAGGGCGTAGTCGACGCCCTCATGGGTGAAGTATTTGCGTTCGAGATCGAGCGACAATTTTTTGCCGGAAGAGACGCTTGCACCGACCTCGGCGAGAGTCATCTCCTTTGTCCATTTGGCGTCTGCGCCAAGTTCGGGATTGCCGGCAAGTTGCGGACGGATATAGGTGTTAAAATAGGGCGCGACCGCGTTGTGACCGGACAGCGTGTTGGTTTCGTAATTGTATTTGAACTCTGCTTCCGCGCCGGTCGTATTTTTAAATGTTCCGAGATTGGTCTTGTCAGACTGCTCGATAACCACGGCGCCGTCATTAAAATCCATCCGCGTATAGGATTCATTCCCTTTACGCATACGCGCGACACCGGCCTCCTGCGTGTGGGAAAACTCTTTGGCGCCATCAAATGTCTGGGTCATCAAACGCAGGCGGTACATGTTTGTTTCGTCGACTGCCGCCACGCAATTGCCTGCCGCGAATGCCCCTGTCATCATGGCGCAGAGTGTGATGGATGTGCGGGTTTTAATACTTAATTTTGCCATGCTCAGTGCTCCGAATTGATCGTCTGTACATAGATAAAGTCGCCAACGGGGCGCAAACCGAGCAGTGTGCTGTACGTATTGTTTGCCATCCGCCACTTCCCGTTGCCCGCCATGCGTTCTGCAGCAACACTCTCCAGCCGTTGGGGCCAGTCATGTGATGCGAGCAGTTGGTTTGCCATCAGCAAACGCGCACCGTCTGCGCCGCCGCGCAGATCAAATGCGCCAAATGGCGTCGGGTCCATTAGACTGGCCACCGTCGCGGCGTCCCCGGCCGCAAGAGCCTTTACGAACTCTACGACAACCTCACGTTCAATTGCTTCCGGGTCCGCGACGCCGGAGAAACGAATTTTTTGGACAGCATCGCTGCCGACAACAGAACGCCTCGCAAGCTCCTGAGAGTTTGAGCCTGGCGCAACTACGTTGAATGAGGTCGGTTCCAAACGCCCAAAAAACAGACCCCATTTTTGTTTTTTTGACGCTTTCTGGAAACGTTCATAAATATCGGGATGGGCGTTTACGGCCTGTTCCGACCAAGATTGCAGGAACTGACGAGCGGCAAACCGTTGAACCAGCGCATCTCCTCCATACGGCATCAATACAAGTACTTCCCCCGCCTTGGCTTGATTTCCATTCGCGCCCGCATGTCCGCTTGCCACTAAGATATACGCCGTATCGCTGGACTGACCGAAGACACCTGAAAACCCGGTAAAGCTGACATTATGTCCGGCAATTTTGTGCTCGCCTTCAAGTTCGCGAACGGCCAATTGATCGCCGGTTGTCAAAGCGTTCAGCGCAACATTCTCGCCATTTGACAGACGTTTTGCGAACGCCGCTTGGTCTGCGTGAACCGCCGCCGGCATTACAATCCCGGCCGCAAATGCGAAAAGGGCAGAAAAATTTCGAAGAATTCGATAATCAGCCATAAATTCACCCCGTTTTTTCATGACAAAAAGGTCGCCTAACTAAGTAGGCGCGGAAAATCAGGAAACCGGGTCAAAAAAAATTGACGGTGATATGGTCCAAAACTGGCGTGATTTACGCTTTTAGAATCAGGGGAATGCTTTTTTAGGAACGGTATCGTCATGGGCGACACAGTTTACTACGCCATCGGCGACATTCACGGCGAAGCGGCCCGTCTTCGAAAATTGCATCAAACGATTCATGACATACACGACCGCAAATTTTGCGCCCTTAGCAAGACCATCGTGCATCTCGGTGACTATGTGGACCGGGGGCCAGACAGCTACGGCGTGCTCGAAACTATTCTTGCGCTCGAGAGACGATCTGATGTCAACGTAATAAGCCTCAAAGGAAATCACGAACAACTCATGCTCGACGCCTGCCGAAAAGGCGGCCAGAGCGCCGTAGACATCTGGCTTGATAATGGGGGCGGCGAAACGCTTTTGAGCTATCAAAAAAATAATCTCGAAATGCCGCCCGACCGCCACTTAAACTGGGTATGCGGGCTTGCGACAATGCACTGGAATAAATCAGCGAAAATTATATTTGTACACGCTGGAATCAAGCCAGATAAATTTCCATTTGACGGCGACGAAGTAAGATTATGGACGCGAGCACGCTCGTTCTTCGATACAGCGCATTGGAAAAGCCAGGATTTAGACGGTATGCGTGTCGTCCACGGCCACACGCCGACGGAAAACGAAAAACCAGATATATCGAAGGACCATAGGCGAATTAATGTAGACACCGGCGCCTGCTATGGCGGGCCGCTGACGGCAGCCGTTATTGCCCCGGGGCGGCATATTTCATTTTTATTCGTCTAGATTCTCCCAGCCCTTTCCTCTTCCAACGCATTTAGCAGCCAACTCCGCGACACCCGCCAACTTCGCTTAACACTAGACGTCGACATGCCTGTAACTTCTGCAATTTCATCGAGGGAAAGTCCGCCATAATATCGCATTTCAACGATTTGCGCTCTAGTTTCATCAATAATCTGTAAGCGAACAAGCGCACTTTCGAGGTGGTGAATATCTATACTGTCTGGGCCGCCTCCAATAATATCGGTAATGAGCGTGACTTTTTTATGAGAACGTTTATCTGAGTTTTTTCTGCGTGCATGATCGATAAGAACCCGGCGCATCGTGCGCGCAGACAGGGCCAGAAAATGAGCTTTATCCTGCCAATCGATCCGCTCCAAATCAATCAGTCTGAGAACAGCCTCGTTGACCAAGTCGCCCGTTGAAAGAGAAACGCCACCCTCGCGACGCAGAAGGGAAGTAGAGATTTTACGAAGTTCAGAATATAAACGCAGAAACAATTCATCTCGCGCAGCTCCGTCACCCGCCCGCCACTTATCAAGCAAGATTTTTGTGGAAAAATCATTTGAACTCGCAGTCCCGTCAACTTGCATATGTCCCCCCCTAGACACGCAGTTTTGCAAGAACGGCTTTTACGAGTATTGCTGGCCCGTTCCGTCGCGTTTTGACGCCTATATCTATAGTACGTATAGCAAAATTCGTTTCATGTCGCGCAAATAAGGGATCATATTATGGCGTCACCAAACGACACCCTAGAGCTCAGGGCTCTGCAGTTATTTGAGCGATCCTTGAAACACCCTGCGGCAAAACGAGCCGAATGGATCCTTGATCAGGCTGGGTCCGACCAAAACTTGGCGGACAAAACCCTGGCTTTACTAAGGCGAGATCAAAGCACCGGGCCAGTAATGAATACGGGGCAGGCCATTGTTGACACTCTCGATGATACCATAAATCCGGCCCAAATTGGAGCCTATAAAATTACTGGCCTTATCGGACGTGGCGGAATGGGGGCTGTTTACCGAGGGGAACGCGACAAAGGGGATTTCGAACATACCGCCGCCATTAAAGTCATCCGAACTGGGGCAGTGTCCAAAAAACTTGTCGAACGGTTTGGGTTGGAACGGCAAACACTGGCGAAGCTGGTCCATCCAAATATTGCACGCCTTTATGACGGCGGCACCTTAAAGGACGGCGCACCATATTTTATTATGGAGTATATCGACGGCGCTCCGATTACGGATTGGGTGAAAAACAAAAACTCGACTCTTCCCGAGCGCATGACGCTATTTCTTGAAGTTTGCGCCGCAGTCGCCTACGCACATCAAAACCAGATCATTCACCGCGACATCACGCCATCAAATGTTCTCATAACACGAGAAGGCGAAGTAAAGCTGATCGATTTTGGCATTGCAAAACCTTATTCCGAAACTGCAGAACTGGCCGACGCCACTGGTTCTCTCGCGAGTTTGAGTTTTACGCCCGGGTTTGCCGCGCCCGAACGCTCCCAAGGCGCAGCCGCAAATACGCTTTCGGATATTTACTCGCTTGGAAAACTTCTCGCGGCCTTACTCCAGGGCGTCAACAAATCGGAAGAACTGAACGCTATTTGCAACAAAGCGACGAGCACCTCTCCCCAAGATCGGTACTCTTCTGTTGACGCGTTGTTGGAAGATATCAGACGATATGTGTCCGGGCACGCAGTTCACGCGTACAACGGGAACTCGGCTTACCATCTTGGAAAATTCGTCAACCGTCAAAAATTGCTGGTTTCGCTCAGCTCCCTTGCCGCGATTGGTTTGATCGTTGGATTAATAATAACAACCACGCTCTATCGGCAAGCAGAGGCTGCAACACGAGAAGCGCAAGCACGCTTTGGCGATGTCAGGCAGTTAGCAAACACGATGATGTTCGATGTTTATGAAGAGATTGAGCGTGTACCCGGCGCCATTAAGGGCCGACAAAAACTCGTAAATTCAGCTCAAGATTATCTTGACAATCTTGCGAAGGACAAGCGTGCGACCGCCTCTTTGCGCCAGGAAGCGGCAGAAGGCCATATTCAACTCGCTCGCATCATCGGCAGCCCGAAAGGCGGATCGCTCTTCGAAATCGAGGTGGCGAACCGGCACCTTGAAACGGCGTCCGATTTATTATCCGGCCTCGATACGGAAAATCCGGACAAAACAACCTTGAAGTTGTTGGGGCGGTTGAATTTTCAGCGCGCTGAAATCAGCATTGATCCGGGAGCAAAGCTTGAGCGGGCAATGTCAGAACTAAAAATATCCCAAGATTATTATGCGAAAGCGGTCGCTGCCGATCCGCAAAATTTCGAGTTAAAGCTTGAAGCCGTTTTTCCGGTTTCGGTCGAAGCAGTTGTGTTGCAACGTCAAAACAAAAAAGAGGAAGCCGAAGAGAGCGCCAAAGCCGGGCTCGCGCGCATAAATGCCTTGTTATCAGTGCAGCCGGAAAACCGTGAGGCGCTACGCACCCGCAGCGGCGCCCTTCGCACTCTTGCCGAAGTCCTGACATTGTCAGGGAGATTTGAAGAATCACTGGAACCGCTTGCACAAGCTATCCAAGACATGAATACCCTTCTTCCGGAAGGACAATATGACTTTGCCATTACCCGCGGGAAAATGATTGCGCATTGGCGGCGCGCATTTGCGCTGGCCAACTTAAAGCGGAATGAAGAAGCGGTAGAAGAATATGAAACGGCGATCGCGCTCGCTGAGTTAAATCTCACCCGCGACCCGCTAGATCCTGATGCAAAGCGGGCTTTAGTCATTTATCAAGGTGAAATTTATCTGCCATATTCTCAACTTGGCCGGTTTGATGAAGCGGAAAAAGCGCTGAATTATACGCTAGGGTACTATGAAACTGAATACCAAAAAGCGCCGGACCAGGCGCGAACGCAAAGGTCCTTGCTCGTTCAGCATTACCAAATGGCCGAGTTGTTCAAGTCAGCAAAAACTGAAAGCAAAAGATGCCATCATATGGCTGAATTAATGCGGTTCAAAAATATAATGGTCGCAGCGGAAACGATGACAGCAGCAGACGCGGCCGAGCTTGACGGATATTTTGCATCCGAAGCCAGCTGTTGATTAGACGAAATCAGCGTGGCGCAACTTTAACCCGGATTCTGTGATGGCGGACAGAGAGGGATTCGAACCCTCGAGACGGTTACCCGCCTACACGCTTTCCAAGCGTGCGCCTTCAACCACTCGGCCACCTGTCCTTTTTCAAGGTCGCGGACTATAGCGGCGCCGGCCCGGCGCGCAAGGGCGCGCATCCCTCAAATTCGGCAGTTTCGCTGGTGTTTCGGCTGGGTGATTGCGGGTTGCGCGCGGGCGCGTTATTCTGCCCACAGCACGGTTGGGTAAGTAAACACGGAAGAGGGGGCCTTTGATGGCGGCGTTTCGATTTATTGCATGGGTTTTGGTGGCGATTGCGGTCGCCTTATTGGGCGCGGACGGGGTCGCGTCTTTGGAATCAGGCGAGCCGGTGATGCGCTCGACCGCCGACATTCTGGGCCTTGTCGGCATAGACGGCACAGCGATCGCGGAGAACTCGCCAGGCGGCGTCTCCCAGGCGCTCGGCACGATCATGAGCCTGCCGCTTTGGGGCGTCCTCGGCATTATCGGCGTTGTCCTGACGCTGATCTTCCGGCCGATGGAATAGTCTCTCCGGCGTAATCTAGACTTAGATTTTGCCAAAACCGGCCGGCGCACCAAGTGCGCCGGCCGTTGCATGAATAGCGTCCGGCTCGCGTTTTATGCGCCCGCAACCTCGCCATGTTCTTTCGCACGCAAAGCTTCAAGCTTGTTGCGGTAACGCGTCTGCACGACGGAGACGATCACCATCACGAAGATCACAAAGTAAAAGCTCGCCTTCGACATCGCCTCAACCTTGAAGTTGAACAGCTCCATATGCGCAAGGTGGCCGCCCTCGGTAAGCAAGAGGATGCCGACGATGAAAAGGATGAACAGGCCGATCACTTCGAACATTCTGTTCTTCTTCAAGAACGAGGAGACATGATCGGAGAGTACGACCATCAGCACGCCGCTGATGATGATCGCCGCGGCGATGACCCAGAACGTTTCCGTCAGCGCGATCGCGGACAGAAGCGAGTCGAAAGAAAAAATCAGGTTCATAAAGACAATGAGGATGATGGCGCCAGTAACGGACCGCTTGCGCGTGTCGCCGATATTCTCGAAATGATCGACTGCCAGAAGATGCATGATCTCCTTGATCGCCGTATACATGATGAAACCGCCGCCTGCGATTGAGACCAGTGCATGGAAGGTGAACGACGCTTCGAAGACGCCGCTCCAGCCAATGCCAAAAAGCGGCAGCGTGAAGCGGTTTATGAGCCCCAACACCACAAACATCAGGACAAGGCGGAAAACGATCGCCATGCCAATCCCCATCCGGCGCACAAAGCGCTGCTGCGCTTCGGGCGTCTTGCCGGCTTCAATCGAAATATAAAGCAGATTGTCAAAACCCAGGACCGCCTGCAGCAAGATAAGCATCGCGAGCGTGAACCAGTTCTCTAGCGCCAATAGACCTTCCATAGCCTTCGTCCTCCGTCGTTTAGCCGGCTAATGGGCCATGTTCGTTTTCCGAGTGCAAGCCTCAAAATGCATCCCGTAGGCCGGCTTTTTATTGTGTTAACCTTTGGCGGAGCGGCGGGGCGCCGG
>Ga0209633_10002679_pt1 | contig 16977 bp, 17 predicted proteins | sample Cruoilmetagenom1_FD_187290 | JGI IMG/M metagenome (GOLD analysis project Ga0209633, IMG submission 187290) | Oil polluted marine microbial communities from Coal Oil Point, Santa Barbara, California, USA - Sample 1 (SPAdes) (version 2) | ecosystem: Environmental > Aquatic > Marine > Oil seeps ... | reverse complement strand
AGTTTGTGAAATTCTATATTTAAAAGACGTAACATATGATTAATTGTTGTTGGTTAAGGTTAAAAACTGTTGCTCTAGTGTAGGCATACGTTTTACCAAATGAGAGAGTGTAATACCATTTTTAAATAAATAAGTATTCAAATCAGTAGCCGTCATTTCTTCTTGTAATTTTGCAATCAGTTTACCATCTTCTTGAGTTACAGAACTGAATGCAGCGTGCTTGTTGAGTAAATCTTCCAATACCTCTAGTTGACTTTCTGTTTTTAATTCAAAAAGACCTTTAGAAGCAGTCATTTCATCAACCCTCCCTGAATAGAGTTTTTTTCCTTTGCGGATGACTACTACATGTGAACAAACTTTTTCAACTTCATCTAATAAATGAGAGGCTAATAAAACTGTAGTGCCATCTGCTGCAATTCCCTTAATAATTTTTCTAATTTCATGAATTCCTTGGGGATCTAAACCATTTGTGGGCTCATCTAAAATTAAAATTTCAGGATTGTTCAATAGTGCAGAAGCAATGGCAAGTCGCTGTTTCATTCCTAAAGAATAGGTTCTGAACTTGTCATTTCTTCGCTCATATAGATTGACAGTTTTTAATTTCTCATCAATATTATCATAAGGTACTTCTTTTATTTTGCAAATCAGTTTTAGATTTTGAATTGCCGTCATGTACGGATAAAAATTAGGACGCTCAATAATAGCTCCTACTTTCTTTAAGGCTTTATGCGTAGAAATGCTACCGTCAAACCAGCTAAATTCACCAGAAGTTTTATTAACAACATTCAGTATAATACCTAATGTTGTAGATTTTCCACTTCCGTTGGGACCTAAAATTTGGGACCTAAAATACCATATACATTTCCTTTTTTAATATCAAAGGATAGGTTATTTACAGCATGTACAGCTCCGTATTTTTTATCTAAATTTTTGAGGGATAGAATTGTTTCCAAGAATATGATTGTTTGGTTAATGTTCTAATATGACGAACAATATTATGATTTGTAACAAAAAGATTTTTGTTTTTTTATAAATATATCTTTTTATTAATAAATAGAAGGTTATAGACTTTCCTTTTTTGCTTAGAAAATTAAAGCATTGCTTTAATTGTAGTTACTGAGCATAATTCTTTAGGGTTGATTTTAATTAATCATATCATCAAAATCAAAATCGTCAAAATTATCAAAAGAACTATAATCATCATTACCATCAGTACGTTCACTTTTAAATTCTTTATCAGGAGCTTCATCTGGTACTACACCTACAGAAAACAGTAAGCTAGGCAATTCAAATTGATTTGTGTTTTCTTCGATAGTCATTAATTCAACATAGAAAGTCCACATCGAAAAGAAATCATAAACGTAGATTAGTTTATTCTTTTCTTCTGGTAGCACATCTTTAAGAGTGAAATTTTGCATTGATATTGATTCTCCTGTTTCACTCATGTTAAATAAAGGAATCTCTTCACCTTGATTCCATTCATTATCCGTCAAATAAAAAGCAGCCATTTCTACACCATCAAAACCAAAAGCATTGGTAATGGCATTATGTAAATCTTCTAAAGTGTCATTATAACCAATAACAATGTCTCTAATAACATCTTCTTTAGTATCTAATATCAATCTAATTTTATAAATCATACAGCTGAATAAATCTTCGGCAAAGTTATGTATTTACGTTAAATAATATGCAAAGTTTTGATTACTTTTACCACAAACAGAATAGTAATGATGAGTAAAGAAGAATTATTGAAAGAACTTAATAGTCGAACCAAGAACACCTTGATGGAAACTCTAGATATTATGTATACTGATATTGGTGAAGATTATTTGGTAGCTACCATGCCTGTTACAAAAAAAGTGCATCAACCCGCAGGGTTATTGCATGGTGGTGCTTCTGTTGCATTGGCAGAAAGCGTTGGCAGTACAGTGGCTCATTTTTCTATTGATGCTAAAAAACAAGAAATACGAGGTTTAGAAATTACTGCTAATCATGTTAGAGGAATAAGAGAAGGATTAGTTACTGCAACAGCAAAACCTATCCATAAAGGCAGAACTACACAACTTTGGGAAATTAGGATTGTTGACGAGCAAGACAAATTAATCTCAATTTGTAAGTTAACGGTTATTGTATTGACAAAATAATAAAACAGATAATGCAAATATTTAAAAAGGTTTTTAAAATAATTTGTATTGTCATTTTTTTACTTTTTATCGGATTATTAGTTGCTGCTCATGTGATTATGAGTCCAAAATCTGATGAAAGAGTACTTGAAAAATTAGAAAATCCATATACGCAACCTTACCTTTATTATAACAAATATAAAAATTTCAATTATAGAGTAATTGCGATGCAGCAAGTTATTGATACCACATTACCAACTTTGGTTTTTGTACATGGCTCTCCAGGTGCTACTTTAGATTATAAAAAATATTTTAAAGACAGTACCTTATTGAAAAAAGCTAATATTTTGGGATACGATAGAATAGGTTATGGAGTTGATAATGTTGGAGATGTGCAAGGCTCTATTGCTCTTGAATTGGAAGTTTTACATGATGTAATTAAAGAGTTGCCATTAAAAAAAGTAATATTGATTGGTTACTCTTACGGAGGATCAGTAGTATTAGCTTCACCAAAAAAATACAAGTATAAAGTTTCATTAGCTAGTGCTATTAGTGCCGATTTAGAACCTATGTTTTGGACATTAAATTTTTACAATTGGCGTTTGACACGATGGCTTATACCTAAAAAAATTCAAGCAGCAGCTAAAGAAAAATATTTTCATCTAACTGATTTACCTAACTATGAAAATAAATGGAACAAAAGTCTTTCACCTGTTGTAAATATTCACGGTGACAAAGATTGGATTGTGCCTTATAAAAATTCGATCATCTTACAAGAATTATTAGATAAGGATAAATTTAAAATGGTGACTATCAAAGATGGCGGACATGAATTAATCTGGTCAGATTTTGAGTTGATCAAAAATGAAATATTAAAACTATTAGAATAAATATGGCTGTTAAAATACCCATAGATATTTTTTTTGAGAAAATAGAGCAAGCTTTAAATGCAGGTCTACCTTTTACTGCTTTTCAGCACCCTCAAGAAGATAAAATAAAAGGTTTTTTTCAAAGAAATGATAAAGTTTATCATGCTGAAACGTACAAAGAGTCAGGTTTTGTATTTGCTCCATTTAATGAGATTAAGTCTGCTGTCTTATTCCCTGAAGAAGAATCTGAGGTGTTTATAAGTAGTTTTTATGAAGATGATTTTGATGATGCAATCAAGAAAGGCAATTTTGAATTCGATTCTGAACAAGAAAAAAATAGACATATTGATTTAGTAGCTAAAGGCATTGATTTTTTAAAAACAACTCAAAATAAAAAGGTGGTTTTGTCTAGAAAAATAACTATCACTAGTGATAATTTTGAATTGATAACTACCTTCAAAAAATTAATGTCAACCTATAAAAATACGATGGTATATGTTTGGTTTCATCCTAAAGTTGGACTTTGGTTAGGAGCCACTCCAGAAACCTTAATAAAAGTAAATAATAATAAATTTTCTACCATGTCTTTGGCTGGAACTCAAGTATACAATGATAATTTGGATGTGATTTGGCAAGATAAAGAAGTACAAGAACAACAATTTGTAACCGATTTTATTGGAGCACAAATTGAAGCCAATGTAAAGGTGTCTAAACCATACACAATAAAGGCTGGAAATATTTTACATATTTGTACAGATATTTCTGGTCAAATTACTCCAGAATTATCATTAGACAGTTTAATAAAAAAATTACATCCAACACCTGCGGTTTGCGGTTTGCCACAGAAAACGGCAAAAGTATTTATTTTAGATAATGAAAATTATAACAGAACCTTTTATACTGGTTTTTTGGGTGAATTAAATATAAATGGTAGATCCAACTTATTTGTTAATTTAAGATGTATGCAGGTTTTAAAAACCAGTATAGAAATTTATGTTGGTGGTGGTATAACTGTTGATAGTATTCCTGAAAAAGAATGGAAAGAAACTGTTGCAAAAAGTAAAATAATGCTAAAGGTATTGGTTTAGCACAGAATACCTAATAATTTTCACTTTTTCGTTCTGAATGGATCTTCCTATGTCATTCAGAGGAATGACTTTAGGAGTGACGAAGAATCTTAACTTCAAAATTTTATCGTTTAAAAATTATTCAAAAGTGAAATAAAGGCTAATTAAATATGAGATTCTTCACTTAGCTCGTTCCTCACTAAGTTTTGAATGACATTCTGTTGTCATTCAGAGAAACGACTTTAGGAGTGACGAAGAATCTTAATTTCTAAATTTTATCGTTTAAAAATTATTCAAAAGTGAAATAAAGGCTAATTAAATATGAGATTCTTCACTTAGCTCGTTCCTCACTAAGTTCTGAATGACATTCTGTTGTCATTCAGAGGAATGACTTTAGGAGTGACGAAGAATCTAATACTATTTATTCTTCCATTTAAGCAATAAGTACAAAGCGAGTGGCGTAGCCCAGTTACCACTTCGTTCAATAAAGTCTATAACTGAACCTCCAGCTATGGGTCTTATCAATGCAGTTAGAAATGCCCAAAATACCGCCCAAATAAGAACAATTCGTAATGGTTTGATGAGTACAGAAATGGCAATTAAAATATCTAAGCCACCAATATATGGCATAATTTTAATAGCGGTTTCTTTTGAAAAGCCAGTGAATTCTAAAAAAGGAATCCACGATTGGTGTACTTGAATAGCATAAATGCCATGACCAAAAAAAACACCAAAAACACCAATTTTTAGTACCCAAATAATAATTTGAAGAGGTTTATCGGAGTTTGTAGCCATCAAAATTCTCTAATGTGTCAGGGTTTACTACTTCTACTTCTATGCTATTGGCATTGACATGAAATAAGACCAAAGCATTTTGAGTTGTAAATCCACTTGCTTTGTCAGACCAAGGTGTTTGTTCTTGTGCATAGTATGGAGCTCCGGCTGCACCATTATTAATTTGATAAATGGTTCTGCTCAATTTTATCTTTTCTGGTTTATAATTTTCAGGATAGATATTGGTTTCTGGGCCAATTTCTGTTCTTGCATAATTATGTTCATCACCCGTTAAAATGGCAATTACTTTTTTGCTTTTATTGACAAAAAGATCTAATAATTGATCTCTTCTTTCAATAATACCTTTGTCTAAAGCTTTACCAGCCACCCAAGATCTATATTCATTATTACCGCCATACCACATATCATCACTTACATGACCTCCATTAGGGAAAAACGGTGTATGCTCAGTAACAAAAATATGATCGATAGTTGAATCATTTTCGAGCTTGGAAATAGTTTCATTTACCCAAGCAAATTGTTGATCCATGATATAGCCATGTAAACCACCACTGGTTAGTGGAATTTTACTTGTTGAAGGAGCATAAAAATAATTTGAATTCATTACAACTACCGCAACATTATCATAAGTATAATAAAAAACATTTTCTTTATAGGGAGGAAAATCCATTTGTTTTTTGTTGGGATCATAAACTGCACCATCTTCACTTATAGGGCCATTTGTAGGGTTTACAAAGTTATTTGCAAAAATTACTTCAGAAGATTCGGTTTCAAACGGAAATCTATCCACAGAAGTTCCATAATTTTCTTTGTCAGCTTTAAAAACTCTAAGTAAAGCTTCATGGTTTCCCATACTAGTATACACAGGGAAATAATGAGCAAAAGGTTCTATGGCTCTTTTAAAATTTGCATACTGTAGATTCATTTCATCAATATTTGATGCATAACCATCAATAAGGTCTCCAGAAAATTGCATAAAACTAATTTTTTCATGGCTAGCCAATGCCATCATTTTTTTTATAATATAAGAATTGGCACCATATATATTCCTTTCCCCTCCACCTTTTCCTTGTCGAGAATCACTAGCATAAGCAAATGTAAAGGGCTTTCTAGCTCCAAGTTCTGGTGCAGTAGTAAAGCTATAATTTTGTGTGTTTTGACCAACAGATATAGTGTAAGGATACATCGTGTTAGCTTCTAAATCTGAAATTTTTATTTCATGATGCGTGTCTTTTTCAGAACTATAGTCTTTATCATTTACCCTTACTCTAACTGAAGTTGGTAGATTTGTTTCTAAAGAAATTGTTGCTCCATTGTCAGTAATTAGATTAATAAAAGGACCTTCAATAATACCTGGCACTACTTCAAATCCGTTTGCAATTACCCTAAAAGGAACAATACCATCATAAAGAATTTGACCTCTTTTTGTAACCACACGGTATCCTAGAGTTCCTTTTCCATGCTGCTCCCAATCAATCATATCATATCTGCCTGCCATTTGCTTGATATTGAGATTGGTTTTACCTTTGCTAATGGTTGAAGGGCTTTTAAAATAAACAGGTAGTGGATGTTTTGAATCCTTAAAAGGAATAAATCCAAAATATAATGTGCCTTCAAAGTCTGGAATTCCAAAATCAAAGGCAATACCTTTTGCAGTACCTTTTGGGTTTCCTTTCATATTACTTAGAGTATAATCAGGATTGGAAATTGTTTCGTAAATTTTTTTACCGTCTTTTTCTAAATACAATTTACCCGTCTCATCTGCATGAATATTTGTGTAGATATCTGGAATAATTGATTTCTGAGTTATTTGACTTGTACTTTTACAAGAAAAAAAGAAAACAAAAATTAGACAGTAAATTATTTTGTTGAGTTTAATAGTTATCATTCGATATCATATTTAATAATGAATATGTAAATATAGGATTAATTATAAAACTGTTGTCACAATAATCTATGTAACTGTTAAAATTAGATTCTTTAGAAGTGTTTTAGATATAAAAGAAAATATTATCTTTAGCACCAAAATTTACAATTGTGTTGTCAAAGAATTTGGCAACAAAGTTATTGAAGCATAATCAATTTAAAAACAATTAAGAACATACCATAAAGTATGATAAAGCCTCTAAAGCGAGTACCCGATAAAGAACCCATTCCAACCAATCAAATAGATTCCAGTTATAAGAAACTTAGATTACAAGTTTTTTTAGGGATATTTATTGGTTATGCGGGATATTATTTAGTGAGAAAAAATTTCTCATTAGCTATGCCTGATTTAGTAAAAGAGGGTTTCTCAAAAGGGGAGTTAGGTTTGGCTCTTTCAGGTATTTCCATAGCTTATGGATTGAGTAAATTCTTGATGGGTAATGTGTCTGATAGAAGTGATGCTCGAAAATTCATGTCTATAGGTTTACTATTATCAGGTATTACTATGCTAGCTATGGGAACAATTCCTTTAGCTACATCTTCTATACCTATTATGTTTGGTATTTTATTGCTTAACGGATGGTTTCAAGGTATGGGTTGGCCTCCTAGTGGACGGGTTATGGTACACTGGTTTTCTATAAAAGAACGGGGTACAAAAATGTCTATTTGGAATGTAGCTCATAATGTAGGTGGCGGACTCATAGGGCCATTAGCGATTCTCGGTGTAGCATGGTTTAATGATTGGCATGCCAAGTTTTACTTACCAGGAATACTAGCTATAGGTATTGCTATTTTGACATATATATTAGTTCGAGATAGACCAAAAGCCATGGGTTTACCTCCTATTGAAGAGTATAAAAATGATTATCCTCATAATTATGATAAAGTTGATGTGGAAACTAAAGCTTCAGCAAAAGAAATATTCTTTAAACATGTTTTTAACAATAAATTATTATGGCTTATTGCCATAGCAAATGCTTTTGTTTATTTGGTTAGATATGGTGTTTTAGATTGGGCACCTACCTATTTAGAAGAAGTAAAGCAATTCTCATTAGAAGAATCTGGATGGGCATATTTTTTGTATGAATGGGCAGGAATTCCTGGCACTTTAATAGCCGGTTATGTTAGTGATAAATGGTTTAGAGGAAAACGAGCACCTGTGAGTATCATTTATATGATATTGGTTTTGATTTTTGTTTTTATCTATTGGAAAAATCCTGTAGGCCATCCATTAATTGATAACTTATCTCTTGTTGCTATTGGCTTTTTAATTTACGGTCCTGTAATGTTAATTGGTGTACAAGCTTTAGATTTAGTACAAAAGAAAGCAGCAGGTACAGCTGCTGGGTTTACAGGCTTGTTTGGATATCTAGGCGGAGCGGTAGTTGCTAATATAGCTATGGGATATATTGTAGATATTTTTGGCTGGAATGGCGGATTTAAACTGTTAATTTTCGCCTGTGTAATGTCAATAATTTTAATAGGGCTATCATGGCGATTAGAAAATAAAAACGATACGAATAAAGAATCTATGGTGAATTAAATACAAATTATAAATAATGAAACGAGCATGTTAATAGTATTATCACCCAAAGGAATGATTAATAGTGAACCTGCCTGCGGCAGGCAGGCAACACGTGACAGTTAAAAACAATAAATATAAACATATGAAAAAAGTAAGCATAGTAAAAATAGCATTATACAGTTTAGTATTACTAATTAGTTTAACAGCTTGTAAAAGTGTAGCTATAGCTGAAAAAACGACTAAAGTTGAAACTTCTTTTAAGGATATTGAAGGATTTAGTAAAAAAACAAATCAGCAATTAGCCACATTTTTTGTGAGTACAAAAAATGAACAAGGACGAAAAATTGCTGTTTTTGATGGCGACGGAACCGTATTAGGTCAGACGCCTCATTATTTGGCAGATGAAGCGATGTATCAGTATGCGGCAGAACATCCTAATCAAAATCCTGAGATTTTTCAAGAAATGATAAAGCAATCTAATGTTTCTTTGCCTTATGTACAGAATAGAGTAAAGTATATTGCAGGAATGAGCTTGCAAGGCTATAGAGACTTAGGAGAAAAGTATTTTAATAAATATTATTCCAATAAAATTTACCAACCTATGAAGCAATTGATTGCTACATTAAAGCAAAACGGATTTGAAATATGGGTTATCACTGCATCTCCAGAAGGTTTGTATCAGCAATTTTTAAGCAAACAACTTGAAATTCCAATGACACATATTGTAGGAATTAAGTCGGTTATTAAAGATGGAATAATCACAGATCAAATTATAGAACCTGTACCACAAGATCATGGTAAAAAATGGGCAATAGAGTCTTTTGTTCAAGGTGTTCCATTATTTGTTGCGGGTAATAGTAGGGGTGACAAAGAGATGATAGAATTTAGTAAAGGCTTAAAAATGATTGTAAACCCAGATGAGCATATCGCTCCTGATCAAAAAGAAAGTATTTCCGATTATGCCAAAAAGAACAATTGGCTGACTGTTAGAATTAATGATGTGCCAGCCAAAGACTTTCCGTCAATATCATCTAAAAAATTTAATATACGTCTTAATAAAACTAAAAAAGTAGAGTAAAAGTAGTATTGTAATTATGGTGGGTTTTAAAAATTCATTAACATCAAAATACCATATTTGAAGATAGAACTTATAGCTTTAAATTAATCCCAAAAACAATATTTCTTCCTTGATTAGCAATGTTTTCTTCTTTTAGAGCACTAAAATGACCTATATAGTTATTGTTCAATAGGTTATAATAATAGTTATTGAAGATTGTGGTTTACTTTTTTTTAGGTTTCAAAATTTTCTTAATAATGTTGACAACAATCAAAGCTATAAAACCAAAGACTAAACCAATAATAAAATCTTTAAGTATTGAAGGGATGCTACGTAAAATACCATGTAAGAAGTCAATATTGTGGGCAAATATTCCTCCAGCTACAAGTAGCAGTGCAATGGTGCCAATAACAGCTAAACTTTTAATCACTAGTGGTAAAGCATTAATTAAGAAAGTGCCTACAGATAGTGCAAGCCCTTTTTTGCCATTACTCCGTTTAATTAGTTTATAACCCATATCATCCATTCTAACGATAAGAGCTACAATTCCATAAACCCCAATAGTTGCAACTATGGCAACAAACGATACTACCATAATTTGTGTAGTAATAGTCTTTCCAATTACTGTACCCAAAGCAATAATAACAATTTCGATAGATAAAATAAAATCTGTTATTATGGCCGATTTAATTTTGTCTTTTTCTAAGGCTAAAATTTCATCTTTACTAAAATTTTCATCTTCAGTCTCATTCTCGATGTGTTCGTGAGGGACTATATATTCATATATTTTTTCAGCACCTTCATAAGCTAAATATACACCACCTAATAGTAAGGCAAGTGTGACTGCCCAAGGTAAAAATGCACTTAAAAGAAATGCGATTGGAAGAATTATTAATTTATTTATGAATGATCCTTTTGTAATTGCCCATAATACGGGTAGCTCACGAGAAGAAACAAAACCTGATGCTTTTTCTGCATTCACAGCCAAATCATCACCTAAAATACCAGCCGTTTTTTTTGTGGCAACTTTACCCATTACAGCTACATCATCCATTAATGCAGCAATATCATCTAGTAATGCAAAAAAACCTCCTGCCATTGTATATTAATTATATTATTCCCTCTCCTTTGGGGAGGGTTAGGGAGGGGATTACTGCTTTACAGCCCTTCCTTTTTGTTTAAATTTTGACCCTTTATAATTCGCTTTAAAAGTATAAGAATTATTTTTAAATCCAGTTATTTTTACATGAAATGGTGTTTTATCTAATTCAGTTTTCGGATTTATTTTCAATAAAATATACTCAAAATTAGATTTCCATTCTATAGCAAATGAATCTTTCTTATTGTCATATATTTCTATTTGCATAGAATCGTTTCTAATGGCAACTGAAGTCACATTTTTATCTTCTAAAAAAGTTTTAAAAGTACCTGTTTTAAACTGGTTGATGTCTCCTGTATTTTCTTTACAGGAGATTGTAATTAAGAATAATAGTACAACTAAATATTTCATTAAATTCCCGTATAATTACTTGGTGTAATTGCTTTTAATTCTGTCTTAACTGTTGCGTCAACTTCTAAACTATCAATAAAATCGGCCATAGTTTTCTGATTGATAATTGTATTGGTTCTGGTCAATCCTTTTAAGGCTTCATACGGATTGGGATAATTTTCTCTACGTAAAATGGTTTGGATAGCTTCAGCTACAACGGCCCAATTATCTTCTAAATCTTGCTCAAATTTTTCTTTATTTAATAATAATTTATGTAATCCTTTTAAAGTAGAAGTAAAACCAATAATAGTATGTGCTAGTGGCACACCTACATTTCTTAAAACAGTAGAATCTGTCAAGTCACGTTGTAATCTTGAAATAGGTAGTTTGGCTGATAAATGCTCAAAAATGGCATTTGCCAAGCCTAAATTACCTTCAGAATTTTCAAAATCAATCGGATTCACTTTATGAGGCATGGCAGAAGAACCAACTTCGCCTTTTTTAATTTTTTGCTTAAAATAATTCATTGAGATATAAGTCCAAATATCTCTATCAAAATCAATAATTATTGTATTGATACGCTTTAAGGCATCAAAAATTCCAGCCAAATGATCGTAATGTTCAATTTGAGTAGTCGGGAATGAATGATGTAAGCCTAAGGTTTTTTGAACAAAATTTTTTCCAAATTTTTTCCAATCAATAGTTGGGTAAGCCACTTTGTGTGCATTAAAATTACCAGTTGCTCCACCAAATTTTGCTGCATAAGGTATGTTTTGTAATTGTTTTACTTGTTGCTCAATACGTTCTACAAAAACCATAATTTCTTTACCCAATCTAGTTGGTGATGCTGGTTGCCCATGTGTTCTGGCTAACATAGAAATAGCTGCCCATTCATTGGCTAGAGCTCTTAATTTTTCAATTAACTTTGCCAATTCTGGATAATAAACGTTGTCAAAAGCTCCGTTTATTGAAAGCGGAACAGCAGTATTATTTATATCTTGAGAAGTGAGCCCGAAATGAATGAATTCTTTAAAATCTTGTAAAGCTAAACCGTCAAACTTTTCTTTGATAAAATACTCAACAGCTTTTACATCATGATTGGTGACTTTTTCAATATCCTTTATTTTTTGAGCATCTTCAGTAGAGAATTTGTTGTAAATATCTCGTAACTTATCGTTTAGTCCTTTGTCAAAATCTTTAAGTTGAGGTAAAGGGATTTCACATAAAGCAATAAAATACTCAATTTCTACTTGTACTCTGTATTTTATTAGTGCTTCTTCTGAGAAGAATGGAGCTAAAGCTAATGTTTTATTTCTGTATCTACCATCAATAGGAGAGATGGCATTCAATTCGTTTAAATTCATGAAGTCTAAATATTAGACGGTAAAAATATATGAAAACTAACGAACAGAAAAGAGATTGTGCAGTTTTCTAAGCCATACTAGTTTTAGAAATCATTTCTAACACTTTATTAGCTTTAGAAATGTAATTAGAGCTTTGATTTGTTGAATTTTTTTCTAAAATTAATTTTACTTCATAATGAACCCAACTCACTTTTTTTCCAATATGGAATAAAGCCTCCATAGATTGAGTTTTTATTGAAGCTTTATAATCTTTTAATAACCAATCAAAACAAGTTTCAATAATTTCAGACAATTGTTCGTGAGTCATTATTAATTTAACGGCTGAATCAAATTTAGAAGTATAATCTTGAGCGATTAAATTACAGATTTTAGAAGCTGACCGTATTGCATTTTCATTTTTAAGGGCACTAATATTGTTGGTGAAGTAGGATAGGTTGTATGCTATCCAATCTAAGCGTTGTTCAACAACTATCTCTAAAGTAATAATTGCTTTTAGAGAGATTTCATTGTCGTAGTCAAAGGCAACTTCGACTAGAGATTTAAATAGGTTTTGATCGTTAAGAATTATTTTTGAAAGTTGTTTTACACTTTCTCTATTAATACTAGGTATACTATTCAATTCTTTAATTAAAGAATATTTGTTCATATTTTTTATTGCATCCATAAAACTACTTCATTCAGAATTAAAAATTTGTACTTAAATCTTTTATTTTGCATCTTTTCCATCTGTTTTAACTGAAAAAAATAAGAAATATTATAAATGCTCAACTATTTTTTTGTGTTAAAATATTTTATTTGTCTATAATTTATTACTGATTTTATCGTTTTAGGCATACGTTAGATAATTTTTGGAATATTATTTGTAACGTAATAACTATTAACTTTTATAAAATTATGAAGAAAATTACATCAACCCTGATTTTTTTAGTTATAGCATTAATGAGCTTTAATTTTTCATTTTCACAAGATGATATCAATAAATTAGATGAAAACGGAAAAAGACAAGGTGTTTGGAAAAAGTATTATGCTAATAAAAGGATAAGATACCAAGGCACTTTTAAACATGGAAAAGAAACTGGCGTTTTTAAATATTATTCAGCTTCACAATCAGAGTTTCCTATTGTAGTTAAAGATTTTGAAACTAGTGGTTCAAAGGCACAGGTTAGTTTTTATGACGACAAAGGGTTGTTACAGAGTAGTGGTAAAATGATAGGTAAAGCTAGGACAGGTAAGTGGAAATTTTATCATGAAAATGGAAAGACAGTTATGTCTGAAGAAAATTATCTCTCTGGAAAATTAGATGGTGATTATAAAACATTTTACAAATCAGGAAAACCTACAGAAGTAGCTTATTATAAAAATGGAAAACTTGACAGTGTCTTTAGAAAATACTCAATTAAAGGTCATTTATATCAACATTTTCATTATAAAGATGGTAAGTTGAATGGTAAGGTTGTTTATTATAATAGAAAAACAGGTGTGTTGACCACTAAAGGAGAGTTTAAAAACAACAAAAAAGTAGGAAATTGGGAAAACTATGTTGATGGAGAATTGGTAAGTACTGAACAACCAAATAAACAGAAAGAAAAAAGACCTTTCAAAAAGAAAAAAAGTAAAGAGTAAGAATTATAACAGTATATTATTGAAAAGCCATAGATTGATTCTGTGGCTTTTTTTAGTTATAAGATAATACTTTATTTATACCAATTAAATTTCAAAATGCCCTGTATAATTTCAAAATATTTTTTGTTTTTCAATCTTCAAATTTCAAGCATAGCCATAGCTACGTTTAAAATTTTAAGTGAAGAAAAACGGGAAAAGGTACAGAACTTATCGGGTGTTTTGGTGTTTAATTGGTATTACACCATCCGTTTTATTATCTTTGCAAAAGAATAAAGATAAAGAATGAAGCGAGTTATTGTAGGTCTTTCTGGTGGTGTTGATTCTAGTGTTGCGGCTTATTTGTTAAAGAAGCAAGGTTATGAAGTTATTGGGCTTTTTATGAAAAATTGGCACGATGATTCTGTTACCATTTCTAATGAATGTCCGTGGTTAGAAGATAGTAATGATGCGATGCTGGTTGCAGAAAAATTAGGAATCCCTTTTCAAGTAGTCGATTTAAGCGAAGAATATAAAGACAGAATTGTTGATTATATGTTTCGTGAATATGAATTGGGTAGAACACCAAACCCTGATGTATTATGCAATCGTGAAATTAAATTTGATGTTTTTTTAAAAATAGCTATTGATTTAGGAGCAGATTTTGTGGCAACTGGTCATTATTGCCGAAAAGGAACCCTACAAAAAGAAGGCAAAGAGATTTACCAATTGTTAGCAGGTGTTGATGTAAATAAAGATCAATCTTATTTTTTATGTCAGTTATCACAAAAACAATTATCAAAAACATTATTTCCTATTGGTGAATTGACCAAGCCAGAAGTGCGTAAGATTGCAACCGAATTAGATTTAGTGACCGCTGAGAAAAAAGATTCACAAGGTTTGTGTTTTATTGGGAAGGTACGTTTGCCAGATTTTTTACAACAAAAATTAAAGCCAAAAGAAGGTAATATTATTCAAATACCAAATGCTTCAGAAATTTATAATGTATCTGAAATAACATTTGAAACCAAAGAAGAAGAATTGAAGTTTAAGGCAACAAAGTATGTTTATCATCCTGCAAATGGAAAAATTGTAGGCAAACATCAAGGAGCTCATTACTTTACAAAAGGACAACGTAAGGGCTTGGCTGTTGGTGGTACTGTAGAACCACTTTTTGTAATTGAGACTGATGTTAATGAGAATATTATTTATGTAGGCGAAGGAAAAAATCATAAAGGTTTATATAGGAATACATTAGTTGTAAAAAGTGATGAAATTCATTGGATTCGTGAAGATTTAGCTCTAGCTGATGGTGAATCAATACCCGTAAAAGCAAGGATAAGATATAGGCAGGCTTTAGAAGAGGCTACACTTTATCAAGTTGAAAAGGAGTTGTATGTGGAGTTTGCAACGATGCAATCTGCCATTACAGAAGGACAATTTGTAGCTTGGTATCAAGACGATGAATTGTTAGGTTCGGGCGTAATTTCTTAATTGCGAGTACGAAAAATGTTGAGAATGCTTTATGTATCTTTGTATCACTTGTGAAATTTTAACATGAAAAAAATAACATTTATTCTACTTTTCTTTTTAGTTTGTAATAGTGCATTCTCTCAAGAACACGCTTGGGTGTATTTTAAAGACAAACCAAATGAAGCTACATTTTTAGCAAATCCGTTAACAATGCTCACTCAAAAAGCATTAGATAGAAGGGCAAAACAAAACATTCCTTTAGATACAAAAGACATTCCAATTCCTTTTTCATACATCACAGCTGTTAATAATACAACTGGTGTTGAAGTGAAAGCCAAATCTAAATGGTTAAATGCGTTGCATGTTTTTGGTTCAGTATCTGAAATTAAGACATTATTAAACCTTTCTTTTGTTGAGTCTGTTGATTTTGCTGCGAATGATTTAAATAGTAAATTACAAGTTAGTAAGCATAAAAAAAATAAGTTTGAAGTACTAACAGACTTTAATTATGGCGGTTCTGCCAATCAAATTGAAATGTTGAAAGGTGAAGTTTTACATCAAAAAGGTTTTACAGGGCAAGGGATGACAATTGCAGTTATGGATGGTGGTTTTCCTGGTGTGAATACATTATCCGCTTTTCAGCAGATGCGAGACAATAATCAGATTAAAGGAGGTTACGATTATGTACAAAGAAACGCGAATTTTTATGCAGGTGATTCACATGGAACTTCCGTGCTGTCAACGATGTCAGGTTTTGTTGACGGGCAATTGATAGGTACGGCACCCGATGCAGATTATTATTTATTTATAACTGAAGATGCTCCAATTGAAACCCCTTTAGAAGAAAGTTTATGGGTGGAGGCAGCAGAAAAAGCCGATAGTTTAGGGGTTGATATCATAAATACATCATTAGGCTATAGTACTTTTGATGATGCACGTTATAATTATACCTATGATGATATGAATGGTTCAACTACATTTATAACACGTGGTGCTGATATTGCTTTTTCTAGAGGAATGCTTATTGTGAATTCAGCAGGCAATTCTGGCGTGAGTCCATGGCATTATATAACAGCACCAACTGACGGATTTAATGTGTTGAGTATTGGTGCAGTTGATGGCAATGGTTCTATTGTTAATTTTAGTTCATTTGGACCAAGTGCAGACGGTAGAATTAAACCAGATGTAAATGCAAAAGGCGGAAGTGCAACCATAATAAATAGTGCAGGAAATGTAACTACTGGTAACGGAACTTCTTTTGCTTCACCAATAATTTGTGGTGTTATAGCTTGTTTTTGGCAGGCAAATCCTACAAAAACCAATGCTGAAATTATGAAAGCAATTAAAGAATCAGGGCATTTGTTTAATAAGCCTACCGATCAGGAAGGGTACGGAATTCCTAATTTTGAATTGGCATTAAATACCTTAGGAGTTGATGATTTTTCTACCTCAAATTTTAAAGTATATCCAAACCCATTTCAGGATACAATTCAATTTGATTTTACAGACACGACTCAACAATTAGAAATTGTTATTTATGATGTGTTGGGGAGGAGCGTATTGAAACAACAACTAAACAAGCAAGAAGCTATAATTGATACACAGTTGCTGTCAAAAGGAATCTATTTCTTACAACTCAAACAAGATAATAGTCTAAAGTCTTACAAGATGTTAAAGCAATAGTATTGTT
>Ga0209633_10002678_pt1 | contig 16980 bp, 19 predicted proteins | sample Cruoilmetagenom1_FD_187290 | JGI IMG/M metagenome (GOLD analysis project Ga0209633, IMG submission 187290) | Oil polluted marine microbial communities from Coal Oil Point, Santa Barbara, California, USA - Sample 1 (SPAdes) (version 2) | ecosystem: Environmental > Aquatic > Marine > Oil seeps ... | reverse complement strand
CCGAGCCCTGGCGGACGGCTTGTCCGGCATGGGCGTCCACTGGCTCGATCACGCGCTGCTGATGTGCGAGCTCGATCCCGAGAAGGGCATCAACAAGGTCGCGGAGAACGTCAAATTCTTCAAGGAAGTGCTAGGCTTTAATTTGTCCGAGCAGGTGATGGTGGGCCCCGATGGCGACATCATGGCGGCGGCCTGGATGTTCCGCACCAGCACACCCCATGATATCGCCTTTGTCGGCGGCCCGGTCAGCGGGCTGCATCACTGCGCCTTCTATCTGGAGGACTGGAGCGAAATCCTGAAAGCGGCCGATCTGCTCGGCAAGCGCGGCGTGAAGATCGACGTGACGCCCCAACGCCATGGCATTACGCGGGGCTCGACGATCTATTTCTTCGACCCCTCGGGCAACCGGAACGAGACCTTCGCGGGCCTCGGGTATTTGGCACAGCCGGATATGCCGCTGATCACCTGGACGGAAGACGAGCTGTGGCGCGGCATCTTCTATCACACGGGCGAAGAGGCCGGCGAGTTCACCAGCGTCTACACCTAGGCGAAGGCGTAGATTCCACGGTCAGGTGGGGCGCCTCGGTTCGGAGAGCCCGAAGGCTCCGCCTTTTTCTGGCTATGGAGTTGCCAGGGCTGTGGGCGCGGCGCTGTTTATTCGCCGCTCGCTGGAATCGCGAAGCTATTTATAGAGAACGCCCGCTGGAATCGCGCGCTAAAGAATAAACTTCGACAAGTCCGCGTCCTTGGCCAGCTCGCCGATATTGTCGCGGACATATTTCTCGTCGATCTTGATCTTTTCGCCCGCCTTGTCAGAGGCCTCGAAGCTGATCTCGTCCAATATCTTTTCCATCACCGTCATCAGCCGGCGGGCGCCGATATTCTCAACATTCGAGTTCACCTCGACCGCGATGTCGGCGATGGCGTCGATCGAGTCCTCGGTGAACTCCAGCTCGACGCCTTCGGTCTTCATCAGCGCCACATATTGCTTGATCAGGCTGGCCTGGGGCTCGGTCAGGATTCGCATAAAATCCTTCTTGGTGAGCGCGCGAAGCTCCACCCGGATCGGCAGCCGTCCCTGCAGCTCGGGCAGCAGGTCCGAGGGCTTGGAAACGTGGAAGGCGCCTGAGGCAATAAACAGAATATGGTCGGTCTTCACCGGCCCGTATTTGGTGCCGACCGTGGTGCCTTCAATCAGGGGCAGCAGGTCGCGCTGCACGCCCTCGCGGCTGACATCGCCGCCGACCCGATCGGTCCGGGCGCTGATCTTGTCGATCTCGTCCAGGAACACGATGCCGTTGTTCTCCACCATATCGATCGATTCCTGCACGATGACTTCGTCGTCGATCAGCTTGTCGGATTCTTCCGCCAACAGCATTTCGTAGCTGTCGCGGACCGAGACCTTGCGAGCCTTGGTGCGCTGGCCGAACGCCTTGCCGAACACGTCATTCAGATTGATCATGCCGACCTGACTGCCGGGCATGCCCGGAATGTCGAAGCTCGGCATGCCGAAACTGGTGTCGGCCACTTGGATTTCGATCTCCTTCTCGTCCAGATCGCCATCGCGCAACTTCTTGCGGAAGCTCTCCCGCGTGCTGGCGGAGGCCCCCTCGCCGACCAGTGCGTCGACCACCCGGTCCTCCGCGGCCAAATGTGCCTTGGCCTGGACCTCTTTGCGCTTGTCCTCCCGCGTCATCGAAATCGCCGCCTCGACCAGATCGCGGACGATCTGCTCGACATCGCGGCCGACATAGCCGACCTCGGTAAATTTGGTGGCCTCGATCTTGATGAAGGGCGCGTTGGCGAGCTTGGCCAGCCGGCGCGAAATCTCGGTCTTGCCCACACCGGTGGGTCCGATCATCAGGATGTTCTTGGGCAGCACCTCTTCGCGCATCTCACCGTCGAGTTGCTGGCGGCGCCAACGGTTCCGCAGCGCAATGGCGACCGCGCGCTTGGCGTCGCTCTGGCCGATGATGTAACGGTCGAGCTCGGAGACGATCTCGCGAGGCGAAAAGTTCCGGTCGGTCGCGGGGGTATTAACGAGTTCTCTACTGGTTGCGGTCACTGGGCTGAATCCAAAGTTTCGATGACCAACTGGTCGTTGGTATAAACGCATATCTCCGCGGCGATGCCCATGGCACGGCGTGCGATTTCCTCGGCGCCGAGCTTGCCGTCGTAGAGCGCCCGTGCCGCGGCCAACGCATAATTTCCTCCCGATCCGATCCCCATCAGGTCGCGCTCGGGATCGAGCACGTCGCCGGTACCGGTCAGCACCAGGGTCTCGTTGACGTCGGCCACGATCATCATGGCTTCGAGCCGGCGCAGATAACGGTCGGTGCGCCAGTCCTTGGCGAGTTCCACGCAGGCGCGCTTCAATTGGTCGGGATAGCGCTCCAGCTTGGTCTCGAGCCGTTCGAACAGCGTCAACGCGTCGGCGGTCGCGCCCGCGAATCCGGCGATTACATTGCCGGTCCCGAGCGTGCGCACCTTGCGGGCGTTGGCCTTGATCACGGTGTCGCCAACGCTCACCTGTCCATCGCCCGCGATCACCACCTTGCCGTCCTTGCGGACGGTCAGGATGGTGGTGCCGCGCCAGGAATTTTTTGCTCTGTCTGATTTTGTCATAACGGCAGGATTTCCTCTGCCGATATCGGATTGCTGGGGCCGCAAGTCAAGGGCAAGCGCCCCGGCGCGATTCCATACATATTGCCGAGAATCGGCGGAAACCTGGGAAAGAAACCCTAATTAACCGTGTTGGTGGCATTGGTCCCTGAGACCTGCTAAACCGCCGCTTCGATACGCGATATCCGCGCAATCGGAGGCTGTTCCCATGCGTAAGGCAAGCGTTAAGCGCAACACCAAGGAAACCAACATCGCCGCGACAGTCGATGTTGACGGCACGGGCGCGTGCAAAATCGCGACCGGCGTCGGTTTTTTGGATCATATGCTGGAGCAATTGGGCCGCCACTCCCTGATCGATATCACGCTGAAGGCCGACGGCGATTTGCACGTCGATCAGCACCACACCACCGAGGACAGCGGCATCGCCTTGGGTCAGGCGTTGACTAAGGCGATGGGCGACAAGCAGGGCATCACCCGCTACGCCTCGGTGCTGTTGCCGATGGACGAGGCCTTGACGCGGGTGGCGCTGGATATATCGGGCAGGCCGCACTTGATATGGAATGTGGAATTCACCCGGGCCAAGATCGGCGAGATGGACACCGAGCTGTTCCGCGAATGGTTCCATGCCTTTGCGCAGCATGCGGGCCTGACGCTGCATGTCGAATCGCTTTACGGCGAGAACAATCATCACATCATTGAATCCTGTTATAAGGGGCTCGCCCGGGCGCTGCGCGAGGCGCTCGCCGTCGATCCCCGGCAAGCCGATCAGGTGCCCTCGACCAAGGGGCAGCTTGGGGGCTGATTGCCGCGCTGCTGGGCCCGGAGCCCGAGAATCTGGCCGGCCCGGCGCAGGAGGAGTCGTTGAAGACCTTTACCGTACATGAACCGGCGGAGCCCGCCTCCGACCCGCTAAAGCGCGCCGACCAACTGGTGTTCATCAAGGAAGGTGTGGCCTGGCTCGCGCTGTTTTTCCCGGTAATTTGGCTTCTGGTCCAGCGCCTGTGGCTGGTGCTGGTGCTGTTCATATTGGCCGCAATCGGAATCTCGGCGGCGGCGACATCCCTTGGCGTGAACCAAGAGATCGTGGCCTGGGCCACTATTGCGCTAGGAGTCTTGCTGGCATTTCAGGCCAATGATTTGCGCCGTTGGAAGCTCGACCGGAAAGGTTACCGGATGGTGGCGGCTGTGGCCGGGAACTCGCGGGAGGACTGCGAGCGCCGATTTTTTGCCGATTGGGCGGACCAGATGGAGCTGGGCGAGTCCTTCCTGCCCGAATTGGAAGAGGTGCCGGGCGGCTGGGAAAACGACCTGGAGAGCCAAGCGGAAAAGTCAGAGGCAGCAGACAAAGGCTCAAAGGCGAGCGGCTGATCCAAATGAGCGTTGTGATTATCGATTACGGCTCGGGGAATCTGCACTCGGCCGCCAAGGCCTTCGAGCGCGCGTCCATCGAGTCGGAAACCGATCGGGACATCAAAGTCAGCGCCGACCCGCAAGACGTGCGGCGGGCCTCCCATATCGTGTTGCCGGGCGTCGGCGCCTTTGGCGATTGCAAGGCGGGACTGGCAGCAATCGAGGGTATGATGGAGGCGCTGGAACAGTCGGTAAAGCGCGAAGGCCGGCCTTTTCTGGGGATTTGCGTCGGCATGCAGCTGATGGCCGAGCGCGGACTTGAGCACGGTCTGACGCAAGGCTTCGGCTGGGTCGGCGGCGAGGTGCGGGCGATCGAGCCCGGCGATCCGGGTCTAAAAATCCCGCATATGGGCTGGAATACGCTTGAGCCCCACGCTCCCCATCCCCTGCTCGAGGGTATCGATGTGGGCGATCAGGGCCAGCACGCCTACTTCGTGCACTCCTACCACCTTGCGGCCGACAATGATGCCGACGTCGTGGCCCACGCCGATTATGGTGGGCAAGTGACCGCGATGGTCGGTCGCGACAATATGGTAGGCACCCAGTTCCACCCGGAAAAGAGTCAGAAGCTGGGTCTGAAACTGATCGCCAATTTTCTGAAATGGACGCCCTGAGCGGATGATTCTGTTTCCGGCCATCGACCTGAAGGATGGTCAGTGCGTCCGCTTGCGCCAAGGCGAGATGGACCGCGCGACCGTCTTCAACGACGATCCGGGTGCCCAGGCGCGCGCATTCGAGGACGCCGGGTTCCGGTATCTGCACATCGTCGATCTGAACGGAGCCTTCGAAGGCAAGCCGGTAAACGGCGCGGCGGTCGAGGCGATACTCGAGGCCATCACAATTCCAGCCCAGTTGGGCGGCGGGATTCGTGACCTGGAGACGATCGAGATGTGGCTCTCCAAAGGGATCGCCCGGGTGATCCTTGGAACAGCGGCGGTCCGCGAGCCGGAATTGGTGCGCATGGCGTGCAAGCGATTTCCGAAGCAAGTCGCGGTCGGAATCGATGCCCGCGATGGCAAGGTGGCGGTTCAAGGCTGGGCCGAGACCAGCGAACTGCAGGCGGATGAGATCGCGCAACGCTTCGAGGACGCGGGCATCGCCGCGATCATCTACACCGACATCGCCCGCGACGGCGTGCTGGAGGGACTGAACCTGGCTGCGACCGCGGCCCTTGCCGCCAAGACCTCGATTCCGGTGATCGCCAGCGGCGGCCTCGCCTCGCTCGAAGATGTGGCCGCGCTGCTGTGGCCGGAATACGCCAAGCTGGAGGGCGCGATCGCTGGACGGGCGCTTTATGACGGGCGGCTCGATCCGGCGCAAGCCTTGGGCCTGCTCGACAAGGCGCAAGCCGCGGCCAACGCCCGATGCTGAAAATCCGCGTCATTCCCTGCCTCGACGTCAAGGACGGCCGCGTCGTCAAGGGCGTCAATTTCGTCAATCTGCGCGACGCCGGCGACCCGGTTGAGGCGGCCACGGCCTATGACGCGGCGGGCGCCGATGAGCTGTGCTTTCTTGACATTACGGCGAGCCACGAAAACCGCGACATCATCTTCGACGTGGTGCAGCAAACAGCCGAGCGCTGCTTCATGCCGCTCACGGTAGGCGGCGGGGTACGCCGGGTCGAAGACGTGCGCAAGCTGCTTGAGGCGGGCGCCGACAAGGTCTCGATCAATACGGCCGCGGTAAACGACCGGGCCTTTGTGGCCGAGGCGTCTGAAAAGTTCGGCGCCCAATGCACCGTGGTGGCGATCGACGCCAAGCGCGTCTCTCCACCGGGAGCGGCGGAGAAATGGGAGATTTTCACCCATGGCGGGCGTGAACCCACCGGCATCGACGCAGTCGAATTCGCCAAGGAAGTGGTTGCGCGGGGGGCCGGCGAGATCCTGCTCACATCCATGGACCGGGACGGCACCCGCCAAGGCTTCGACCTGACGCTGACCCGCGCGATCGCCGATGCGGTCTCCGTTCCAGTGATCGCGAGCGGGGGCGTGGGAACCTTGGATCACCTGGTCGAGGGCGTAACACAAGGCCACGCGAGCGCGGTTCTGGCGGCCTCGATCTTTCATTTCGGCGACTATTCGATCCGCGAGGCCAAGGAGCACATGGCTCGAGCCGGCGTACCGATGAGGCTCGATTTCTGAGCTAAGGCACTGGAGTTCAGTTGATTTTTCTACGAGCCTCGTCCATGAAGCGGCAATTGGATCCCACCGCGCACGATAAGCTGGGATGAACCAGGACGTGCTGAACCGATTGGCGCAAATCATCCGTGCCCGCAAAGACGCGGACTCGGAGAGCTCCTACACGCGCCAACTGCTCGATGGCGGGGTGGAACTCTGCGCCAAGAAGCTCGGCGAGGAATCGGTCGAAACGCTGATCGCGGCGCTCGCCGGAGACGATGCGGCCCTGAAAAACGAAGCCGCCGACCTGCTCTATCACCTGCTGGTGCTGCTCGAGGTTCGCGGGCTCGCGCTCGATGACGTCCTCCAAGTACTTCAGAAGCGCATGGGCGAGTCGGGTCTCGACGAAAAGGCGCGCCGCGGCTGAGCCGGCCCGCGTCCATTTCCCCTATGTCCTCGCGCAAGCCCGTCGAGCTCTCCCCCTACCGGACCTTCACCAAGGCCGAATGGGCCAAGCTTCGCGCCGATGCGCCCATGACCCTGACCGAGGCGGAGCTGGAACAGCTCGGCGGCCTCACCGAGCGGCTCTCGATGACGGAAGTGATCGAGGTCTATCTGCCGCTGTCGCGGCTGCTATATTTCTATGTGGAGGCGGCCCAATCCCTGCACGCGGCCACCGGAGCTTTCCTGAACCAGACCGACGGTAAGCTGCCGTTCATAATCGGCTTGGCGGGTTCGGTGGCGGTGGGCAAGAGCACCACGGCCCGGGTCCTGCAAGCGCTGCTCGCCCGCTGGAACAATCACCGGCAGGTCGAATTGCTGCCAACGGACGGATTTCTGCATCCCAACGCGATCCTCGAAGAACGCGGGCTGATGGAGAAAAAAGGCTTTCCCGAAAGCTACGACCTGCCCCGCCTGCTGCGCTTCCTGGAGGACATCAAGGCGGGCCGGCGCAATGTCGCCGCCCCGGTCTACTCGCATCTGGTCTATGACGTGATCCCGGACCAGACAATTGCCTTCGACCGGCCGGATATCCTGATCGTGGAAGGCTTGAACGTGTTGCAGCCCGCCCGCCTGCCGAAGGACGGCACGGCGATCCCCTTCGTCTCCGACTATTTTGATTTCTCGATCTATATCGACGCCGAGGCGGATGTGATCGAGCAATGGTATGTCGAGCGGTTTCTACAGCTTCGGCAAACCGCCTTCCGCGATCCCGCGTCCTACTTCCACCGCTACTCGAAGCTCAGCGACGAGGAGGCGGTCGAGACCGCGCTAGAAATTTGGCGCGGCATCAATCTTGTGAACCTGCAAGAAAACATCCTGCCCACCCGACAACGGGCGGATCTGATCCTGCACAAGCATCCCGATCACGCGGTAGACACGGTGGCGCTGAGAAAGCTTTGAGTTTCGCTCACGTTTGGTTTGTTGTTTGTCGCTCACCTTCGGTTTGCTTTTGGTCGCTCACGGCCATTCCGCTCGCGCTCCTCGCGGGCCTGCGCGGGCGCGGCGCAGGAGCGCCGGGCCGCAGTCGCGGCCTCCGCCCTCCGGGCGGTTCAAGTGCAGTAAATCAAGCTCTGGCGTTTGGCTCACCAACCGCGCGGAGCGCGGCAGGCCATCGAGGCCCGGCCGTTAGGCCGCCCCCGCGGAGCCGTGCACCGCAGGTGCACTGGCGTGAGCGATAAAGAACCGGCCGAACCCCACGGGAATTGGCCAACTAGCGCGGTCTCGCGGCGTCTACTTGAAGGGCGTGGCCGGCATCACCTCGTCCGGGCCCAACAGGATCGTCAGATTGGCCGTGGTCCGCGAGGCAAATGCGTCGTCGTCGCCGATCCGCGTGCCCACGTTCTCGCCGGCAAATACGGTACCGCCGTCGACGTCGTTGTCGTTGTACTGCATGTCCGGCACCCAGGAGTAGTACTCGTAGGTGCTCTTCAGCGAGACCGCGGCGCGCCGGCTGATTGGCATCTGGGTTTCCAGGGTGACGCCCGCGATCACGGCCACATCGTCGGTCGAGAGCGAAAGTGAGCCCTGATCGGAGGCAACAGGATTGCCGAACAGGATTTCCGCGGTGTAGTTGCCGTTGTAATCGGCGTCGACGTAATAGACGCCGACTTGGCCGCGGATCGAAGTTTTGAGACCAAGGCCCGACGTGAGGCCGCCAAAGAAAGGCAGCTCATAGTCGGCGCCGGCGGCGAGATAGGCGCCCCAATAGTCGGTATCCAAATCCTCGGTATAGGTGAAGGCGGCCGCGCCTCCTGGATTAGCCCCAAGCCCATTTTGGCCCCGGATACGGATGTCCTGCTCGATGGTGCGGTAGTCACCGCCCAGCGCCAGGAATGTGTTGGAGGTTATGGCGAGCGCGTTCGGCGCTCCGCTCTTGCCTTCCAATGCAATGCCCCAATGGTCGACCTCGCGCTCGGTGCGCAGCGAGGCGGCCGAAGGCGGGACGAACGGGGAGACGGTGGCCAGCGCAAATTTGTTTTGAATTGCAGGATTGTCGACAATGTTGGTGACAGCACAAACGGTCGGACCGTTATTGATTCCGCAATTCAGCGTGGTGGTGTCCTCGAGATCGGCGTAGAAGCCGCGAACCCCGATGGTATCGACGCCGAACATGCCGTCTACTTCGACTTCCCCAACGCCTTCCAGCGCCCAGCCGTATTTCCAGGCGATATCCTCGTTTTCGTGCTTGAAGATGGTTGCGCCGGTATTTGCGTCGGCCTGCTGGGTGAACTCGATATCCGGCAGGGTCAGCCGCGCGACGCCGCCGCCCACCGTGATGGTGGCATTGCCTACCTGCATGGCGCCCGTGGCTAGCGCGGGCGTGGCAACGAGTGCCGCACCGGAGGCCATAAACAAACCCGCAATCAGATTCCTTGAAACGCGCGACATGTCGGTTCCCTCTTTCCCGTTGCGTATAGCGACCGCCCGGTTCTTTTGTTGGCGATCTGACATCGCTCGGTCTCATTAGCGATCTGAAATCGTTCGCCTTACTGCCGGTATGCGATTCGCCCGCATAATCTTCTGATGTTACGGTATCAGGCGCGCTGAAATGGGGCCAGGATTCAAGGCATCCCAAGGCGAAAACAATTTTCGAGCGTGGCCAATCGGCCACAGATTCCTAGATTGTCGCCAAAATCAGCCAGATATCAGTTGATTAGGCCCTTGGAACGGGCCAGCTCGTTGAGCGACGTTTCAGGCCGGGCGCCCAGATGGCTGATGACCTCGGCCGCCGCCAGGCTGGCTAATTTTCCACAAGTTTTCAGGTCGCAGCCCACAGCGCGGCCATAGAGAAAACCGGCCGCGTACAAGTCGCCCGCGCCGGTGACGTCCACAACTTTATCCACAGGTGCGGCTTCAACCGCAATCTGCTCTTCGGGCGTGACGATCACGGAGCCTTTGGCGCTTCTGGTGAGCGCAGCTAGCCGGCATTCGCCGCGCACGGCATCCGCGGCTTTGTCGAAGTCCTCGACCTCGTAGAGCATGCAAATCTCTTCCTCGTTGGCGAACAGCAAGTCGACGCCCCCTTGGATCAGGCCGCGAAAGGCGGCCCGGTGGCGTTCCACGCAAAAGGCGTCCGAAAGGCTCAATGCCACCTGGCGTCCTGCCGCGGCGGCAATTCGCGCCGCCTCGTGAAATGCCGCTTGGGCCAGCGGCGGGTCGAACAGATAGCCTTCGAGATAGGTAAGCTGGGCACCCTCGATCTTGGCGTGGTCCAGCTCAGCCTCGCCGAGCTCAATGCTCGCGCCCAAGAAGGTGTTCATGGTGCGCTCGCCATCGGGGGTCACCAGAATCAGCGAACGCGCGGTGGGAGCGCCGTCGATGGCGGGCTCGGTTTCGAAATCGACGCCGATGGAGCGGATATCGTGGCTGAAAATGCGTCCCAGCTGATCCTGAGCCACGCGACCGATAAAAGCGACGTCGCCGCCGAAGGAAGCGATTCCGGCGCAGGTGTTGGCGGCGGAGCCGCCCGACACCTCGACCGCGGGTCCCATGGCGCCATAAAGCGCCTCGGCCTCGGCGGCGAGGATTAGCTGCATGTGGCCCTTGGACATGGCGTGTTGATCGAGAAAGGCGTCGTCGCAGCGCGCAATCACGTCAACAATAGCGTTGCCGATCCCCAGCACATCAAACTTTGCGTCCCCCATGGGCACCCCCGTTTCTCGTTGCGCACTATAGGCAACCGGGAGCCGCGTGCAATCGGCGGCTGGGCTGATCGACGCCGATGGATTTGACGCGATCTCCCCCTATATTGCGAAGGACGCCGAGCCCACCAAGACCCTAGCCAACTGGACCCTCGCCAATGCTGGCCTCCGCCGTCCGCGCCTTTCGCGAACTGTTCACGCCCGAATTCCGGGCCGTGCTGTTGCGCTCGCTAGGACTCACCATTGCCCTGCTGGTCCTGGTCATGGTGGTGCTCCAGGCCCTGTTCGCCACCTTGGTGGTGCTGCCGGGCTGGATGGAAACGGCGATACAGATCGTCGGCGGGTTGGGCCTGCTGATCGGCTCGGTGTTCCTGGTGGCGCCGATCACCTCGCTGATCGCGGGGCTCTATCTCGACCGTATCGCATCGGAAGTGGAGCGGCGCAGCTACCCAAGCGATCCGCCGGGCACAGAGTTGCCGACCCTGGACTCGATCTGGATCGCTCTGAAATTCACCATAGTGGTGGTTCTCGTGAACATCCTGGTCCTGGTGATGCTGTTGCTGCCCGGCGTCAATGTGATCGCGTTTTTCGTCGCCAATGGTTATCTGCTGGGCCGGGAATATTTCGAGCTGGCCGCGTTGCGGCATCTGCCCGCAAAACAGGTGAAGGCGCTGCGCAAGGCTCACAAGGGGCGAATTTTCCTGTCCGGCCTGGTGATCGCGGGCGTGCTCGCGGTGCCGGTCCTGAACTTGCTGACGCCGCTGTTCGCCACCGCCTTCATGGTCCACACCTTCAAGGATCTGATGGCGAAGCGCGCGAAGCGTGCGGCTCGCGCCGGAGCCGCGTTCTAACCCGGCTAAACCGCTACCGTCTTAGCTTTGTACTTGCAGAGATCGACGATCAGGCAGCGCTCGCATTCGGGCCGGCGCGCCTTGCAGACGTAACGGCCATGCAGGATCAGCCAGTGATGGGCGTGCAGCCGGTAGGGATCGGGCACCACGCGCTCGAGTACTTCCTCGACCTCCAAGGGCGTCTTGCCTGGCGCCAACCCGGTGCGGTTGGAGACCCGGAAAATGTGGGTGTCGACCGCCATGGTCGGTTGGGCGAAGGCGACATTGAGAACCACATTGGCGGTCTTGCGCCCCACGCCCGGCAGGGTTTCCAAGGCCTCGCGCGAATCTGGCACCTCGCCGTCATGCTCGGCCAGTAGCCGCTGCGATAGCGCAACAACGTTCTTCGCCTTGTTGCGGTAGAGACCGATGGATTTGATGAAGTCGCGGACCCGCGCCTCGCCGAGCGCCGCCATTTTGTCCGGCGTGTCGGCGATCGCGAATAGCGGTCCGGTCGCCTTGTTGACGCCCACATCGGTCGCTTGCGCCGAGAGCACCACCGCCACCAGCAGGGTGAACGGATTAATGTATTGCAGCTCGCTGGTCGGGTGCGGATCGGCCTCGGAAAAGCGGTGGAACATCTCTTCGATTGCTTGGGCATCCAGCTTGCTGTTGGCCCTCCGCTTCTTTTTCGCTGGACGCCGTTTGGTGGGTTTGGACTGAACGGCCATCGCGGTTGTCCCCGATTCAGGTGTGGATTCCATGCGCAAACTCTATTGGCTTCTATGGCGCAACAGCCACTAGTCCGGCAAGATATCAGTCCGCAAGAATCGGGTCGAATGCGGACGGTCCTGCCACTAGGTATGGTCCAACAGCTATCAATAGGAACGGACCATGAGCGCACAACCACAAGCCCAAATCGTCTCCTCAGACCCCGCGATTGAGCCGGCAGTGGCGACGGCGGGAGAGGACAACGGCCTCGACTACACGCGGGTCCGCCGGGCCGTCGAGTTCATGACGGAAAACTGGCAGGATCAGCCCTCGCTTGAGGCAATTGCCGCCCATGCGGGCCTGAGTCCCGCCCACTTTCAACGGCTTTTCAAACGCTGGGCCGGCATTAGCCCAAAGGGATTCCTGCAAGCCATCACTGTCGACCACGCCCGTGCCCTGTTGCGCGATTCGGCGAGCGTTTTGGACACCACCTACGAAGTGGGCCTCTCTAGCCCGGCCCGGCTGCATGATCTCTTCGTCGACTACGAGGCGATGACGCCCGGCGAATACAAGCAGCGCGGCGAAGGCATCGAGATGGCCTATGGATTCCATGAGTGCCCATTTGGCCGGGCGCTGATCATGGCGACGCCGCGGGGCGTCTCGGGCCTCGCCTTCGCCGATGGCGGCGAGGAGGAAGAAGCCGCGCTCGCCGACATGACGGCCCGCTGGCCCAAGGCGAGCTTTACAGCCGATCCCGCGCACACCGGGAGTTATGCCGGGCGGATCTTTACGCCCGAGCTGTGGCAAGAAGCTGATCCGCTAAAAATCGTGCTGATCGGGACCGACTTCGAAATCCGGGTCTGGGAAGCACTGCTCCAGGTGCCGATGGGCCGCGCGGTGACCTATAGCGACATCGCGCTGCATTTGGACAACCCCAAGGCCTCGCGCGCGGTCGGCTCGGCGGTGGGCCGGAATCCGATTTCATTCGTGGTGCCCTGCCACCGGGTGCTCCGAAAGGGTGGCGGGCTCGGCGGCTATCACTGGGGCATCACCCGCAAGCGGGCGATCATCGGCTGGGAAGCAGCCCAGGTGGCCACTTAGGCCCGGCAGATGCCGCAAGCCCCGATCCCGAATTCTCCGAATGATTCGCAGTATCTATGATCGGCCTTGGGACGCCAGCGGCGAAACGATCCGGCCGCAAACAATCCGCTGCCGCTCCTTAGCGCGGCGCGAGGTTAAGGCAGTCTCACATTTCTCCTATGACGAAGCGGTCGATAAACAGTACCGGGGAAAGGAAATTCCCCTCGGGGATCTCGGTGAGCGCATTGCCGGCCTTGCCCTTCAGGGCCAAGCCCATATCTTTAGCATCGAGCGGCCGGATTCGATAGACGAGGTCCCCGCCATCCTGGCTCATCGAAATTAGGGTGACCGTCACAACCGAAGTCTTGCCGGATGCGTCGCGGAGTTCGACCGCGGCATTGGGAGGGTCCTTGCCGAACGAATCGGCGCCGATATTCCAGTGCTCGACGAATTTTTCTTTGCTGATCCGCCCCACATCCCGCGCCGGCCGGTCTGTGAACCAGATGGTGTCAAGATCGACGCCGCCGAGGCGCAGAGTCCAGGTTCCCTCGGAGGAGGCGGTGATCTCCGCATTCTCGGCGCTCTGTGCGAAAAGATATTGGATTTTGCCCGGTTCATTGGCTGCTCGAAGCGGCGCCGCGAGAGCCAGACAGGCGCCGATCGCCAAGACTGCGACGACTATTCTTAAGCTCATCAAGAAATTCCTCCGGCCCGAGTGCGTGCAGCGGATATTCTTAGGATGACTTTCCTCACCCAGGAAGACGGTAGCACGGCTGAGAATAGACCCAAATCGAATTCCTGCGGGTGACGCCTCACCATTGCCAAGAATGATCTTGTGACTGATCGTTCAGCGCGTTCAGGCCGCCAGATCGCGCTTTTCGGCGACCGTACCGTCGGCATTGAGCCGATAGATCATCGGCGCGCCGGTGGCCAGGTTGAGCTGGGTGACTTCGTCTCGCGAGAGCTTATCGAGCTGCATCACCAGAGCGCGCAGTGAATTGCCGTGGGCGGAGACGATTACGTTCTTGCCGGCCAGCACTCGGGGCAGGATCTCGGCGTTGAAGTAGGGCAGCACCCGGTCGGCGGTGTCTTTGAGGCTCTCGCCGCCGGGCGGAGGCGTATCAAATGACCGCCGCCAGATATGCACCTGATCCTCGCCCCAGCGCTTGCGGGCGTCATCCTTGTTGAGCCCCACCAACTCGCCGTAATCCCGCTCGTTGAGGGCCTGATGCTCCAGGGTCTCAAGGCCCTGCTGCCCGAGCTCCTCCAAGATGATGTCGAGCGTGGCCTGGGCCCGGATCAGCTTGCTGGTGAAGGCAAGATCGAAAGTGTGGCCCGCCTCGCGCAGCAGTTCCCCGGCCTTCCGGGCTTCCGCTTCGCCCTCTGGTGTCAGGCCCACATCCTTCCAGCCGGTGAAGAGGTTTTTCTTGTTCCATTCGCTCTGGCCATGGCGGACCAGCACTAAAACGTTATCCACAGTCTGTTCAGCTCCCCCTCTGGGCCAGGCCCAGCACATCCATCATCGAATATATCCCGGGCGGCTTGCCCTGGGCCCAGATCGCCGCCTTGACGGCACCGCGGGCAAATATGCCCCGGTCGGTCGCGACGTGCGAAAGCTCGACGCGCTCGCCATCGCCGGCGAACACGACCTTATGCTCGCCCACCATGTTGCCGCCCCGCAATGTGGCAAATCCGACATCGCCGCGCTTGCGTGCGCCGGTTTGGCCGTCGCGGCTGCGCACCGCGTGGTCGGACAAATCGATGCCGCGCCCCTCCGCCGCCGCTTCGCCCAGCATCAGCGCGGTTCCCGAGGGCGCATCGACTTTGTGGCGGTGGTGCATCTCGACGATCTCGACGTCGTAATCGGCATCCAGCGCCTGGGCGACCTGCTTGGTGAGCGCCATCAGCAGGTTGACCCCGAGGCTCATATTGCCGGCCTTGACGATGACCGCATGCCTGGACGCGGCCTCGATTTTTTCCTCGTCCTCTGCGCTCAGGCCCGTGGTGCCGAGTACGTGGACGATGCGTGCCTGGGCTGCGAGACCGGCATATTCCACGCTCGCCTTGGGCGAGGTGAAGTCGAGAATGGCGTCAATCCCGGCAAAGAGCTCTAGGGGCGAATCCGTCACCGCGACGCCGATCTCGCCCACACCTGCAAGCTCGCCCAAATCCTTGCCCACCGCGCCAGAGCCCTTGGCCTCGGTGCCGCCCGCCACCAGGCAGCCGGCAGTGTGGAACACCGCGCGCGTCAGCTCCCGGCCCATGCGTCCGGCGGCGCCCATGATCGCAATTCTGATGTCGGCCATGAAGAATCCCCTATAGCAATCGGATAGGCGTGTGAATAGCTGGGTAGGCGCTAGGCGGACGCGGTCAGTTCCAGGCGAAGGCGATTTTGCGGAGCGTGGTCTTGTCGTAGGTCTCGGCGCCCTCGGAAATCGGCTGCCCGCCGAGGCTAAGGTAGAAATTGCAGGCGATTTCGTTATCGGCGAGCGCCCAGATCACCAGCCCGCCGAGCCCCGCATCCTGCAGCGCGCTCCGTGCCGCCCGGAACAGCCGGGCGCCAAATCCCAGCCCCTGATAGACCGGGCTCACATAGATCTCGAAGATCTCGCCCTGATAAGGCGTATGGCGCATCCGGCTGCGGCCGAAGGTGGTGTATCCCACTGCGTTGCCGTCATATTCGAGCACCAGCACCGGCGCGCGGCGCTTGATCGCGGCGGCCCACCATTTGGTGTTTCGCCTTGCCACCATGCGCTCGAGATGGAGGTGGGGGATCACGCCGCGATAGGCCAGCCGCCAGGCATCGGCATGGGCGCTGGCGAGCGCTTCGGCGTCTTCTTTGCGGGCCGACCTGATGGTGATGAGGTCCGTCGCCATGGGCCGATGATAACGTCGACGGGGCGCGAAACCTAGGGGTTCGCTGGGCTGGTCCCCGCAAATTTTTGTGCGGACTCGTGGATTACCGGCGGGTAGCCCGCCGCGATCACTTCGACGGCGCTGGGCGGCGTGATGAGATCCACATCGCCGCCTGGAGGGCGCGGTCGGGCGCGGCTGTAGCCGCCCGGCGACCATTCCAGCAGCGTCTCGCCCAGTATTAGGTGCGGCTTGCCGTTTTGCATCACGAACGCGCCGTCGGGGAGTTCCGCGAGGCGGGCGGGGTGCAGCCGTTTGGAGCGGTCCGGCATCAAGCGCTCGCTATGCATCAATTCGTCCATCTCGGCCACATAGCCGCGGCGGTCGCGCCCGCGAATTTCGCCCCATAGCCCGGCGTACCGGTTGAAGTCGCCCCGCCTGCACTCGAAGCAGGGCCGGTGGCCCGCGGCGAACGCGGTCGCTTCGTCCAAAAAGAACAGCTCGGTGTAGCGGCGCGGCGCCATCACCTCGCGGTGACGGCCGCGGAAATCGAGCACGCAGGCGATCCAATGCTTGTTGACCCAGCGCTTGCCGGTGAGCCGCTTGGTTTCGTCATGCAACGGACCGCCGCGGTTGCCCATGAAAGTGCCGCGCGCATTGCAGGCGATGATCTCGCCCAGGGGCGTGACGCGGTTTTGCAGGGGCATATCCTGGATAACCCCAGTTCTATTTGGTGAACGCCCGCATATGGAAGCTCGCTTGCGGGCGTGAGTAGGCGTGGTCGCGGCCAAACGGGCAGGCATGGCGCACCAGGCAACCACGCTCGGCGCAGTCGTGATTGGCGTTCTCGCGCACATAGCACCGGCAGATTTCGGCGTCGTAACTGCTGGTCCGGGTCAGCGCGCCCGAGGGGCAGGCATCGAGGCAGGGCTTGCCCGCGCAGGCCGGGCACGGTCCGGGGCCGTCGTCGGGTAATCCCGCATCAAGTGGTTCGGCAAACAACAGCGCGCCGCGAAACGCGAACCAGGGGCCGTAGCGGGGATGCACAAGCACGCCCAGCGGCGATTGGCTCATGGAACCGCAGCGCAGCCCCCATTGCTGGAACGGCCAATAGGGAGGTCCGCCGAATGGGAACGCGGCTTCCGCGCCGTGGCGGCTAGCGATTTCGCCCACCACAAGCTGGGTCCAGTGGTCGAGCGGGTGCTCGGGCCG
>Ga0209633_10002677_pt1 | contig 16981 bp, 20 predicted proteins | sample Cruoilmetagenom1_FD_187290 | JGI IMG/M metagenome (GOLD analysis project Ga0209633, IMG submission 187290) | Oil polluted marine microbial communities from Coal Oil Point, Santa Barbara, California, USA - Sample 1 (SPAdes) (version 2) | ecosystem: Environmental > Aquatic > Marine > Oil seeps ... | reverse complement strand
CACTTCACTTGAAAGCTTGAAAAACGGATTTAAAAATATTATTTTTGCTTTGTTGGGAGCAGTAGTTGGCGGATCAATCATGTATGCTCTTGGTAGTTACAATATCATAAGTCTTGCTGCATTTTTAGAATTGATACCTGATATCAATTCAAAACGTCTTCTGGAAGTTGAAGAGATTCTTAAAAATGAAGGATTGACAGCCCTATTTATGGGGCCAATTAAAGGAATACCATATAAAATTTACGCATCATATTCAGGTGCTTTGGCATTGAATTTTCTGATGTTTATTTTAATAAGTATCCCAGCAAGGGCAATGCGATTTATAATGACAGTGTTAATTACCAACCTAGTTTCTAAAATAATTTTGAAAAAAGTAAGTTTAAGAAACAAGAAAATAATTTTATTATTAATTTGGATACTATTATATACCCTTTATTTTACTAGTTTATGATTTCAATATATAAAATAAAACCTAAGTTTCAACAACTCTTAACTCCTATTTTAAATAGGTTGCATAAGGCTGGTGTAACCGCAAATCAAATTACAATAGCATCTATTATATTATCGTTATTCATTGGTGTGGCTTTTTGGTTTGCAACAAATAACAAATTGCTCTTTCTAGCCTTACCAATTGGATTGTTTCTTAGAATGGCATTAAATGCACTTGATGGCATGATGGCAAGAGTGCATAACCAACAATCAAAAAAAGGAGAACTCTTAAATGAACTGGGCGATGTTGTTTCAGATCTATTTATATTTTTTCCTTTACTTATTTTTGAGAGAGAGAATTTATATCTAGTTGTCTTGTTTCTCTGTCTCAGTATTATCAATGAATTTGCAGGGATAATGGGTAAAGTAATTTCAAATCAACGACAGTACGATGGACCAATGGGTAAAAGTGATAGAGCTTTTGTAATCGGGCTTTACGGATTGTTAAGTTTCTTTTCCATTTCTTTTGGAGGATATTCTTTTTGGATTTTTCTCATCATAAACCTATTGATTGTTATAAGTACAAGCGTTCGAATTAAAAAAACACTACAACTCGTATGAAAAATATTTTCCATTTAAAAGTTTTTGAAAACAATGATTTGCTAATTGTTGTTGCCTTGATTTTTGGTTTGCTAACTTTTGCATCTATGTTGTTTTTTGTTGTTGGTAAGATAAAACCAAAGACAAACTTGACCGAATTAAAAGCGAGGACAAAGTCTTGGTGGTTTATGGCTTCCATTTTTATAGCAGCAACTATTGTAAATACCAATATTTCTTACATTGCTATTGCGTTTTTATCATTTGTAGCTTTTCGAGAATTATATTCATTATTAGGCTTTAGGCAATCAGATAGAAGAGCAATTTTTTTAGCATTTATCTCAATACCTATTCAATATTATTTGGTATATATAAGTTGGTACGGAATGTTTATCATTTTTATTCCAGTAGTTATGTTCTTGGTATTACCATTGCGACTTGTGCTAAAAGGTGATACAGAAGGAATAGTCAAATCAATGTCATTATTACAATGGACGTTAATGCTCACCGTTTTCGGATTGAGTCATATGGCATATTTATTATCCTTACCTGAGATAGACGGATTCAATTCAGGAGGTAGAGGTTTGCTCTTATTTTTAGTTTTTCTCACCGAAATAAATGACGTAATGCAATTTACTTGGGGTAAATTATTAGGTAAACATAAAATCATTCCTAAGATAAGTCCAAATAAAACATGGGAAGGTTTTATAGGTGGATTATTATCGACGACGGCAATCGGTTATTTTCTAGCCTTTTCGACACCTTTAGATACGCCTCATGTACTATTTGTTAGTTTTATGATCGCCTTTTCAGGGTTTGTAGGAGATATAGTTGTATCGGCAGTAAAAAGAGATATTGGCGTAAAAGATACAGGTACAGCAATACCTGGGCATGGTGGCGTATTAGATAGAATTGATTCTTTGGCGTATACTGCACCCGTATTTTTTCATATGGTTTATTATATAGCATATTGAAAGAGTTCATCGAGGCTATGCCTTGATGATTCAGATGTAACCTCTCCTTTGGAGAGGTCAAAACTTTCTTGAAAGTTTTTGGTGAGGCAATAAAAACAATGAATATGTATCTTTAAAGTAAAGTTGAATGAATAGAACATTGTTATTAAGTAAAGTTAGGTCTAAATTTTTTTATTGATGCAAAAGTTAATCTTACAAATAGTGTATAGTTTTTTTGTAAAATGGTTTTTGAAAATTTTTGTGGGTGTAAAATTTAAATCCGCTAAATTTTTGATTGATGAAAAACAATTTATTATTGTAGCAAATCATAATAGTCATTTAGATACGATGAGTTTAATGGCTTCATTGCCAAAAAGTATCATCCATAAAGTAAAGCCTGTAGCTGCAGGCGATCATTTTGGTAAAACTAAATTTAAAGAGAAATTAAGCTCTTATTTTATAAATGCTTTGTTGATAAAAAGAGGTAGAGATAAAGAGAATCCAGAGAATGATCCTATCCATAAAATGATAAAGGCTTTAGATGACGGATTTTCATTAATCCTTTTCCCAGAAGGATCAAGAGGTGTACCTGAGGAAGAGCAACCTTTAAAAAAAGGAATAGGTTTGGTGCTTTCACAAAGACCAAAAGTTAAATTTGTACCTGCCTATATGAAAGGAATGGGTAAAGCAATGCCTAAAGGCGATAATTTAATTGTACCTCATAATTGTACATTGGTATATGGTAAACCTACCAAAGTTGTGAGTACTGATGTTGAGGAAATTGTGAATCAGATAGAAGATTATTTTGATGAATTGAAAATAAATGGAGAAATATGAAAATAGAAAATACAAATCAGCTTAGAGAATTATATGATTCACCTAGTGGTAGAGCTAAGGATAAATCTTTGTTGTCCCTAGAAAAACACACTATTAATTTTATTGATAAATCTCCATTTTTAGTAATTTCTACTTATGATAAAGATGGAAAAGTTGATGCTTCCCCTAGAGGAGGTAAGCCTGGTTTTGTTAAAGTTTTAAGTAATCAAGAAATTGTTATTCCTGACTCAAAAGGAAATAATCGTATAGATAGTTTGATTAATATTGTAGACTCAGGCCGCATTGGGATGCTTTTTCTTATCCCAGGTGTTGATGAAACGCTAAGGATAAATGGTAAAGCATATATTTCTACAGATGTAAAGTTGTTAGATTTGTTCTCTACAGAAAGCAATCCTCCAAAATCATGTATAGTTATTACTATAGAAGAGGTTTTTCTTCATTGTGCAAAAGCATTAATGAGATCAAATTTATGGAATGAAAATTCAAAAATTAATCGATCAAATTTCCCAACAATAGGGCAGATGTTAAAAGATCAATTAGGTACTTCTGGTGAAATAGAATCGCAAGAAGCAATGTTGAAACGTTATAAAAAAGATTTATAATTTACTCGAAAAGAATTCCTCGAGGCTCTGCCTCGAGGTTTCCGATTCACCTCTCCTTGGGAGAGGTCGAAACTGCATTTTAGCAGTTTCGGGTGAGGTAAAATATAATCCCGAACACTCGGGACGGTTTTTGACCCTAAGGTCAAAATGAAACCAGCGAAATACTCCTATGGCTTGCCTCGGAGATACCTGCCTGCCGCAGGCTGGGTTGGTTTCGAGAATTTTTTTATTTTCTAGGATGGTATTTTTCAATCACACCTTTTAAAAAGCTCTTGTCTAAGTGCATATAAATTTCAGTAGTAGTAATACTTTCATGCCCCATCATTTGTTGAATAGAACGTAAGTCAGCTCCGTTTTCTAACAAGTGTGTAGCAAAAGAATGTCGAAAAGTATGCGGACTTACTTTTTTGTCAATTTCGGCTTTTAAAGCCAATTCCTTAATGATAATAAAAACCATATTTCTAGTGAGTTGTTTGCCTCTTCGGTTTAAAAATAAGGTGTCTTCAAATCCTTTTTTGACTTTAATATGTGTTCTTATTTCCTTTACATAAATGTTAATGTACTTTTGAGTTTCAATATTAATAGGTACAAAACGTTGCTTGTCACCTTTACCTGTTACTTTAATAAAACCTTCATCAAAAAATAAATCAGAAATTTGGATTGAAATTAGTTCAGTAACACGCAATCCGCAGCTGTAAAGCATTTCTAGCATGGCACGGTTACGTTCACCTTCTGGTTTGCTCAAATCAATTTGACGAATCAATAAATCAATTTCATCTAAAGATAAGGTGTCTGGTAATTTCCTTCCAATCTTTGGTGTTTCTAATAATGAAGTCGGATTATCGGTTCTATAATTTTCAAAAATTAGATACTCAAAAAAACTTCGTAACCCAGAAATAATTCTAGATTGACTTCTAGCATTCACCTCTTTAGAAATTTGATAAATAAATTGTTGTATGGTTTCATCAGTAATGGTAATAGCAGAAATCTGAATGTCATTTTCAACTAAAAAATCTATTAATTTCTGAATATCTCTACTATAACTTTCAACAGAATTGAGAGATAAACCCCGTTCAATTTTTAAGTACAATTGATAATCATGTAAGTAATTATTCCATTTCATAAAACTGGCACAGTTTTTTCATTGTAAATATACATAAAACGGTGTGAAAATATTTTGAAATCTTACACTATAACTTAAAATTAAATTATTATGAAAAAATTATCTTTAATTGCTATTCTAGCAATTTTCGGACTAACGATTATGCATGCACAAACAAATGTTAAATTTGGTCTTACTGGCGGATTGTTAAATAGCAATACTGATATAGATATTTCTGTATTAGGTTTTGATGTCGCTAATATTGATGCCATTAATGCAACAGGATTTAATATTGGGGCTTTTGCAGATGTTGAACTTTCTGAAAAGTTTCATATTCAGCCAGAACTGACTTATGGTAGTGCTGAGAAATTGGCTTTTGTTTATTTACCTATTATGATGAAGTATTATGTGGCTGATAAAATAAATATTCAAGCTGGACCTCAATTGAGTTTTTCCACAAATTTGCAAGATATTAAAGACGGCCTAAAAGATATAGATGAAATCTTAAATACAGATGTTAATTTGGACAAGGCATTTAACTCAACAGGTGTTGATTTGGTATTTGGAGCTGGATATGATATCAGTGACAAATTTTTTGTACAAGCTCGTTACGGATTAGAATTGACTAATAGATATGATGGTCCTTTAAGTAATTCGTTATCAGTAAGAGCAAATACATTTACCATTGGTGTTGGTTACAGTTTTAACTAAGGAGAACTTTTTAGAACATATAAAATAAATGTGCCTCCTAGACCTCACAGGTTTTTAAAACCTGTGAGGTCTTCTTATATAAAAATGAATAAGCAGCTTTTTGCCTATTTTTTATGAAATTTTATATAAATTTGTTAGATGAAAATTATCATAATTAATGGACCTAATTTAAACTTATTAGGCAAACGTGAACCTACCATTTATGGTAATGACTCTTTTGAAGATTATTTTAAATCTTTACAAAATAAATATCCTAAAGTCGAATTGGTTTACTTTCAATCTAATATTGAAGGTGAATTGATAGATAAGCTACATGAAGTTGGTTTTAGTTATGATGGTATAGTTTTAAATGCTGCAGCTTATACACATACTTCTGTGGGAATTGCAGATGCAGTTAAAGCCATTGAAACACCAGTTGTTGAAGTACATATCTCTAATGTGTACAATAGAGAAGAGTTTAGACATCATTCTTATATTTCACCCTATGCCAATGGTATTATTGTAGGTATGGGTTTAAAAGGTTATGACTTGGCAGTGCAGAGTTTTAGTTAACTTTTTTACATCTTACTATCAATAAAATCAATCACCTCTTTTTCAATTTGTATAGTTTTTTGATAAATAGTTGTAGCTTTATCAAGAATACCAGTTGCAAATTTTCTATCTTTTATATCTTTTGCATTAATACGCACATTAAAATAAGCTCCAATAACTGCCGTTCTTGCACATAAAATTCCAACACCAGCATCAGATAATGAACTTGGTATCCCTTCTTTTACCATGGCTTGAAGTATTTCCATAGAATTGTAAGCCGTTTCCATCACTTGTAAGGGGATCTCTGTTGCATATTTTGTAGCATTTTCAATGGTTAATTTTCTTGCTTCTTTTTCTTCTGTTGTGCCTTTAGGCATCCTAAAACCTGAAATAATTTTATGAAAAGCATTGGTATCTTCATCAACCAAAAACAATAATTTATTTTTAATTTCCTGTCCTTTTTCAGCCCATTTAGAAAAGTATTCCCAACGGTCATCCCAACCCGCTTTATGAGCAGATAAATTAGCAACCATTGTACCTAAAGAAACTCCCAAAGCCCCTACATAAGCAGCTATTGATCCACCTCCAGGAGCCACTGATTCACTTGCAGTTACATCTGCAAAATCTTCTAAAGCCAAGTCGATTAATTTTTTATCATTGGTGTTTTTCAATACATATTCTATAATCTTTTCTTGTGGATTAAAAGGTTTTAAATCATCTAAACCTAAAGATTTTACCGCAATTTTAATTTTCTCACTTTCAGAAATCCCTAACGAACGTTGCTGTTTGTTTAAAAAGTAATCCGCTGCTGCTATCATCGCTTTTAAAGGTACTAAACCAATGAGTTCAGAACCTGTAACACGTAAGCCTCGCTTATTAGCAGATTTACAACTTTCATCAAAAGCTATATGCATAGCTGTAATAGAAATATTGGTTAGATTGTACGAAATTTGAGCAATACCGTATTCTTCAATATACCAACCTAACCCTTTAACAGCTTTTAATTTTCCAGAAATCCGAACAGCTTCTCCGTTTTTATCAAGTACTTTTTTACCCGTTATCGGATTTCCTTGTCGTTTGATACGTCCAGCTTCACGAATATCAAAAGCGATAGCATTGGCTCTTCGTACAGATGTGGTATTCAAATTGATGTTATAGGCAATTAAAAAATCACGTGCAGAAATAGCAATGGCTCCAGTTTTTGCGACAGCATCATTAAATTTTGATGGCCCAAAATCTGGTTTCCATTGTTGACTTGCAATTTTTTTTGCCAAGCCTTCATATTCACCAGATCGGCAATTGGCTAAGTTTTTACGTGTTGCTTTTTTTGCAGCATTTTCATAAAAATAACCAGGAATCCCTAATTCTTTACCTACACGTTCACCTAACTGATGAGCAAAAACAGCGGTTTCTTCTAGTGAAATACCTGAGATAGGGACTAGCGGACAAACATCAGTGGCTCCAAAACGAGGATGCTCTCCTGTTTGCTTACTCATATCAATCAGTTCTGAAGCTTTTTGTATCAACCTAAATGCAGCTTCAATTACAGATTTGGGTTCGCCAACAAAAGTAATTACAGTTCTGTTAGTGGCATAACCTGGGTCAATATCTAATAGTTTTACATCATCTACTGTTTCAACACTATGAGCAATTGTATTTATTTTTTCAATATCACGCCCTTCACTAATATTAGGTACACATTCTATGAGTTGTTGTTGCATATTAAATTTAATTATTATCTCAGTATCCTATTGTTTTAGCTAATTCTCATGTCTGTTCGAGTGCTGTGACGTAGGAACAGTGTATCGAGAACTTTTGTAAATGATAGAGGTTCTTGATTTGTATTTTAGATGTTTATCTAACAAAGTTAATTTTGTTTTTTTAATTATGGATGTTTTTTAATAAAAAATTAAGACAATCCAGCATTGAATTTATTACTTTTGGCGTCAAATAAAAATAAAAAATATAAGCTAATGAAACTAATTAATTTTTTTGCTATTGTGATAGCACTTTTATCTCAGATTTTTTGTTATGGTCAAGGCCAATCTGAAAAATCTTTAACTTCAGAAGTAGATTCAGTAAGCTATGCTTTAGGAGCGGATATGGCTTATAAATTTAAAGAAAATTTTTCTGAAATAAATAAAGATCTTTTTGTTCAAGGACTTAATAATGTAATGGATGATAACAAGACTTTAATTGAAAAGGATAAAATAGAACCTATTTTAAGAACATTTTTTCAAAAATTACAAGAAGAGAGAAAAAAGGAACAAGAAGCAACAGCTTTAAAAGACGCAGAAAAAGAATTTGGAGCAGAAAAAGTAGCTGGAATCAAGTTCTTAGAAGATAATAAACTTAAAAAAGGTGTAAAAACTACGGCAAGTGGCTTACAATATACTGTTATAAAAGAAGGTGCTGGTGAAAAGCCAACAGCAACTTCAAAGGTAAAAGTACATTATCACGGTACTTTATTAGACGGTACTGTGTTTGACAGTTCAGTAGATAGAGGAACACCTGCTGAATTTGGTGTACAACAAGTTATCAAAGGATGGACAGAAGTTTTACAATTAATGCCTGTGGGTTCCAAATATAAAGTATTTGTACCTCAAGAATTAGCTTATGGAGCAACGCCTCATCAAGGTGGCCCCATAAAACCATTTGCAACATTAATATTTGACATAGAACTGTTAGAGATTGTTGAATAACTTTTAAGCTTTAAAAAAAACAAGAATAATAAAAGATATTTTCACTACTTTTGACGCCAACAAAAAACTAATAAAAAATTAAATTATTAAAAACTAAATAAAAACAAATGAAACTAATTAATTTTTTTGCTATTGTAATAGCATTTGCAGCACTTACTTCTTGTAATAAGCAAGGCGAAGTAACTAAAAAATCTTTAGACAATGAAATAGATTCAGTAAGCTATGCTTTGGGTATAGATATGGCTTTTAAATTTACAGAAAATTTCAAAGAAGTAAATGAAGATCTTTTTGTACAAGGATTTAACAATGGGATGGACTCTACTGATATTCTAATTGAAAAAGGACAAGTTGAAACTGTATTGAGAACCTTTTTTCAGAAATTACAAATTGAAAAGCAAAAAGAACAAGAAGCTGAAGCTTTGAAAAAAGCAGAAGCAGAATTTGGAGATAATAAGGAAACTGGTATTCAGTTTTTAGCTGAAAATAAATCTAAAGATGGTGTAAAAACTACGAATAGTGGCTTACAATATACTGTTATAAAAGAAGGTACTGGTGAAAAGCCAACAGCAACTTCAAAGGTAAAAGTACATTATCACGGTACTTTATTAGACGGTACTGTATTTGACAGTTCGGTAGATAGAGGAACACCTGCAGAATTTGGTGTTAACGGTGTAATAAAAGGATGGACAGAAGTTTTACAATTAATGCCTGTGGGTTCTAAATATAAAGTATTTGTACCTCAAGAATTAGCTTATGGAGCTTTTCCTCGTCAAGGCGGACCAATAAAGCCATTTTCAGCTTTAGTATTTGACGTTGAATTGATAGAGATTGTAAAATAAATATCGATTTTAAATATTTATAAAGTTAAAAAGAGAAGCGTAAGCCTCTCTTTTTGTATTTTTACACTGTATTCAAATTTTTATAAAACGAGTATGTTGAAATTTTTCACACCCAAGAGGATGATTAATTGCGAACAGTCCCGTGGTTTCGGGAATAATTAAATTAATAAATTATAAACACATGAAAAAAACAGTAGTAATTCTAAGTATAAGTATTTTCTTATTCTTATCCTGTAAGGAAAATAAAAATGCTGACAAAAAATCAACAACTACAATTGATTCAACCATGAATACAAACCCTCTATTAGTCCAATGGGATTCGCCTTTTGGTGTGCCTCCTTTTGATAAAATTAAAAGCGAAGATTATTTACCCGCTTTTAATGAAGCGGTTCGTTTGCATAAGAAAGAGATTGCTATTATTGTCAATTCTAAAGATAAAGCTACTTTTAAAAATACGATTGAAGCTCTAGCAACAAGCGGTAAAATGCTAAATAGGTTTACCAATGTGTTTTTTGCAGTAAGTGCTGCAAATACTGATGATGTATTAAAAGAAACACGAAAATCTATTTCTCCTGAATTGACAGCTCATTTTGATGAGATTAGTTTAAACACGAAGCTGTTTAATCGTATAAAGGCTGTGTATAAACAAAAGAAAACCTTAGGCTTAAGTGCTGAAGAAATGCGACTTTTAACTGAAATGTATAAAGAGTATGTACGTGCAGGTGTAAACTTAGAAGGGAAAGATAAAGAAAGGTTAAAAGCAATTAATAAACGTGTTTCTGAACTTTCTACCACATTTGGAGATAATCTTTTAGAGGAGACCAATGCTTTTGAATTGCATATTACTGATAAAAAGGATTTAGGTAATTTATCTGCTAGTTTAATTGCTGGTGCGGCAGAGGAGGCAAAAAAACGAGGACACGATATAGGTTGGTCTTTTACCTTACAACGTCCTAGTATTAATCCGTTTTTGCAATCATCGCCAAATAGAGATTTTAGAGAAAAATTATTCCAAGGATATGCCTTACGAGGAGATAATAATAATGAAAATGATAACAAAGCTGTATTGTTAGAAATAGCAAATTTACGCATAGAGAAAGCCAAAATGTTAGGTTTTGATACCCATGCTGATTATATACTTTCTGATGCTATGGCAGAAAAGCCAAAAGTGGTTTACGATTTTATGGATAAGTTGTGGCCATTTGCTTTGAATATGGCAAAAAGTGAACGTAAGGCTTTGGTGGATATGATGAAGAAGGGTGGAGTAGAAGGTGAGTTTAGAGGAAGCGATTGGCGTTATTATGTTGCAAAAGTTAGAGAGGAACGTTATAATTTTAACGAAGATGAAACAAGACCTTATTTTGAATTTACAGCCGTAAGAGAAGGTGTGTTTATGTTGTCTAAGAAGTTGTTTGGTTTGACCTTTAAGGAATTAAAAGATGTACCTAAATGGCATGAAGATCAGCAAGTTTTTGAGGTATTAGAAGCTGATGGTAAACATTTAGGTGTTATCTATATGGATTTCTTTACACGCGAAAGTAAAAGAGGCGGAGCATGGATGAATGCTTTGCGTCAGCAATCAAATGTTGACGAGTTTGTAACACCAATTGTTACCAATAATTTTAATTTTCCTCCTCCTACAAAAGAAACACCATCATTATTGTCTTTTAGCGAAGCACAAACCTTATTTCATGAGTTTGGTCATGCTTTACACGGTTTGTTTTCTAATGTGAAATACCGTTCTTTAGCAGGGACTAATGTGCCTCGTGATTTTGTTGAATTTCCTTCTCAGGTTATGGAAAATTGGATGAGTGAGCCAGAAGTATTGGCTTTGTATGCCAAACATTATCAAACAGGAGAAGTGATTCCAAAGGCAATGATAGATAAAATGAATAGAGCCAATAGTTTTAATGAAGGTTTTAGAACTGTTGAGTATATGGCCGCTGCGTATTTAGATATGAATTGGCATACATTGAAAGCTCCAGATGCAGAAATTAATGTTCGTGAATTTGAAAAAGATTTCTTAAAAAAAATGGGCTTGATTGATGAAATATTACCACGATATAGAAGTACTTATTTTTCACATATCTTTTCTGGAGGATATTCTTCTGGGTATTATAGTTACTTATGGAGTGAAGTTTTAGATGCAGATACTTTTAGTGAATTTAAAAAGACAGGTAATATTTTTGACCCAGAGTTGTCAAAAAAATACAGAAAAATGTTAAGTAGTGGAGGTTCAAAATCAGGAATGGAGTTGTATAAAGAATTTATAGGTAGGTCTCCTGAAATAACCCCTTTGTTAAAGAAAAAGGGGTTTGAATAGATAAATTCAATCTTTTTAAAATAGTAAAAATCTGACTTTTTTGAGTCAGGTTTTTTTTGTTTATCGTGTTGTATAAGATTTGTAGCGGATTTCAGGCACAAACCTTTTAATTTATCACTAAGCTTTGCACAAAGTTACACACTTTGAATTGAGCACTAAAATCGCTATTATTTTTATAAATTGTCACCCAGCGTATTTTTATTTCTGTCTATTTATTTGCATTTATACAAATATATTCACATATTTGCAATAGTTAAAATTATTAATTATGCCTGATTGGAATGATAAAGTTAAACGATTATTGAAGTCTGAATTAGTCCGTAGAGGGATTTCAAATTCAGATTTAGCTGTACTACTCGAAAATATTGGAGTTGTAGAAACTAAGTCAAGTATTGATAGTAAAATAAGTCGCGGTACATTTAGTGCTTGTTTCTTTTTACAATGCCTAAGTGTTATTGGTTGTGGAAAAATAGAAATTCAAGATTATGAAAATCAATTGTCTATAGCTGCCGAACCACAAGTTGAATACAACTTAAAAAAGCAATAAGAATGAAGAAAATTAAATTTATAGATTTATTTGCTGGACTTGGTGGGATTAGATTAGGATTTGAGAAATCATTCCAAGATTTAGGTTATGAAACTGAATGTGTAATGACTTCTGAAATCAAACAATATGCGGTTGAAACTTTATCAAAGAATTTCAGTCACGATTATTTTGTTGGAGATATTTTTCAGGTTGAAAATGAACAAATTCCAGACTTTGATTTTTTGTTAGGTGGTTTTCCTTGCCAATCATTTAGTGCAGCAGGAAATCGTCACGGATTTTCTGATACAAGAGGGACGTTATTTTTTGAGATTGAAAGAATTTTAAAGGATAAAAACCCTTATGGTTTTATACTGGAAAATGTTGAAGGACTTGTTAAGCACGATTTGGAGAATAAGCACGATAAAATTGGAAAAACTTTATCAACTATATTATTTAAGCTTAAAAATGAATTAGGTTATAATGTTTCTTGGAAAGTTTTGGATTCTATTGAATTTGGTTTGCCACAATCTCGAAAGAGAATTTTTATTGTTGGAACGAAAGATGAAAAAGCTGACCTTACTTTTTTAGACAAAGAGTTTAATCCTTTGAAGACTATTTTAGAAAACGGTTTAGAAACAATTAAATCTGACTTTACTGAAAAGCTTTTTAGCCATTTTAAAATGAAAGATTTGTATGGAAAGTCCATTAAAGATAAAAGAGGAGGAGATAACAATATTCATAGTTGGGATATAGGAATCAAAGGAGAAGTTTCAGATGAGCAAATTATTTTATTAAACAAGCTTTTTAAAGAAAGACGCAAAAAGCATTGGGCTGAAAAAATTGGGATTGATTGGATGGATGGAATGGCTTTAACTTTAAAGCAAATTTCAACTTTCCATAAAAACATCAATCTTAAAGTTTTGTTAGATGATTTGGTTAAAAAAAGATATTTGAGATTTGAACACCCTAAAAAACTTGTGCGTGAAGTTATTGAAAGTGGAGAACGAAAATATCGCACTTATGATGAAACCAAACCAAAAGGTTATAATATTGTTACAGGGAAATTGAGCTTTGAAATAAATAAAATTTTGGATCCAAACGATATTGCACCAACACTTGTTGCGACAGATGTTTCTCGTTTAGTTGTTCCAGATAATGGAGGTTTAAGAAAATTAACCATTAGAGAAGGGTTGCGTTTGTTCGGCTATCCAGAATGGTATGAAATTCCAGTAAAAGAAACAGAGGCTTTTGATTTATTAGGAAATACAGTTGCTGTTCCAGTTGTTGAACACGTTGCAAATCAGTTAGCTGAAATTTACGAAAGAAATACGATTTATTCTACGGCTAAGGAAACTCCAGTATGTTCTTGATAATTTTTCAAAACATTTCTTAACCAATGGCCATTGGTATGTCTTGTTTGAGGATATTGATATCTTGTATTATTTATGGCAGTAAGGAATTCTTCTTTGCTTTGAAAAGGTTTGAACCTTGCTCTGTCAGAATACCAAATACTTGGTCTTATATTGTAAATGACACTTTTTTTCTCTTGTACTTTTAAAGGGTAAGTACCACTTGGACAAGCTAATTCCCATATTTTTTTTAGCCAAACATTTTTAATGCTGATTATTCCATCTTTCATTTGATATGCTAAAATTAGATAGTCAGAATCTAAACGATAAGCATTTTCCAAAAGAGAGTTGCAGTACGAATCAAAATTAGCCAAGTCAAAGCCAGGTCCTCTATCAAAATCAAATGATTTGACTTCCAAAAGTCCTTTTTTATGGTCGTCTTTGTCTAAAAGAAAATCTGGAAATGTCTGAGAATTTGTATTTTCCTCAAAGTCAATTTCAGATTGTTGAAACCAAGCTTTCAGCCATTCTTGGAGCAAATTCCCAACAGTATCTTTTGTTTTTATTATAATACTCAAATCCTTAACAGTAAATTTGATACTTCCTGTTTCTCCGATAATGTTGTATTCCTTTACAAGTTTTTTATATAATTGTTCCGCTGTTAACTTCATTCAATCTTAATGTTTTTTTCAATTTCACAAATATAGAAAAATTTATCTTGAGATCTTGGTTTTATATGTTGGGTAACGTTTGGCTTATCGTTCCGTTTCAATGAACTATAGCTTGTGACTCCTGCCTGCCTGACAGGAATGAAGCTAGTCATTTTTTTTGAGAAAGTCAAAGAGCTTAGTGTTTTGTCGAATTACTATAAAGATTTTTTTTGCTAGCTTTACAGTGCTAATACTAAAAACTAATAATGGAAAGCATCAAAGAAAATGAATATAATAAGTTTTATAAAACATATATAGATTTAGCTGACACATCAAAAAGCGTTGTTGAAAATTTACAAAGTTCATTCAATGATGCTTTGGCTTTTTTTAAAAATTTACCAGAAGAAAAACAATTGTATCGTTATGCAGAAGGTAAATGGACACTAAAAGAATTGTTAGAACATCTTATTGATGCAGAGCGAATATTTAACACAAGAGCATTGCGTATTGCAAGAAAAGATAAAACTGATTTGCCTGGTTTTGAAGAAAATAGCTATGTCGCAAATGCCAATAGTAATGTTAGAGATTTTAATGAGTTGATTGAAGAGTTTAGTACTGTTAGAAAATCAACACTATTTATGTTTGCTAATTTTTCTGAAAAGGTATTATTACAAGTCGGTACTATTGATGGTAATGAAATAACTGTACGAGCTATTGGTTACGTTAATTCAGGGCATTTAATGCATCATATATATATTATAAAAGAAAGATATTTATAACCTGAGTTCGATTATTCTTTAGGGTTCAGACCGTCAATAAATGGTGAGTTTCAACTAAAAATGATGAAGTAATAGCGTGCTATTTTGAGTCATTTTTAGGAAGAAAATCGCTGTTTAGAGATGGAATAGTAACTATTTTTTTATAGAATCCAATATACTTCTTAAGTTTACATTTTATATAGCCAGCTATATCTGCATGATAACGCCTTGTCTATTAAATTTTATGAAAATCTGAACCCTAAAGAATAATCGAACTCAGGTTTATAGAACCCTCTATACTAAAATCACTTTTGTTTACGTTATCCTAAAACACAAACAAAAGGGAAACATGGAGCATAATTTTGACGCTGAGGACGAATCTTTACGTCCGAAAAAAAGAAGAAAAAAACATAATAAATCGTACAAAAAAGACAAATATGCTTTGTCTAAACTGATCGAATACGAAAATTACCTTACCAATATAGAGTTATTGAGTAAAGGAGAAGGCTACTAAAATACATTTTCTCGTAAAATTCATTATATTTGGAAGTAATTTAAATAGATGGTATGCGAAAAATACACTTTATAGCTTTTTTGTTTTTGACTTTTAATGTTTTTTCTCAACATAAGGATGTGATTGAGCCTATTGATATGCCTTCAAGCATATTTTCAAGCTATACTTTTGATAATTTGCAATTTAATAATCAAGATAAAGTAAACGCATTACACTTAACGGGTTATAAGTTTATGGTTGTTGATTATATTAGCAATAACTTCTTGTATAATAATAACCTTCAATTTGATTTAAGAAATATTGGTAGAAGTATATCTTTTGATGACCTAAGTGACAATTTTAGAAAATCCGAATTAAAAATTTATGATGTAGGTAAAAACAACGAGCATTTTATTTGGAAAATGTGGGATGTTAGTCAGCAAAAAGAATACCAACAAAATAACAACTAATACTTAATTTTATCTTCTTTTTCTTGCCATTTTTGAAATGGTTCTAAAGCTTCATTACGTGAAATTTGTTCAAATTTTATACTCCGTTTGTCTGTGGGTAAAGCTATTTCCTTATAAATAAAATCGTCATCAAAACCTATATCGGCAGCGTCTTGATGATTGCAACCATAATACACTTTATCTGGTCTTGCCCAATAAATTGCCCCCAAACACATAGGGCAAGGTTCACAAGAAGTATAAATAGTACAACCCTCTAATTGAAAAGAATTTAAGTTTTTGCAAGCCTCTCTAATGGCGGTTATTTCTGCATGAGCCGTAGGATCATTAGTGGAAGTAACTTTATTATTACCTCTACCAATAATTTTACCATCTTTAACGATTACACAACCAAAAGGGCCTCCTTCATTGGCATTCATGCCTTTAATAGCTGCTTTTACAGCTTCATTCATAAAGGCTGTATCAGATAAAATTCTCTCTTGATTCAAGTGCGATTGAGCTTTTGCAGCTTCGTCTATAAACTTTTTATTGAAATTGTTACACATAAAATTTATTTTTTGGTTTTATTTATTTGGAACTCAAACTTCTCACTATCTTTAAATGCCAAAAGGTTCCTGTCCGGATCAAAGAATTTGGCAATAGTACCCCAGTCATGCTCTTGATAGTCCACTTTAATATTTTTTGAAATTAATGTATCAGCGAATAGCTTCACATTTGGCACATTCATTCGTAAGCAAGTTTTAATGCAATCAGAATTTATTTGATTTTGATACTCATCATCTAATTCTACCATTAAATAAGATTCTCCAAACTCAAAACAAGTCAGATTTTCAGCAGAGAACATTATTTTTAATTCCAGAATATTTTTATAAAAATTTATACAGGCTTCGTAATTAATTACATAAAGTATAAACCCAGTTCTGTCAAATTTCATATGTTTATCTTTCTGTTTTTAATCAAAATAATTCCTCTAGGCTCTGCCTTGAGCCTGCCAGCCGCAGGCAGGGTTTCCGCTTCACCTCTCCTTTGGAGAGGTCGTAATCGCATTTAGCGATTGCGGGTGAGGTAAAAGATGTAATTTCTATTTTTGACCTGAAATGTCAAAATGAAAC
>Ga0209633_10002676_pt1 | contig 16982 bp, 15 predicted proteins | sample Cruoilmetagenom1_FD_187290 | JGI IMG/M metagenome (GOLD analysis project Ga0209633, IMG submission 187290) | Oil polluted marine microbial communities from Coal Oil Point, Santa Barbara, California, USA - Sample 1 (SPAdes) (version 2) | ecosystem: Environmental > Aquatic > Marine > Oil seeps ... | reverse complement strand
CTGTTCTGATTGTCATGAGGACAATATTAGTTTTCCAAAAGATCTTCCAGGAACAAAGGTAAAATAAAACTATGATTAAATTTGATAAAATAGGTATGAAACTGATTCTTGCTGTTTCACTAACAGTAATCATCATTATAAGTATTTTTGCATACTTCAGTATTCAGTCTCAGTCCGATAGCTTAATAGCAGAAGTAGAAAGACATGCAAACCAACTAAGTGAAACAGTTAAGCGTAGTACTAAATTTGATATGCTTTTAAATCGCCGAGACCACATTCATAACATTATTAATACAATAGGTAATGAAGAATGCATTAGAAATGTTAGAGTGCTGGATAAAGAAGGAGAAATAAATTATTCAACCGATTTAAAAGAAATTGGTGAAATGGTTGATAAGGAAAGTGAAAGTTGTTATGCCTGTCATGCTCAAGATAAACCGATTGAAAGATTAACAATTAAGGAACGAACTAGAATTTTTAAAATTCACCCAGATTCTAGTAGAATTCTTGGCATTATAAATCCAATTTATAATGAAAAATCATGTTGGGAAGCTGAGTGCCATGCTCATCCGGAGGAACAAACAGTACTAGGTGTTTTAGATATTAGTGTTTGTCTTAAAGACGTTGATAGAGTTACTGAAGAGAGCAAAATAAATATGTTTTTATTTGCATTAGTTTCAATATTATTAATTGCAATTATAATGCGAGTTTTAGTAAAAAACTTAGTTCAAAAACCTGTACGAAATTTACTACAAGCAACTAACTACGTAGCTGTTGGAAATTTAAATTATAGAATTGAATCAACAAGAAAAGATGAACTTGGAAAACTCGCAAATTCATTTGATAACATGACCAAGAAACTTTCTGAAATGCGTTTGCAATTATTTCAATCAGATAAAATGGCTTCTCTCGGAAGACTTGCTGCCGGTGTTGCACATGAAATTAATAATCCACTAACTGGAGTTTTAACCTACAGTAGTTTCCTTCTTAAAAGAGCAAAAGATAATCCAGAAATGAAGGAAGACTTAGAAGTTATTGTTAGAGAAACAAAACGAAGTAGAGAAATAGTAAAAGGATTATTAGATTTTTCAAGACAATCAACACCCAAAAGTAATAAAGTAGAAATAAATGAAGTGATTGATAATGCCTTAACAGTAGTTGCAAATCAAGTAAAAATTAACCGAATAAAACTTGTAAAAAATTACAACTCAAACCTACCACTTATATTAGGTGATGCAAATCAAATTCAGCAAGTAATATTGAACTTAGTTGTTAATTCCATTGATGCAATGGGGAAAGAGAACAAAACTTTAACAATAGAGACTAATTCAATAAAACTCCCTGCTTATGGTGTAGCAAAAATCACACATGCAACTTGTCCAAAAGGTCACGATCTAATGGATGAGCATCATAAAATTGACGGAAGACCATCAATAAAACTTAAAGTAAAATCTTCAACTAACGAAGGCTTTATTCATCTAGATCCAGTTTATGGAAATCACAATCATCATTATGGAATTCAGTTTGAAAAAGATGAAGTATCAAAATTGTTCTGTCCTCAATGTGGAGTTTCTCTAGTTGATGAAGATGATAAAGGTCCAGATTGTGGTGCTCCAACATATAAAATTTATATCCCAAATCAAGGTGAGTTAAAAGGATGTACAAAATTTGGATGTGGTTGGCAAAAATGGGACTTTGTTGATGCTAGTGGGGATAGGAATTTTGTAGAGATTAAAATTTCTGATAACGGTAGCGGAATTGAGAAAGAAGACTTAGAAAGAATTTTTGATCCTTTCTTTTCAACAAAAGGACAAAAAGGAACTGGTCTTGGTTTGTCAGTTATTTGGGGAATAATTGATAACCATAGAGGAAAAATATCTGTAGATAGCACAATTGGCAAAGGAACAACATTTACAATTCATTTACCGGAAGAAAGTTAGAATGGAAAAAAAAGCTGATATATTAATTATTGATGACGAACAATTAATTATAGATGCAATTAAAAAAATTGCAAAGTTTGAAGATTTTACAACTGACACAAGTTTAGATGTGATGGAAGCTCTTAATAAATTGGACAAAAATTCTTACAATTTGATTATTAGCGATATCATGATGCCAGGAAAAACTGGATTTGAATTGTTAGAAATAATTAATCAAAAAAGAATTACAACTCCTGTAATAATTACTACAGGATTTTCAACACTTGAAAATGCTGTTAAAGCCTTAAATGAAGGGGCTATGGGCTTCATTCCAAAACCATTTACTGTTGATGAACTTATAAGTATTCTTCATCGAGGAATGAAGTACAACACTTTACTAAAAAACAAATATTTACCCAGCTCATTATCTGATGATGATTTATTATCGTTCATCCCATGCCCACCAAAATATCATAGACTTGGATTTGATACTTGGATTTTAGAAGGCTCAGAAGGAACAGTTAAAATAGGATTGACAGATTTATTTTTAAAATCAGTTGGTATGATAAACAGTTTTGAGAGTTTGCAAATAGATGAATCTTTGCACCAAGGAGGAACTTGCTTAAAGATTGTAGATAGTAACGATTTAATCCATCAACTAATCTCACCAATTAGTGGCAAAATAATTGACATAAACCAAGGAATTATTGATGACGCTTCTCTACTTGAGAAAGATCCTTATTTCAATGGATGGATTTATAGAGTTATACCAAACAATCTTGAGCACGATATTAATAATTTAACTCCGTGTAGTTCGGATATATAACAACAAATTATACTTAAAATAAAATGATTAAAGAATAATTAAACATTATAAACCAGGAGAAACAATGGCACTCTTTATTTTAGCACTTATAATTTTTATTGTAGCTGACATTCTAATTCGCTACATAATAAAAAAAGTACAAGAAAAGAAAGTTCACGAAGAAAGAGAAAAAGCTTTAGATGTCAGCTTAAATTTAGATTTCAGTAAAGAAGCCAAATCACTTAAACGTGCCGAAGTTGATAATCCAAAAGCAAAAATACTTTGTGTAGATGATGAAGCAATAATACTTGATAGCTTTAGAAAAATTCTTGTATTAGATGGATACTGTGTTGATACTGTTGAGACTGGTCAAGAAGCGCTTTTTTTAGTTCAGAAAAATCATTACGATTTTCTTTTTACAGATCTGAAAATGCCTCATATGAGCGGAGTGGATGTTGCTAAAGGGGTAAAACATTTACGTCCAGATATTGATGTTATAATTATTACCGGTTACGCAACTGTTGAAACAGCTGTAGAAGTTATGAAATTTGGTGCAATGGATTATGTAGAAAAACCATTTACTGAAGATGAACTTTTGGCTTTTACAAGAAAAGCTTTACTAAAGAGACAAGACAAAATTAGAAAACAATTAAAACCTCATGTTCATATCTCACATTTAAGTGGTGATGAATATTTTAGATCTGGTGAGTTTGCAATTCCTGGAGGAGTTTTTATTTCAAAAAATCATTGCTGGGCCGGTATAGATCAAGAAGGTACTGTAAAAATTGGTGTTGATGATTTTGCTACTAAAATAATAGGCAATATAGATGATATTGATTTACCAAACCTAGGTATGCAACTTAAAAAAGGAGAAACTGCATTTAGTATTAAACAGGGAAACAGATCAATTCCTTTTAAATCTCCTTTAACTGGACAAGTTGCAAAAGTGAATCACGATTTATTAGATAACCTTGAAATTCTAAAAATTTCACCTTACGAGAATAATTGGATTTGTACAATTGATGCTGGAAATTTAGATGAAGAACTAACTCAGCTTAAAATTGGTAATTCTGCGGTAGCACAATATCAAGAAGATATCGAAAGCTATCAAGAAGAAATTAAGAAAACAAAACCTAAAGATGAAGTTGTAAAAGATGATGAACTTTTTGTTGGTGAGTTAGAATCTCTTGATGACTTTCATTTTGATAATATAACAACATCGTACTTCAATCGATAACTCTTTATTGGATTGCAATATTTTTAATTAAATATTGCAATCCATCTCTTTTCCACTTCCCTTTCCAAGCCCAAAACAAAAAATAAGAATTACAAAAGCGAATTTGACAATTTTACATTTAATGTTTATCTTAAATAAGACATTGTAATCTTTTACTTTTATAAAGTTATTTTATAACCTAAAATAAGTGCAAATAAATGTATAATCTGAAACTTGTCACTTTTTTTCTTTTCATTACTACTTTTTTATTTTCACAACCTTCCAATGAATGTATTGATTGCCACAGTGACAATGATTTAACTTTGTCAAATAATAATCTGGTTAAAAAACTCTTTGTTAATGAGGCTGAATTTAATTCTTCTGTTCATTCTGATATGGAATGTATTGATTGTCATCTTGATTTTGATCCAAGCAATATTCCTCATAAAACAGGTACAAATATTGCTCAGGTTGACTGTAACGATTGCCACGAAACAATGAACTTCTCATCAAGTATTCATGGTAAAGAAAAAATTCAGTGTTTCGATTGCCATTCTAAACATAATATTCAAGAAGCTTCCAAGTTAGAAGAAAACAATATTCAATTATGTACTTCATGTCATGGCCAATCAAGTATAAAAAGTTATACTCAAAGTGTTCACTTTAAGTTATATGAAAATGGTGATAAAAATTTATCATGCTCTTCATGCCATGGTTCTGATTCTCATAGTATTAAAAGTGCTAATTTTTCTAATGATGAATTACATGAAGTATGTTCAAAATGCCATGAACAGACTGTGACTAATTACAAAAAAAGTTTACATGGCAAAGCTTTACAGCAAAGTAAATATCTTGCACCAAATTGTATTACTTGTCATGGAACTCATAAAATATTATCCAACACAAACAAGTTTTCAAAAACATATAAAATGAATGTCCCACAACTTTGTGGAGATTGTCACAAAGATGGAACGAAAGTATCTGAATTAAAAAACATAGATCAAAAAAATATTTTAAGCAACTATTCACAATCAATTCATGGGGATGGATTATTTAAAAGAGGACTAATTGTAACCGCAGTTTGTACAGACTGCCATGCATCTCATAATATTTTACCACATCAAGATCAATTTTCTTCAATCAATAGGAAAAATATTGCAACTACTTGTAGTAAATGCCACGTAGAAATTGAGAAGGTTCATATAAAAGTTATTGAAGGACAATTGTGGGAAAAAGAACCTCATAAAATTCCAGCTTGTGTTGATTGTCACCAACCTCATGTTGTGAGAAGAGTAATATATGATGAAAAGTATACAGATAATTATTGCATGGCTTGTCATATAGACGAAAATTTACAAATGGAGAAAGATGGTAAAACTATTTCTCTTTTTGTTGATTACGAAAATCATAATAATTCTGCACATAAAGATAATTCATGTGTAAAATGTCACGCAAATATTAATGTTTCAAATAATCCTATTTGTATTGATAGTGGTCCTGTTGATTGTGCAAGCTGCCACGCAGAAGAAGTTTCAGACTATACAAAAAGCTATCACGGTAAACTTTTTGCAGACAAAAAAGAAGCAGCTCCATATTGCACTGATTGTCATGGAAAGCATGATACACAGTTAAAATCAAATCCCAATTCAAAAACATTTAGAAGTAATATTCCGGAACTGTGTGCTACTTGCCACAGGGAAGGACAAAAAGCTGCAGAAAGATATGATGGAGAGCAACATAATATCATCCAAAGCTATCAAATGAGCATACATGGGAAAGGATTAATTGAAAGTGGATTAACTGTTACAGCCATTTGTGTTGATTGCCATACGAGCCATAGAGAGCTACCAGCAAGCGACAGTCTTTCAAGTATAAATCCAAAAAATATTCAAGAGACTTGTTCTCAATGTCATTACGGAATATATGAGCAATTCCAGTTGAGTGTGCATAGTGCAGATATTACAAAAACTGAAAAGCCATTACCAACATGTTATGATTGTCATAAATCTCACTCAATTGAAAGAGTAGAAAGAAGTGATTTTAGACAAGGAATTATTGATCAATGTGGAAAATGTCATGAAGATGTTACTGAATCCTATTTCGAAACTCTACATGGGAAAGTATCAAAACTTGGAGATGTACGAGCTGCAAAATGTTATGATTGCCATGGTTCTCATAATATACTTAAATCAACTGATCCTAACTCTACATTAAGTCGCACTAATGTTGTACAAACTTGCAAAACTTGTCATCCAAACTCCAATAAAAAATTTGTAGGATATTTAACTCACGCAACTCATCATGATCCAGATAAATATCCGTATTTGTTTTACACATTTTGGGCTATGACTATTTTATTAGTAAGTACTTTTACATTTTTTGGTCTCCATACATTATTGTGGTTTCCAAGAGCATTTATTGAGAAAAGAAAACTAAAGAAGAAGAATAATTAAATTGAAAAAAATTGTGAGAATATAAATTGAGCAAAGACAAAAACAAGTATGAAAATAAACATTATCAGAGGTTTGCACCTTTTCTAAGATTTACACACTTGTTAATTATTGTAAGCTTTATTTCATTAGCTATTACAGGAATGATAATAAAATTTGCTGGTGTTGGTGTTTTCCAATTTTTATCATCTTTACTTGGTGGATATAAAGTAACTGGTTTTATCCATAGAGTTGGAGCAATAATGACATTTACTTATTTATGTATGCACTTATGGTTCCTCTTTAAAAAAAGGAAAGAAACTTCCGCTAAATATCTTTTCTCAGGTGAAAACTCAATGATGTTTAATAAGAGAGATTTTACTGAATTTGTTGGTACAATTAAATGGTTTATTGGAAAAGGTCCTAGACCAGATTACGGTAGATGGACCTATTGGGAAAAGTTTGATTATTTTGCAGTTTTCTGGGGTGTAACAGTAATTGGAATTAGTGGTTTATTTTTATGGTTTCCAGAATTCTTTACCAGCATTGGTTTGCCAGGTTGGTTCATCAACATTGCCACTATAATACATAGTGATGAAGCATTGCTAGCAGTAGGATTTATATTTACAGTTCATTTTTTTAATACTCATTTTAGACCTGACAAATTTCCAATTGACACAACAATTTTTACTGGCAGTATGTCGATTGAAGAATTCAAAGAAGACCGACCTAGACAATATAAAATTCTAATTGAAAATTCCGAGTTAGATGAACGCCTTGTTGATCCTCCACCAGAATGGTTGGTTAAAGCATCTAGAATATTTGGTTTTACTGCTCTTACTATAGGAATCATAATAATTATTATGATTATATATTCAATGATCTTTCTATACAAATAGATTAACTAAAATTCTCCTTTCAATTAGTCCAAAATCATATTCAAAATATGATTGACAAATAGGATATTTCTAAATATCTTAGAATAAGATATTATAATCTTTTGAGTGTATAATAATTTCTAAATTGCCTTTTTCATTAATTAGCAGATTTAATATGAAATCAACATTACTCTTCCTTCTATTTTTCTCAGCAAACTTTATATTTTCTCAAACTAACTCACAATGCGTTGATTGTCACAGTGATGACGAACTTACAAAAACACGAAATGGGAAAAAAGTTTCATTATTTGTGAACGAATCACAATTTAATAAATCGGCACATAATGATTTAAAGTGTGCTGAATGCCACACTAATTTTGATGCAGAAGATATTCCACATAAAGCTGGAAAAGAAATTTATAAAGTTGATTGTGCAGAATGCCACGAAGAAATTTCTACTCAAATGAAAACTGACATTCATAAAAGATTAAAAGAACGTACTGATAAAGACACTCCAACTTGTTTAACTTGTCATACAAATCACAATGTAACCCCAATTAATTTAATCGGAGATAAAGCAGAATTTTTCTGTTCAGATTGTCATGAGGATAAGCATAAGGCTGAGGGATATCATAAAAAAGTTTTTGTTTCTTCACAAAGTTGTTCTGATTGCCATGAGCATGAAAAAGATGTTGAAGAACATAGTCTTCAGCTTGCAAATTCTGTTCATAAAAATCTTGAGTGTTCCGACTGTCATACATATGTAGCACAAAATCTTGAGAACCATGAAAATGTACCTGTAAGTGAAGTAGAAGAAGGTTGTGCAACATGTCATACAGAAATAGTTGATATTCACCAGCAAAGTATCCATCATGTAAAATATTCTGAAGGTGCTGAAGATGCTGCAAGTTGTTCGCATTGCCATGGGACACATGATATATTACCAGTTGATGATCCTGAAAGTAAAGTTTATCCTAAAAACTTAGCAGAAACTTGTGGTACTTGTCATGATGATCCAGAGTTTGCTGAAAAGAATCATATGAGCGTTACTCGTCCCGGACAAATGTATTCTAATTCTGTTCATGGTAAACATGTTATGGATGGTGATACTACTTCTGCAAGTTGTACAACATGTCATGGAGTTCATGATATAAAAAATAGAATTCAAGAAGGGTCAAGAATTTCAGCTCTTAATCTTCCTAATACTTGCGTTGAATGTCATGAAGAAGAAGTGAATGAATATAAAAATTCTGTTCATTGGATGAGAGTTCAAAGAGGAATTAAAGATGCACCGGTTTGTAATGATTGCCATAACGAACATAGTGTTGAAGAAATAAAAGCAGAAGGAAGAGAATCAAATAGATTAAAAATGCAAAATGAAACTTGCGTTGCTTGTCATGAAGGTTCTAGAGTAGCAAAAAAATATGGCAAAAAAGGTAATCAAGTTGAAGAATATTTAGATAGCTACCATGGTCTTGCAGCAACAAGAGGTGATAATGAAGCTGCACTTTGTGTTGATTGCCATAATGTTCATAGTATTTTGCCAAGTAGTAATCCTATGGCTTCTACGCATCCGGACAATGTAACTGAAACATGTAGAACGTGTCACGAAGATGGTTCTGAAATCTTTGCAAAAAGTTATTCTCATCAAACAATATCAGAAGATGCAAGATCAATTGAAACCATGGTAAGCAGTGTTTACTTTTGGTTAATTATAGCGGTAATTGGTGGAATGGTTCTTCATAACTTAATTATCTTCATTTTTGAAGCAAGGAAAAAAAGAAGAAAAGAAAAAAATGCTATTACAATGCCTCGTTTTACAAGGAATGAAGTTATTCAGCATGTTCTTTTAGCAGTTTCTTTTATCATTTTAGCAATTACTGGTTTTGCTCTTAAATATCCTGATAGTTTTTGGGCTGAAGGATTACGTACTTTTGGAATGAGTGAAACTATAAGACAATATACCCACAGAACTTCTGCAGTTATAATGGGAGTTTTAAGTTTTTATCACGTTGCATATTTGTTTTTTACTAAAAGAGGAAGAGACGTACTATTTGAAATGCTTCCAAAATTTCATGATATAACTCAAGTTAGAGAAAACTTAAGTTATTACTTAGGCTTAACTAAAAAAGGACCTCAATTTGAAATGTATGATTATGCCGAGAAAGCTGAATACTGGGCATTAATATGGGGAACATTTGTTATGGGAGCAACCGGATTTTTCTTATGGTTCCCTACCACTGTTGGAGATTGGGCACCATTATGGTTAATTAAAGTGAGTGAAATAATTCATTTTATGGAAGCAATATTAGCAACACTTGCAATAATTGTTTGGCATTGGTTCTTCGTTATGTTTAGACCATCAGAATATCCAATGAGTTTTACTTGGTCGGATGGAAATATGACATTAGACCATTACAGACATCACCATGAAAGACATTTTAGAAGAATTATAATGGAATATTATGAATTTACATCTGAAACACAACCAAGAGAAAAATTAACTAACTATACAAGTCTATTTAAGAAAACTTTAGAAAAAAGTGGTTTTAACCTTGAAGATATTATTCAAGGTGAATTAAATAAAGATCTTGAACTAAGAGTTTGGTATGAAAATCAAATAGCAGATCTAGAAGCTAACGTATAATAATTATTAGAGCATTATTAATTAAATTACCGAGGGAAAATATGTATGCAAGAGTTAGTACGCTTCATCTAAACTTGTCTAAAAAACAAGAGGCAATTGATATTTTTACAAACAGTGTAATTCCCGAAGCTAAAAAACAGAGCGGTTTCAAAAGTGCATATTTTTTTATAAAACGAAATGCCGGAGAATTTGTAATAATAACAATTTGGGAAGATTTGGATGCTGCAGTTGCAAACCAAAAAAGTGGTTACTTCCAAAAACAAATTGATAAATTTGAACACCTCCAGGTTGTTGTTCCGGAATTTAGCGGTTATGATGTTGCCGCAATTCAGTACGCAGATTAGTTTATATTATATTTTTTTTTGATCTAAAAGATTATTTAACTAGGTTCACAAATATTTTGAACATATTACAAAATCAAAAACTTCAAGTTATAACTCTTTTTTTTAAACTTTGATTTTATTCTTCCGTAATATAAGGATGTAACTTTTTGAAATGTAATAGTTACATATTTAGTAGTCATTCTATTCAAAAGAATGTTTGAACGAGACATAAAAAAAGATGCTGTCTTATCAACTATAAACAATAGTGAAATAATTCAAGAGTATCTTGAAGATCTACCATATCCAAGTTATTTAATTCTACAAAATACTAAAGGACATCCCATCCACGTAGTTCTAGCCTTTGATGAAAGCAAAAAAATATGTTATATTGTCACTGTATATGAACCAGACATAGCAATTTGGAATGATGATTTTAGGTCAAGTAGGAAAAAATGAAATGTGTAATTTGTAAACAAGGAAAAACAAAAAAAGGTTTTGTGACAGTAACTTTACAAAGAGAAAATACAACTATAGTCTTTAAAGAAGTTCCGGCGGATGTATGCGAAAACTGTGGAGAATATTATCTTTCAGAAAAAATTTCTGATAAACTCCTCCAACGTGCCGAAGAATCTGTTAAAAAAGGTGCTGAAGTTGAAATTTTAAGATTTGCAGCTTAGTAAGCAAGTTAATTCCATTCAGGTAAAATACATTTGTTAGATAAATTTAAAAGTAACTTATCATAATCAACCAGAGAATTTTTCATGACTTCTGAATCTGGCTTGTGACAGGTTAAACAAGTTCCAACAGTTAAAATTCTTTGTTGTTCATCTAGGTTAAAAGGTCTAACATTTTCACGCGTTCCAATATTTTCTTTGGGTTCTGTTAAAAAGCCAATCCAAGCATCTTGTGGTAAATTATCAAATTCGTAATTGTCATATTTTGGCTTGAAATTCCAAGAACCAATTTCATAAGTCAGCTCTCCCCTTCCGTAACCAATTGCCAAAGAACTATTATGACAAGATTCACAACTTCTACTTTCCTTTTGGATTGTGTGCGGAATACTCGGAGCAAACAAACGCTTAAAGATTTGTTTTGAATTATTATTCTCATAATCACTTTTATCTAGAGTCATTATCATACCAGGAATAAATGGTTCAATATGTTTAGATAATTTATTTTCGACATCATGTTCTACAATTCCTAGAGTTGGAGCTTCCGCAAAAAATTCCCCAAGATATTCAACCCAAGTTCCTTTAGTACTTTCATTGTTTAATAAATCATAACCTTCATCTTCCGGATTATATTCTGTATGGCAACCAACACATTGCGGTGCCCAAGATGAATGACAACTATTGCAACTAACATTACTGTGAGCTTTAGATTCAATACAAACAAAATTAGGTGGTTTTAGTGGAAGTGTTTCTCCAGATATTTTTCCAATTAATTTACCGTTTTTATTATCATCCATAAAAGTATTTACTAAAGGAGTCCCAGATTTTTCCACTTTTACAAATTGTCTTTCTTTGTCATCCCAATTTCTTAATTCAGCAATTTTGCTCGATTCAAAATCAAATTCATTTAATTTAATTGTTTGTAATTCTTTAGAATGACAGTCAGAACATTGCACTCTCATTGCTTCTTCTTTATGTTCATACTTGGTTCCATCTCCCATAACTTCATAAGATGTGTGGCAATCGACACAAACCATTCCAGCCTTAAAATGAACATCTGCTTCAACTGACTTAAATATTCTGCCATCCTGTAAAAGCCTAAATCCTTCTTTATTTTTCACATCGTTAGGCTCAAGAGTAGTTTCATGCCAACCTTCATAATTTGTAGATATTCTACCGGAACGACTATGGCAACCAAAGCAATGGTCGTTAGTAATGTTTATTGAAAGAGACGGATGAAATTTTATTAAAGCTAAATCGGGTTGAGATATTTTTTTTTCTTTATACCACTTTAAATCTTTCTCAGCTTCACTATTATAATTAAGATGACATGCATTGCATCCACCACCTCTTGAGAGTTCTGTTATTGGTTCGAACTCTATTTTTTCATTCACTAAATGGCAAGAAGCACATAAATTTTTAAGATGAGTATCAGCTGCAGAATTCCCTAATTCTTTAACATGAAACTTACCGGAGGGTTTTTCAATTTCTCCAAATACATATTTATCAACACTAATTACACCACTCATGGTTGACATTAAAGATGATTCAACTCTTTCTGAAATTCCGGGATGACAATTTATTTGTCCACAAGTTTGTTTTGATGTGCTTAAATTTCCAGGTATCAACACCATTCCGATGTGCGCTAAATTTTTATCATTTGCATTAACATTACCCAAATGACAAGATGCACATCCTATTTTTTCAGGATTATGTGCAGGTGAAAACCCTTCAACTTCACCATGACATTTTATACAACTCTCAACTTGTGCGGTGTTCGTGGGAATAATATACAAACTCTCCATTACGTCTTTTGGATCTGAAGTAATTAAGTAATATGTAAAAATTACACTGGCAATTAGAAAGAGAGTTAAAATGAAAATTATTTTTTTCATTTCTTAAAATAGCAAATTGAATAATTAAGTGATTGATTTTTATAAAACATTCAATGGGAATCTATTCACAAATTGGCAAAGTTATTTAGATTTGACTCTTAATATCATTTAATTTTCAATTTTATTTCCGATTATTAGTTGTGAAATTTTATATTTTACCGTATTTTTAGGCTTATAATTTTACTTTTAGCGAATTATCATAAATTCTTATGAGAAAACTAGATTCAATTAACAAAGAAATTCTTAACATTCTGCAAGAGAATAGCTCAATTACAAATGTTGAATTAGCTGAACAATTAAACCTTTCCCCAACAACTGTTTTTGACAGAGTAAAAAAACTTGAACAAACCGGAATTATAAAAAAACGTGTTGCTATAGTTGATGCGGACAAAGTTGGTAAAGGAACTACGGCTATTGTATCAGTTTCTTTAACCGCACACAATGCAAAAAATGTTAAGAAATTTTGGAAATCAATTGAAAAATTAAACGAAGTTTTAGAGTGTTATCATATTGCGGGTGCAGAAGATTTTATGCTTAAAGTTGTTGTTGAAGATATGAAATCATACGAGGCCTTTCTTTTAAATAGGTTAACAGCAATTGAAAATATTGGTAAAATAAGAACATCTTTTGTTCTATCAACTGTTAAATATCAAACTAAAATTCCACTAACTATTAGTACAGAAATTTAGATTTTAAAAATAATTACTTAGGAGACAAATATGGGTGATCAAAACAAATCAAAAGAAAATGAATCTAGAGATTCAAAATATTCAATGGATACACATTTAATTTATGGGGAAAATATTTCCAACAAATGGGATTACAGCCATCATGTAACAGCTCCAATTACCTCATCAACAACTTTTAGGTTAGACTCAGTTGAACGTGGTGCAGAAGGTTTTATGCAATTTGCACAAACAGAAGCCCATGGTGATGAAGATCCTATTTTTATTTATGATAGACTTGGTGAACCTAACAAAGATCTGCTTGAAGAAAATCTTGCATACATTGAAAAAGGTGAAGTTGCGGTAACTTTTGCAAGTGGTATGAGTGCAATTTCCGGAGCATTAGGAGTTCTAACAAAATCAGGCGATGAGATAATAACACATACAACTTTATATGGATGTACAATTTCTCTTTTTAATAATTGGTATCCACGCTTAAATATAAAAGTTAATCCTATTAATTTAACAAATCTTGAAAATATAAAATCGGTACTTAATGAAAACACAAAAGTGATTTTTTTTGAAACTCCTGCTAATCCGAACTTAGACATAATTAACATAATTGAATTAAGAAAATTAGTTGATCAAGAAAATGAAAAAAGAACCGAAGCAAATAAAATTACAATTGTTGTTGATAATACTTTTGCTACCTCATTTTGTCAAAGACCAATTGAGTTAGGAGCTGATTTCTCTGTACATTCTCTTACAAAAGGAATGGGAGGTTTTGGAACCGATATAGGTGGAGTTGTAATAGGGAAGAAAAAATACCGAGATGCTTTGTTACTCTATAGAAAAGATTTTGGTGCTGTGTTAAATACAAAAAGTGCATGGTCAATTCTTACTTACGGTTTGCCATCATTAGCAATTCGACAAAAACACCAAATTGAATCTTCAATTAAGATTGCAGAATTTTTAGAAAATCATCCTAAAATAGATTTTGTAATTTATCCCGGATTAAAATCCCATCCTCAGCATGAAATTGCAAAAAAAATGATGATTGATTTTTACGGAAACTTTGCCCCCGGAAGTCTAATCTTCTTCGGACTTAAAGGAGATTCTTCGAAAGAAACTAAGGAAAATGGCAGAAGATTAATGAACCATATTGCAGATACTGCTTATACAATGACGTTAGCTGTTAGTCTGGGACACACAAGAACATTAATTGAACATCCTGCTTCAATGACGCATTCAGTTGTGCCAGCTGACAAACTAATAGAAAGAGGGATAGAACCTGGTGGTGTAAGGTTAGCAATTGGTATAGAAAATGTTAATGATATTTTACGTGATTTAGAAAACTCATTAGAAACTATTTAGTCTCAGTTTATTAACCCACGACTTAGGTTGTGGGTTAATATAGTATTACTCAAATACTTAATTTCATTTTCGCATATTCATAATCTTCTGAAGAATTCATATTGAAAAATAAATCTTTATTATAAAATGTTTCTTGTTCAACGTCAACAATATCAGCATCTGTAGCGTTTATTAAATCAAATAGTCTAACTTTTACTTTCTTAGTTTTGGAATTCTCCTCTATAGCTTTCTTCAATAATTTTTCAGCTTCCGAGATACATTTTTTCTTATAAAGTCCACACATAGAATAAATTTCATCTTTAGATTTTGGTAAAACAATTTGTTTGTTTGAGTTATAACCAATTAAAAAATCAATTACTTCTACATTTATAAAAGGCATATCGCAAGAAATTACAAAATTATTTTCTGTTTTAGAATTTACTAATCCAGAATGAATTCCTGAAAGTGGTCCAAAGTTTGGATAAATATCAGCATAGCATTTTATATTAAGATTTTCATATTCTTCTTTTTCGTTCGTTATAATAATTGTTTCTTCAAACATAGAGTTGCAAAGTTCAATGGTTCTTTTAATTAAAGATTTTCCATTAATCTTAAGATGAGATTTATTAGTTCCCATTCTTGAACTTTTTCCACCGGATAATATTATTGCTGTGTAGTTTTTATTCATTTAGATTTTAGATGTTGATTTGTTACAAACTAAAAAAAACGCAGACAAGAATGTCTGCGTCACTATAGAAAACTAATTTTTGGTTTAAAAAATTATTTAAACATGTCTCCAAATAAATTCATCATCATCCACTTCTTCAGGATTTAACTTTCCTTTAATTAATAAACTTCTTAAATCTTCTTTAGAGAATTTTTTCTCATCATCAAATGTTTTTAAAATCTCGTTAAAGTAACCTCTGGTTATATGAAAATTTGCAAGATCAAAATAATCGTTAAATACATTCATAATCTTTGTAGCATTTGCTGTCTCAAATGAACCAGTCACTTTATCACGCCAATCGATTCTATTCCAAAATATTTTCTTTAATAAATAAATTGCATAGTGTACTTCGGTAAGGGGAAATTTTTGTTTAAATCTTTCAGCACCAACCTTGTCAAAATATTTTTCCGCTTCGCTATTTGTTGCACCTTCTTTTAGCCATTCACTTAAGTGAGAATAAACTGCTTCACCTTTTTTTATTGTGTCTTCATCGCTATAAGTTTTATAAGTTTTTAGGTAATCTGATTTTCTGACTTCCTCAAGCCAAACTTTTTTCATTTCTTCAATTTGATTATCAACAATATCAGATAGATTTCTATTCATTTCAGAACCTCATACTTATTAACTTTATTAAAAAATATTTATTTTATTAAATCAATACTCAAACCTTCGCTAAACAATTTCTCACCAATTTCTTTATTACTTTCTTGATACAAAGCTCCGCCTGCAATAATGCTTTCTAATTCCTTTTTATCAAATTTCTTTGAATCTTTTAATTGAGAATAAAGTTCATTCATATAGCCTCGGATGATATTGAAATCACCAAGATCAAAATAATTATTAATTATTGCCATAAACTCAATAGCATCGTTTGCTTCAAGAATACCAGAAATTTCATCCTTCCAAGCAACAAAACTCCAAAGAACTTTTTTCTCAAGATGTAAGGCATAATATACTTCAGTTACTGAAAATCCTTCTTTAAATCTTTCAGTCCCCAATTTATAAAAATAGGTTTCTGCATCATCAACAGTAGCACCTTTTAATAACCAATTTTGAATATTTGAGAATAGAGTATTACCTCTTCTTGTTAATTCTGCCTCAGAAAGTTTTTTGTAAGTCTCTAGATATGTAGTTTTCCTTACTTCATCAGCCCATGTTTTAGTAAGATCAGAGAGATGACTTTCAACAATTGCAATTAAACTTTCGTAAACCATTTTTACTCCATTTCATTTAATAAATGATATTAAAGACTTATTATCACTTACACATATAAAACAATTTTACTGAAGAAGTCAATAAAAATATTTTTGTTTCTATAGTAATTACGAATTGGTCCTCAAAAAGTAAGTCCTATTATTTGTTATTTCGAAATGAGCTTGTTTTTTAACGATTGAGAACCGAGCTTGCGAGCTCACCAAAGGTAAATCTCTCAGCTAGACTTGGAGTAAAAGATC
>Ga0209633_10002674_pt1 | contig 16984 bp, 21 predicted proteins | sample Cruoilmetagenom1_FD_187290 | JGI IMG/M metagenome (GOLD analysis project Ga0209633, IMG submission 187290) | Oil polluted marine microbial communities from Coal Oil Point, Santa Barbara, California, USA - Sample 1 (SPAdes) (version 2) | ecosystem: Environmental > Aquatic > Marine > Oil seeps ... | reverse complement strand
GTTGGATACCCTCAATAACCGTGGTATTGCCTTGCAGCCGAATCTTGGCCCCCATGCGATCCAGCTCCTGGATATGCATAAAGCGATTTTCAAAAACCGTTTCCGTAATGGTTGATGTCCCCTCGGCAATCGCATTCAGGGCGGAAAATTGTGCCTGCATGTCCGTGGGGAAGGCGGGATACGGTGCGGTGGTCACATCCACGGCCTTGGGACGCTGGCCCTTCATGTCGAGTTCAATCCAGTTATCACCACTAGTGATCTCGGCGCCGGCCTCACGCAACTTGGCCAGCACACCATCGATCAGCGTGGGGTCGGTATCCTTCACTTTAATCCTGCCACCGGAAATGGCCGCGGCCACCAGATAGGTGCCGGTCTCGATGCGATCCGGCATCACATCGTAGGTGGTGCCGTGCAGGCGTTCGACGCCCTCAATAGTAATATTATCGCTGCCCGCACCGGAAACTTTGGCGCCCATTTGATTCAGGCAATTGGCCAGGTCCACGACCTCCGGCTCACGGGCGGCATTTTCAATAACCGTAATGCCCTCCGCCAATGTGGCGGCCATCATTAAATTTTCGGTGCCCGTCACGGTAACCAGGTCGAGTACCAGTTTAGCGCCCTTTAAGCGACTTGCCCTGGCCTTGATATAACCGTTTTCGACCACAATCTCCGCGCCCATTTGCTCCAGGCCACGGATATGCAGATTCACCGGCCGGGAACCAATGGCGCAACCACCGGGCAGAGAGACCTCGGCACTGCCGTGCTTTGCCAGCAATGGCCCGAGGACCAGGATGGAGGCACGCATGGTCTTCACTAATTCATACGGGGCAAACAGCTCTTTGATGGTCGTCGGGTCAACTTCGATATTCAGTTTTTCATCGACGACCAATTGCACACCCATACGACCGAGCAGACCCATGGTGGTGGTAATATCATGCAAGTGAGGCACATTACAGATGGTCACGGGCTCATCCGCCAGCAAGGTGGCGGCGAGTATCGGTAGCGCCGCATTCTTCGCACCCGAGATGCGCACGTCACCGGAAAGTGGTCGTCCACCTGTGATTATTAATTTATCCATGGGTTGTGTTTTATCCCCGTTAAGGCATGGCTGTCTTGTAATGTTATCGCATCAGGATGATACGCGGAGTTTCTGTGCCTTTTCCCATTCATCCGGGGTATAGGTCTTAATCGACAGGGCATGGACTGCGCCACTGGTAATCTGATCATTGACAGTCGCATAGACGGCCTGCTGTTTTTTAACCGCTGTCATGTCGGCAAACATGTCACCAATGACAATGGCCTCAAAGTGACTGCCATCTCCGCTGACCTGGACCTGGCAAGTGGGCAGACCTGTGGTAATCAATGCCTTGATATCATCTGGGTTCATTCGATACTCCTTAAGCAGCTTCCGCCGTTAAATCAAGCCGACTATTGTACCTTGCCAGATTGGAGACAACCACAGGTGTGGCCTGGAAGTGTGGGGAAATTGGCCTATTCGGAGAGGGGTAACAGGGTCTCGATGCCGCTGACCCGGGCCATTTCAAGCAATTGTGCGGGCAAACGGCGAAAACTCAGTTGTTGATGCTGCTGCCTGGCGGTGCGCATCCAGTCAATCAACAGCGCCAGACCACTGCTGTCCGCACGGGTAACCTCGGCCAGGTCGATCCTGACCTGCTGCCCGCTCTGCCGAAACAGATCGGCTGTGGCATCCAGTAATTTGGGCACAGAGACGGCATTGAGGTCGCCGCTGACGCGAATAATGCCCTCGTTTAACTGGATATGTGCTGTCATGACGGCTACTTACTGCTACTTTTTTCGCTGCTGCTATTCATGAAGCGGGAAACAAACTGACCAATGAGTTTTTCCAGTACCATGGAGTCCTGAGTCAGTTTAATACGATCACCCTGGTGCAAACTCTGCTCATCACCACCCGGTGCCAGACTTACATACTTCTCTCCCAGCAAACCGGCCGTGTAAATACTGGCCGAGCTATCCTTTGGTAACGTATTGTAGCGGGCCTCGACACGCATGGTCACGACGGCCTCAAAGGTGTTTTTGTCAAAGCCGATATTAGTGACCCGACCAATGCGGACCCCGGCCATGGTCACGGGTGAGCGAACCTTAAGGCCGCTGATATCTTCAAAACGCGCCGTAACCTCATAGCCTCCATCCCGATTGTAAGTACTGAGATTACTCACCTTCATGGCCAGCACAAACAGGGCCGCCAGACCCGCCGCGATAAAGATTCCTACCCAGATTTCCGTAAGACGTGTCGTCATGATTCAGCCCCCCCCAAACATGAGTGCCGTTAAAATAAAATCCATTGCCAGAACCGCCAGTGATGAATGCACCACGGTACGCGTGGTGGCGCGACTGACCCCTTCTGATGTGGGCGTCGCATCATAGCCCTCAAACACCGCGATCCAGGTCACGATGATGCCGAAGACAATGCTCTTGATGACACCATTGTAAATATCGTCATACAGATCGACCTTGTCCTGCATCTGTGACCAATAGGCGCCGTCATCGACACCCAGCAGGCCGACACCGACAAAGTAGCCGCCCATAATGCCCACGGCGCTGAATATTGCCGCCAGCAGGGGCATGGAAATAAAACCGGCCAGAAAACGTGGTGTTAATACTCGGCGAATGGGGTCAATGGCCATCATTTCCATGGCGGATAATTGCTCCGTCGCCTTCATCAAACCAATTTCCGCGGTTAAGGCGGAACCGGCGCGTCCGGCAAACAATAGCGCGGTAACGACTGGACCCAGCTCACGCACCAGTGACAGCGCAACGACCACGCCCAGCGATTCCTCGGCGCCAAAATCCACCAGGGTATTGTAACCCTGCAGGCCGAGTACCATGCCGACAAACAGCCCGGAGACCAGAATGATTAACAGTGATAAGACACCGACGGAATAGACCTGCTGAATCACCAGATTGGGACGTAGAAACAGGCCCGGTACCCCGGCGAGAATACGGGCAAATAAAATGTTGGCCCGACCCAGGCGTTCAAATACGCCCGTGCCCTTTTGGCCCAGTGACTGTAAATGATCCAGGACGCTCTTCATCAATTAGGCCCGCCACTTAACAGGTCATGCGCATAATCATCGGCCGGATAATGGAAGGGCACCGGGCCATCGGGCAGGCCCTGAATAAATTGCTTGGCCCACTCCGAACCGGACTGTTTGAGTTCATCGGCAGAGCCATGCGCAACGACTTTGCCCCCGGAGAGTAAATAAATATCATCGGCAATCGCCGCCGTCTCGGCAATATCGTGTGAGACAATAATGCTGGTCAGCCCCAGCGTGTCATTGAGCAGGCGAATCAGGCGCACCAGCACCCCCATGGAGATCGGGTCCTGGCCGGTAAAGGGTTCGTCATACATGATCATCATCGGGTCGAGGGCAATGGCGCGCGCCAACGCCACGCGCCGCAACATGCCACCGGAGAGTTCGCTGGGCATCAAGTCCCTGGCACCACGCAGGCCTACCGCATGTAATTTCATCAGCACCAGGTCACGGATCAGACGTTCAGGTAAATGGGTATGTTCGCGCAGAGGAAAGGCCACGTTGTCGTAAACATTGATGTCCGTTAGCAGGGCGCCGTTCTGAAATAACATGCCCATGCGTTTACGCAACTGGTACAACTGGCCACGCCTTAAGGCATGCACATCCTCACCATCGACGACCACGTTACCCTTGTCCGGCCGCAACTGTCCGCCAATCAAACGCAGCAAGGTGGTCTTGCCGGTACCACTGGGACCCATGATCGCAGTGACACTACCACGCTTAATATCGATATCAATGTCATCGAAAATTTGGCGGGAACCACGCGAAAAACTCAGACCACGGACAGAGATCAGAATGTCACTTGTATCGCTCATACTTCCCTTAATTCGTTAACGAGCCGCTATTGTGCTTAATCATGTGATCGGAGGCAATGCCTTTACGCCAATAACTCCAACATCACCATGGCCTCGCGTACCTTGTCCAGCGCTGGCGGGTTACCCGCAAACAGGACCAGCATATGCTCATGTGACTGAACCTGGGCTGAACATGTCTCCAGCACCTGACGAAGTTGTTTTACCTCAATTTCCGTATTGGTGATTTTTGTTACCGCTAATTTACGCTTGCCGAAAAAGACCTCATGACTGGTCTCAATGCCATGCCAGCAACAATTTACCTGTGCAGAGGCCAGCAGGTCTCTGAATCCGGTAGCGGTAAAATCAGCGGATGTATTTGCCCGGGCAGTATTCTCATCCATAATCTCAAGACACAAAGGTGTGCCTGCCGAGATATCGGCCAGCACCGATGCCAGGTCATTTTGCCGGCAACAGGCAGACCAGGGTATCTGTAACAAGACCCCCAGCGTGCGTGTCTGCAAGGGTTTGAGTCGCAGACAAAACTCACTCAGGTCAGCGGCATTTTTCCACGGCCACTCAAAGATAAAGCGAAAGTGTTCATCGGAATTCTCCAGCCACTCTCCGATTTGTCCCGCCGGGTCAGCCGACCAGATGGATGCGGGCACTGCCACCACGGGAAATTCATTACCATAAAAAGGCAGTAACCAGTCCTCTGGCAATTCCTCCGGATAATATTCCTCCTGCCACTGTGGATATTGCCAGCCCACTGTCCCAAAACGTATGCGATACTCATCTTTCATGCCGGCATTTTCGGTACAATCGCACGGACTGTCTATAATTACCTGCAACTAACCAATAAATCCTGAGAGCATGGATAACATCATCCCCTTCAAAAAACCCCGTCCCAGTGAAAAACACAGGGGCAAGACCCTATGCAAAAGCGGTTTCCACCAATGGGAGGTGGTCAAGGGTAATCCCTTCGATAGCCGGCGGGGCAAGCTGGTAACGCGCTATGAATGTCGCCGCTGCGGGGCCACCCGGATTGAGTCGCGCTAAAGCATCGCTTGATTTACGCCAGAGGCAATGAAATCATAGCGACTCCTGAATTCGATACTAATTATAAGCACCAGCAAATGACCTTATCTTTACCGTCGCCTTATAAACACCAACACATGACCTTATATTCACCATCGCCGCTTAGCTGTTTGCGCCTGCTCACTCTACTGTCCGGACTATTACTGCTCTCGGCCTGCGCCACGGTGAAGGGGCCTGGTGACAAGCACGACCCCCTGGAGTCACTCAATCGCACGGTGTTCAATTTTAATGAGGGTGTTTATAAGTATGTCCTCGACCCGGTAACCGAAACCTATCAGGACGTGGCCCCGCAACCGGTACAGACCGGCGTGTCGAATTTTTTCAACAATATTGATGACCTGTTTGTGTTCGTAAATGATCTGTTGCAATTAAAGTTTGCCCAGGCGGCGTCGGACCTGGGGCGACTGGCATTTAATACCACCGCCGGGCTCTTCGGTCTTATTGACGTAGCCACCTATATGGACATGCCCAAGCATCACGAAGATTTTGGCCAAACCCTGGCAACCTGGGGTGTCGGTGACGGACCTTACCTGGTCCTGCCACTACTGGGGCCCAGTACACTACGTGATACCGGTGGCCTGGTGGTCGACAGCCGCTATAACCCGATACTGGACATTAAAGACAGTGAAGCACGCTGGGGCGTGATTGGCCTCAAGGCGGTGGATACCCGCGCGGGTCTGTTACCGGCCGATCGGATTGCCGGTAAATCCGGCGTCGATAAGTATAATTTTATCCGCGATGCCTACCTGCAACATCGTCGCAGCCTGGTTTACGATGGCAACCCGCCCAATCAACTGGCGCCCGCCCCCATGGGTGATAAAGAATCCCAGGACCTTGAGCTGGAGCTGGAAAAGGCGCTACAGGCCCCCGCCAACTAACAGCCTTCGGCTTAACTCTTCAGGATAAACTCACGATGTCGTTAACCATTACCCTCTCTACCCTGGCTATCCTGGGCGGTTTTATCGCCCTGGTCTGGGGTGCTGACCGTTTTGTCAGTGGTGCCTCGGCGACCGCCAGTAACTTTGGTGTTCCGCCCCTGATTATCGGCCTGACCATCGTCGGCTTTGGCACCTCGGCGCCGGAGATTTTTGTCTCCATTGTCGCCGCCCTGCAGGGCAGCCCGGAACTTGCCGTGGGTAATGCCATTGGCTCGAATATCACCAATATCGGCCTGGTGCTGGGTTGTACTGCCCTCATGACCCCCCTGGTGGTTAAATCGGAGATCCTGCGACGTGAATATCCGATGATGTTCGCGGTCATGCTGGCGACTCTGATACTCATCGCCGATGGCTATCTTGGCTTTTGGGATGGTGTCATCCTGCTATCAGGACTGGTATTCCTTATATATTGGGTCGTTAGCCTCGGTCGGCGTAAAAACCGACGCGACCCACTGGAGAAGGAATACGCCCAGGAGATTGCACATCTGAGTACCCGCTGGGGGTTATTCTGGCTGGTGACCGGCCTGATAGTGTTGTTGCTTAGCTCACGTTTACTGGTCTGGGGCGCCGTCAATATCGCCCACGTGTTGGGCGTCTCTGATTTGGTGATTGGCCTGACCGTGGTGGCCATTGGCACCAGCCTGCCCGAGCTGGCGGCATCACTAATCAGTGCCTATAAAAAGGAGCCGGACATCGCCATTGGCAATGTCCTGGGCTCGAACATGTTTAATCTGCTGGCCGTCATGGGCCTGCCGGGGCTGATCTCACCCCATGCCCTTGACCCCGCAGTCTTGAGCCGCGACTTCCCCTTTATGATCGGTATGAGTGTTGCCCTGTTTGTCATGGCCTATGGTTTTCGCGGTGATGGCCGCATCACCCGAATTGAGGGTGGCCTGCTGCTAACGGCCTACATCGTCTATCTGGGAATTCTATACTGGCAAACCAGTCCTTTATAAAATAGGCTCATACAAAGAACTGGTGGATAACCGAAATATTATTATTCAGTGCAGAGGTGCTAATCCGCCGGATGCAGGAAGTACGAACCAAAGGATGGATGCGGTAGAACCGAAAGCAATGCAGGCTAAGTAGCTTATGCACAATATACAGAGAAAGACGAGCGTCACCCAGGGCATGGATTCAAAGAAGCAAGTCTTTACGTTAACGTATTTTATTTGCTAATAATTCCCCTACTTTCCTAAAGCGTCACAACATTAAGGAGTCCAAAATGTCATCGCTGCAACTTCATGCCCGGAACATCAAATGTGCCGGCTGTGTCGCCAACATCAAAAATGGTCTCACCGAACTCGCTGGTGTTGAAGCGGTTGAGGTCGACATCGCCTCCGGACGGGTCAGTATCGAGGGTAGTGCCGTTGATCCCGCAACAATCACTGCCAAACTGGCCACGCTGGGGTATCCTGTCACCCAGGATTAAGGTACATGAATAAAGATAAAATCATACAACTGGCACAGGATGTCATCGAGACGGAATTGCAGGCCATTGAGGCCCTGCGCACACGCATTGATACCGCCTTTGTAAAGGCCTGCCAGTACATGCTCAATTGCAAGGGGCGTATTGTGGTCACCGGCATGGGTAAGTCCGGACATATCGGTGGCAAAATTGCCGCCACCCTGGCCAGCACCGGTTCGCCGGCCTTTTTTGTCCATCCGGGCGAGGCCAGCCACGGCGACCTGGGGATGATTACCTCGCGGGACGTGGTACTAAGCATTTCCAATTCCGGTGAGACCGATGAACTGCTGACCATTTTACCCCTGATCAAGCGCCTGGATGTGCCACTCATTGCACTGACGGGAAACCCTGACTCTCGCCTGGCCAGAGCGGCCGATGCCCATATTGACATCAGTGTGGCCAAAGAGGCCTGCCCCCTGGGTCTGGCGCCCACGGCCAGTACCACCGCGACCCTGGTCATGGGCGATGCCCTGGCGGTATCGCTGCTGGAGAGCCGCGGCTTTACCAAGGACGACTTCGCCCGCTCACACCCGGCCGGTCGACTGGGTAAGCGCCTGCTGCTGCGCATAAAAGATATTATGCACTGCGGTGACGCCCTGCCCTTTGTCCGTCAGGAGGCCATGCTCAGAGATGCCCTCGTGGAAATGACGCAAAAGGGCCTCGGCATGACCACCATTGTCGATAGCGAACACAAGCTGATCGGCATTTTTACCGATGGTGACCTGCGGCGCGTCCTCGACCATGGCATGATCGATGTCAATAACGCGCCCATCCGCGAGTACATGACCTCCCCCTGCCTTGCCATCACCGCGGACAAGCTGGCGGCCGAGGCGCTGACCATCATGGATCACAAAAAGGTCAACGCCCTGCCCGTTGTCGATGCGGCACAGGCCGTCATCGGCGCACTCAATATGCACGACCTGCTCCGCGCCGGGGTTGTATAAACCGTAACACAAGGTACAGATATGCAGGATATTCTGGAAAAGGCAAGCCAAGTTAAACTGGTCATTTTTGATGTGGATGGTGTGCTCACCGACGGCAGTATTTTTATTGGTGATGGTGGCGAAGAGTATAAGGCCTTTTCCTCGCGTGATGGCCTGGGGATAAAAATGTTGCATGCCACCGGGGTGGAGGTGGGCATTATCACTGCACGCAGTTCAAAGGTGGTCAAACATCGCATGGCCAGCCTGGGCATTGCACATGTCTATCAGGGACGCCTGGATAAACTCCGTGCCTGTGAAGAAATCCTCCTGGCGCTGGATATTCGTTTTGAACAAACCGCCTATGTGGGTGACGACGCCGTCGACCTGCCTGTAATGAAAAAGGTTGGCCTGGCGGTCGCGGTAGAGGATGCCCACCCCATCGCCAAACAACACGCCCACTGGCAAACCGAGCACCCCGGTGGTCGCGGCGCCGCACGGGATGTCTGCGAACTGATCATGCGGGCCCAGGGTACGCTGGAAGCACAGCTGAATAAATTCTGAGTCCATGAACTCACTGCGCTATATTGCTCTTCTTGTGGTGGTCCTGATACTGGCAAGCCTGTCCGGCTGGTGGCTGTCCGAACTGCGCAAGCAGCCTTCGCCTGCGATAGCGCCTGATGATACTCACTATGATTATTTCCTGACAAATTTCGACGCCAATGTTGTTAATGAACAAGGGAAAACGATATATCTCCTTAAGGCCGCCTATATGGAACACTTCCCGCTCAATAACCGGGCGGTGCTTACACAGCCCCACTTCACCCTGCTGGAGCCCACATCGACCTGGGAGGCGCAGGCACAAAATGGGGTGATTTTTGCCAGGCAACAGACCCTGGACCTGAGCGGCAATGTGGTCGTCAGGCAAACCGCCAAAACAACGGCCGCTGTTATACTAACAACAGACAAACTACACATTAATGTCAAACAAAAGACGCTACAGACAGCTAGCAAGGTGAAAATTCAAAGCGGAAAAGATACCATCATAGCCACCGGATTAAGGGCCAATCTTGCCAATGGCCAGTTGGAGTTACTCTCACGTGTACAAGGTCAATACCATGTTCCACCGCGCTAGCCTGCTGGTGATGCTGCTATGTGCCAGTGCCACTGCACAGGCGCTGACATCGGATCGAAACCAGCCCATCCATATTAAAGCCGACTATGTGCGCATCGACAAAAAGTCAGGGATTAGTGAATATCGCGGCAACGTCAATCTGAAGCAAGGCAGTATGGTGATTACCGGTGAGCTGGTCAGTGTTCACCAACCTGATGGGCAACTGGACAAGATTATCGTTAAAGGTGAGCCAGCGACCTTCCAGCAACAGCCCGATGGCCAGCAGGCCGTCGTGCATTCACAGGCCAGGGAAATTGAATACCAGGCGCAACAGGAACGCATCATTTTACTTGATGATGCCAGGGTACAGCAGGGCGACCAGCAGTTCGCCGGCAAACGTATTGTCTATAACACCAAAACCAGTACCGTCGTTGCCCAGGGCGATGAACAGCAACACCAGCGGGTGCGGGCGGTGATCGTGCCCAAAGACAACGAGACGCCGAAACCATGAGTAGCCTGATCGCCACCGAGCTTGCCAAACGCTATCGCGGTCGACAGGTGGTCAAGTCCGTGTCACTGGAAATTCATGGTGGCGAGGTCGTTGGCCTGTTAGGGCCAAACGGTGCAGGTAAGACGACCACCTTCTATATAGTCGTTGGCCTGGTGTCTGCCGACCATGGCAACATCCACCTGGATGATAAGGACCTGACCTCCATGCCCATGCACCAGCGGGCGCGCTGCGGTATCGGCTATCTGCCGCAAGAGGCCTCGGTATTTCGCAAACTCAACGTCACCGATAATATCCTGGCCATTCTTGAGACGCGCGCCGACCTTTCCAGTATCCAGCGGCAACAAGCGCTGGAAGACCTGTTGGAAGAACTTCACATTGGTCACATCCGTAATAGCATCGGCATGAGTCTGTCGGGCGGTGAAAGGCGCCGGGTGGAAATTGCCCGCGCCCTCGCCACCCAACCCCGTTTTATCTTGCTGGATGAACCCTTTGCCGGCGTTGACCCGATCTCGGTACTGGACATCCAGGGCATCATCAAACACCTTAAGGAGCGCGGCATCGGGGTATTAATTACCGACCACAACGTACGGGAAACTATGGGTATCTGTGACCGGGCCTATATCATGAATGAGGGCGAGGTTATCGCGCAGGGTGAGCCAAGCATACTTTTAGAGGATCAACAAGTGCGAAAAGTTTATCTTGGTGAGCACTTCCGTCTCTGATAGCGCTGTATTCTTAAGGGAAATACGCTAGAATTTGATTAAGCCGGAAGCAAAAACCAGACCATCCAGCTTTACTAATTTTAAAACATGAAACAAGCCTTACATCTCCGTCTCGGACAGTCTCTAACCATGACTCCTCAATTGCAGCAGGCCATCCGGCTGCTGCAACTGTCATCGCTTGAGTTACAGACAGAGATACAGGAAGCCCTCGATTCAAACCTGATGCTGGAGGTGGGTGATGAGGCCGAAGACAGTCGCGCCGCTGCTGAGACCGACTCACCTCAGGAGGCGGAGACTAACACCGCGGCCGAACAGCAGGACGACAGCCTCAGCATGGAAACTGAGGCCATGCCCGACGAGCTACCTGTGGATAGTAACTGGGATGATGTCTACGAGAGCACCCTGCCCACATCATCCCAACCCGCCAGCACCGACTTCGATGACCGTGAATTTGAAATCTCCGACGAGTCAGGCCAGAGCCTGCAAGACCACCTGCGCTGGCAACTGGGGCTGACGCCCTTTAGCGATACCGACCGAATTATTGCCGATGCCCTGATCGACTCCATTAATGATGACGGTTACCTCAGCGTTAGTCTGGAGGAAATCCATCAAAGTCTTGCCAACGATGAAGACAGTGATCTGGAACTGGATGAAGTTGAGGCCGTGCTGCACCGCATTCAAAACTTCGACCCTGCCGGGGTCGCTGCACGTAATTTACAGGAATCACTCCTCATCCAGCTGCGTCAACTCGACGATGTCAGCCATAAACAGCAGTTGGCGATACAACTGCTGGAACAGCATTTTGATTTACTCGCCAGCCGTGACTATAGCCAGCTATTGCGCAAACTCAAAATAGATGAAGATCAATTAAAAGACGTTATTAGCTTTATCCAGTCACTCAACCCCCGCCCGGGCGGTATGGTAAGCGATCAAAAACCGGAATATGTGATCCCTGATGTGTTCGTTAAGAAAGTTAAAAACAAATGGGTTGTGGAACTAAATCCGGACACCGCGCCCCGGCTACGCATCAACAATCACTACGCCAGCCTCATTAAGCAGGTCAACAACAGCGCCGACAACACCTATATGAAGAATCACCTGCAGGAGGCACGCTGGTTTATCAAGAGCCTGGCCTCGCGCAACGAGACCCTGCTCAAGGTGGCGACCTGCATTGTCGAGCGCCAACGCGCCTTCCTCGAACATGGTGAAGAGGCCATGAAGGCCATGGTCTTACACGATATTGCCGAGGCCGTTGAAATGCACGAGTCCACCATCTCTCGCGTAACCACCAAGAAATACATGCATACCCCACGCGGTATATTCGAATTGAAATATTTTTTCTCCAGCCATGTGACTACAGCCAATGGTGGTGAGTGTTCCGCCACCGCAATTCGTGCCTTGTTAAAGAAACTCATTGCCGCCGAGAACACCAACAAACCCTTAAGTGATAGCAAACTGGCGGACATTCTATCTGAACAAGGCATCAATGTTGCGCGACGAACTGTTGCAAAATACCGGGAGGCCATCAACATTCCTCCCTCCAATGAACGTAAGCGTCTAGCCTAACCAAAACCGAAAGGAGCTAAACATGCAGCTAAATGTTACTGGTCATCACATTGAACTGACGGATTCTCTGCACAACTATGTTGCCAGCAAAATAGAGAAGCTCGAACGTCATTTTGACAATGTCACTAATGTGCACGTAATTCTAAGTGTTGAAAAACTACGCCATAAAGCTGAAGCAACCATCCATGTCGCCGGCGCCAATATTTATGCGGACTCCGAAAATGACGATATGTACGCCGCCATTGATGCTATGCTCGACAAGCTGGATCGACAGATTAAAAAGCACAAGGAAAAAGTTACTGACCATCACCGTTCTGAAGGCAGCATCAAAAAACAAATGCCAGAGGAGAAATAGAAAGCCATGCAACTCTCTGAATTACTCTCCCCTGAACGTGTTGTCTGTGACCTCGAAGTCCCAAGCAAAAAACGCGCGCTGGAACAGGTGAGTGATTTGCTTTCACATACCCAGACCGGTGTCACCACCATTGATATCTATAACAGCCTCCTGGCCAGGGAACGGCTCGGTGGCACCGGTGTGGGACACGGTATTGCCATACCACATGGGCGTCTGCAAAAGACGCAACAGACGCTGGGCGCCTTTATACGATTAAAACAAGGTATCGACTTTGATGCCATTGACCATCAGCCGGTGGATCTTATTTTTGCGCTGATTGTCCCGGAAGAGGCGACTCATGAACATCTACAAACACTCGCCCTCCTGGCAAAAATATTTAATGACGCGCAAGTACGTACAAAACTCCGGGCGGCCACCACTGCCGCCGATTTACGCCAACAACTTCTGGATGCTGCGGCAAGTCATTAGCCATGTCCACGCCTCTGACATGTCAGTCGCTGTTTGAACACTGTCGAGATCGCTTGCAGCTAAACTGGGCTGCCGGTCAGCGTGGCAACTCCCTGTCGCTACAAAATAGTCAAGCCACCACTGACGGCCTAATCGGTTTTCTCAACCTGATTCGTCCCAATACCATTCAACTTATCGGCAGCGCCGAAATTGACTACCTGGAGACTCTGGGGAAAAACTCCCTCCAGGACACACTGGAATTAATGTTCGAAAAGCAACCACGTCTGATCATTCTTGCCGATGATATTTCACCGACAAATGAACTGATTCAACTGGCGAATCACAGTGACATCCCTTTGTGGCATACGCCGCGACATGGCCATAATGTGCTGCAGTTCTTACGACACCAATTGGAACCCCTGGAGACACCCTCTACCATCTTGCATGGCGTTTTTATGGAGGTCATGGGTATTGGTGTCCTGCTGAGTGGCAGTAGTGGCATTGGCAAAAGTGAGCTGGCACTGGAGCTGGTCAACCGGGGGCATCGACTGATCGCCGATGATGCCCCGGAGTTTTTCCTCTCTTCCGATGAGACCATCCAGGGGCGCAGCCCTGGCCTGTTGAGGGATTTTCTTGAGGTGCGCGGCCTTGGCATACTTAATATTCGCGCCATGTTTGGCGATAATGCGGTTATGGAGGAAAAACCCCTGCAGCTTATACTACACTTGTCAGCATTTGATGATGACAAGGCCAGGACCATCGATCGCCTGGCACAACAACAATTCACGCGAAAGATTTTTGACCAGGAAGTCCCCGAGACACCCTTACTGGTGGCTGCCGGGCGAAATCTCGGCGTCATCGTCGAGGCCGCTGTCAGGGATTATGTCCTGCGTCTCAACGGCTATTCCGCGACTCAGGATTTTATGACAAAACATCAACAACAAATGGCTCACAGCGAACAATGAAACTAATTATCATCAGTGGTCTGTCCGGCTCCGGCAAGAGTATTGCACTGCATGTCCTTGAGGACATGGATTATTACTGCATCGACAACCTGCCCGTGGGCATGCTGCCCGCGCTGGCTGAGCAGGTCATCCTGTCACCCAATCAGCAATACGACAATTATGCCGTCGGCATCGATGCTCGTACCATTGCCCAGGACCTGGGCCACTTTCCAAAAATACTCGAAGACCTGCGTGCCAAAGATTTCCAGTGTGAGGTTCTTTTTCTTGAGGCCAACGACGATACGCTGATAAAACGTTTCAGCGAGACACGCCGCAAACATCCGCTGACTGACACGGATATTCCCTTAAAAGAGGCTATTCTCAAAGAGCGTGGTCTGCTGGAGCCCGTCTCTGCCAATGCCGACCTGCATATTGATACCAGCCTCACGACCATCCACCAGTTACGCGACCTGATCCATGAACGCATTAGCGATAACACCCACCAGCACCTGTCACTCTTGTTTGAATCCTTTGGCTTCAAACATGGTATCCCTGTCGATGCCGATTTTGTCTTTGATGTACGCTGCCTGCCCAATCCACACTGGGAGCCGCAGTTGCGTGCTCTGACCGGTAAAGACAAGCCCATTGCCGACTATCTTGAGGTCTACCCCGAAGTCCATGACATGTTTAACGACATTTTAAAATTTCTGGAACGCTGGATTCCCAGTTTTGAAGCCGATAACCGTAGCTATATGACCATTGCCATTGGCTGTACCGGAGGGCAACACCGCTCAGTATATTTTGTAACCAGACTACTCAATCACTTTAAGCTGCTACGCGGCAATACACTGGTCAGACACCGGGAGTTGTCATGAACGTTGGTCTTTTATTAATTACCCACGGTGGCATTGGTGAGTCCCTGTATGATGCCGTTGTCTCCATGCTCGGCAGTTGTCCGTTAAATACCCAGGTATTATCCGTTGTTCAGGACCAGGACCCCGAGGCCTGCGTTCAGACGGCTAAAGACATGATCGCCTCACTCAATCATGGCAGGGGCGTCCTGGTATTAACCGATATGTACGGATCGACGCCAAGCAACATTGCCTGTGCCTTGAGTGGTGATAAAGAAGTCGCCATTGCCACCGGTGTCAATCTGCCCATGCTGGTCAGAATACTGAATTATCCGGATCTGAGTCTGGAACAGCTTGTGCAAAAGGCCTTAAGCGCAGGTAGTGAAGGCGTTATGTCATGCAAGAAGAAACATCACTAATGCAACAACAAATCATACCCATTATTAACAAGCTGGGCCTGCATGCACGTGCCGCCGCCAAGCTGGTCACCACTGCATCCCGATTTGCAGCAGACATCAAAATCACGCATAACGACCATACCGTCAATGGCAAGAGTATTATGGGCGTTATGATGTTGGCTGCAGCAAAGGGCAGTGACATCAATGTTTCAGCCAGTGGTAGCGATGAGCTTGAGGCTCTGGAGGCCATCTGCCAACTGATAAAAAATCGATTTGGTGAGGAGCAATAACTTACCTGTCAGGAGTTGTGAATGAGTCTAGCGATACAGGGTAGCGGTGTCTCAAGTGGCATAGCCATTGGGCCGGTGCATATTCTCCGGCGCAATACACTGGAAATTACTGAATACAGTATCCCGGTTGAATTTATCGAAGAAGAAATCAGGCGTTATCAACACGCCCTGGAAACCGCCGAGCAGCAACTTCAGGATTTGCGCAGCAATATTCCCGCCTCCACGCCGGAAGATATTACCGAATTCATTGATACCCATTTGCTGATGCTACAGGATTCAACCCTGACCTCAGCCCCCATTGAAATTATTCGTCATCAATACTGCAATGCCGAATGGGCTTTAAAACAACAGCAGGATTCACTGGTCAGGGTCTTTGAACAAATGGACAATGACTATTTGCGTACACGGCGGGATGATATTGATCACGTCGTCAACGGCATTCAACATCTTCTACTGGCCAGCCCGGCATCACTAGATATGCAGACGACACAGGCATCCCGTCTACATGGTCACATATTGATTGCCGATGACCTCTCCCCCGCCGATACCGTGTTGATGCAACACCAGGGCGTCGCGGCCTTTATCACCGAAGGGGGTGGACCGACTTCACATACTGCTATTCTCGCCCGTAGTCTGCGCATACCCGCCATAGTCGGCATGCATCACATCCGCAACTATCTAAAGGACGATGAAACCATTGTCATCGATGGCTCGCGCGGCTGGCTGCTGGCCAATGTGGATGATAGCTGTTTGCAGTTTTACCAGCAGCGACATCACGAGGAAGAACAGCGAATCACGGCCTATCTGCAGACACGCGACAACCCTGCCGTTACCCTGGACAACACCACTATAACGCTCAATGCCAATATTGAATTACCCGATGACGTTTCCGCGGTGCATGAAATGGGCGCACAGGGTGTCGGCCTGTATCGAACAGAATTTCTATTCATGAACCGTAAACAGCTTCCCGATGAACAGGAACAATATGAAGTCTATCGTAATATTCTCGACAAACTGGCGGGAAAACCACTGACCATTCGCACCCTCGACCTTGGTGCCGATAAACAGGTCGATGGTGGTCGTGATGATATTCGCATCGTTACCAATCCTGCCCTCGGTCTGCGTGCTATCCGCCTGTGTCTGAAAGAACCTGAATTATTCCTGCCACAGTTACGCGCTATCCTGCGCGCCTCGGCCTGTGGTCCGGTACGCATCATGCTGCCCATGCTATCGACCATACAGGAGCTACAGCAGGTGTTACGATTAATTCGGCATACCCAGGAACAACTCCGGCTCTATAAGCTGGACTTTAATCCCAATATTCCCATTGGTGTCATGATTGAAGTTCCCTCTGCCGCCATCATGGCGCACATGTTTACCCCACATGTGGATTTTTTATCGATTGGTACGAACGATTTAATCCAGTACACCCTGGCCATTGACCGCATTGACGATGAGGTTAATTATTTATATGACCCACTGAACCCCGCAGTGATT